>Ga0272446_1004821_pt1 | contig 15539 bp, 9 predicted proteins | sample YNPCB0061_FD_194587 | JGI IMG/M metagenome (GOLD analysis project Ga0272446, IMG submission 194587) | Hot spring microbial mat communities from Yellowstone National Park, WY, United States - YNP-CB-006-1 | ecosystem: Environmental > Aquatic > Thermal springs > Hot (42-90C) > Sediment | place... | reverse complement strand
CAAGTCGGTCTGTCGGGGGTCTATGACCTAGACAAGTGGCGTGGGGCAGGAATGCCTAACCGCGAGGTTGGGAAGCCCGCGCTGTACCCGTAGGGTCAGCGTCGGGAGGATGTCACGCTCCTCTCAAATAAATAGCCTTAGACGCTGCCAGGGAAAACAAAGTTGTATCATGGCTCAGGCGTGATTCGAACACGCGACCAAGGGCTTATGAGTCCCCTGCGCTACCGCTGCGCCACTGAGCCACTCGACATCACAAGTGCTTTACTAGATTAGCGGTTTGCTTCATTTTTCGGCAAGAGGTGTAGAACTGACAATAGGGAGGGAGCACAGGCGTGTTGAGTCATGATGTGGTGATTGTGGGGGGGGGCTTGGCGGGGTGTCGGGCGGCTCTGGAAGTGAAAACCCTCAATCCTGGGGCGGATGTGGCCCTGATGGCGAAGACCCATCCGATTCGCTCCCACTCGGTGGCAGCCCAAGGGGGGATTGCCGCTGTCCTCAAGAATGTAGATCCCGAAGATACCTGGCAGGCCCATGCTTTTGATACGGTCAAGGGTTCGGATTATTTGGCGGATCAGGATGCGGTGACGATCCTCACCCAAGAGGCGGCCCAGGCGATTGTTGATCTGGAGCATTTGGGGGTGTTGTTTTCCCGTCTTCCCGATGGACGCATTGCCCAGCGGGCCTTTGGGGGCCATAGCTACCGGCGCACCTGTTATGCCGCCGATAAAACGGGACACGCCATTTTGCATGAGTTGGTGATGAATTTGCGCCGCTTAGGGGTCAAGCTCTACAGCGAGTGGTATGCAATGTCGTTGATTGTGGAGGAAAACACGGCCAAGGGTCTAGAAGTGTTGGAGATTGCCACAGGGCGGCTGGAAATTATCCGGGCTAAGGCAATTTTGTTGGCGACGGGGGGCTATGGGCGGGTGTTTAATACGACGTCCAATGATTATGCCTCTACGGGGGATGGCATGGGGATGGTGGCCAGGGCAGGGTTGCCGTTGCAGGATATGGAGTTTGTCCAATTTCATCCCACGGGGCTTTATCCTGTGGGGGTGTTGATCTCGGAGGCGGTGCGGGGGGAAGGAGCTTATTTGATCAATGGGGAAGGGGAGCGGTTTATGGCTCACTATGCCCCCAGTCGCATGGAGTTGGCTCCCAGAGATATTACCTCCCGGGCGATTACCACTGAGATACGCATGGGGCGGGGAATCGGGGGCAAGGATTATGTGCATCTTGATTTGCGCCATCTGGGGCGGGAGCAGATCATGACCAAGGTGCCTTTTGCCTGGCAGGAGGCTCACCATCACTTGGGGATTGATGCGGCGGTGGATCCCATTCCGGTGCGGCCAACGGTGCATTACTGTATGGGGGGGATCCCGGTGAATACGGATGGGCGGGTGAAATCAAGTCCGACGCGGTTGGTGGAAGGGCTGTTTGCGGCGGGGGAAACGGCCTGTGTGTCGGTGCATGGGGCCAATCGCTTGGGGAGTAATTCCCTGTTGGAGTGCATTGTTTTTGGGAAACGGGCGGGGGCAGCGATAGCGGCTTATATTCAAGCTCGAGCCTTACCCCATATCCACGAACAGGTGTACCGGCAAATTGCCTTGGCGGAGTTGGAGGAGCTGCGCTGTCACCAAACGGGAGATATGCGGATTAGGGCCCTGCGGGCAGAACTGCAAGAGTGTATGACCCAGTTTTGCGGGGTGTATCGCGCCGCAGACTTGATGGAAATGGGGCTGGTCCGTTTGGGGATCCTGGGAGATTTCTATCACAGTCGGCTGCGCCTCGATGATGCCGGGTCCGTGTGGAATACGGAGTTGATTGAAGCGTTGGAACTGCGCAATCTTCTGGTGGTGGGGGGGCTGATCCTCAAAAGTGCCTTAGCTCGCCAAGAAAGTCGCGGCGCTCACTACCGCTCGGATTTTCCCCAGCGCCGGGATGATCTGTTTCTCCGCCACACCCTCGCCTATGGGGATCCCTGTCAACCGTTGCATCCAGAGGCAATTCAGGTCAGCTACAGCCCGGTAGTAATCACTGAGTTTCTCCCCCAAGCACGCCTCTACTAGACTTACCAGCCTAGGGATCCCGGAATACCCTTGAAGGGTCCCACCACCCAGGAGGTGATCCAGCCGCCATAAAAGCCGCCGGGTTGGGGAATGACTTGTTCGCCGCTGACGGTAACCCGATCCATGGGGCCAGCATAAAAAGCAAGGTAATCCCGAATAGGGGCAAAAGCGGGGGTGGGATCAGGATAGCTCCAAGCCACATCCGTGAGGACATGGGATCCCACTTTGACTGACCAGTAGCGGGCTAGCCCCTTGAACTCGCACCATGAGGTACGGCGGCTGGGCACCAGAACCGTAAGGTCAACATCTGCCGGCGGCAGATAGTACACCGGGGGATGACTGGTTTCCAGAACTCGGTAGGCGCGGTGGGTAGCAGCGATGCATTTCCCTTGCCAGTGAATTTCAATAGGGCGATCCGTGGGTTCGCAGCGGGGCGGACGGGGATAATCCCACACAGATTCTTGGCCAGGCTGAATCGGCAGGGGTTGGGGTGTAACAAACATCAGGGATCCCTAGGGCATTTTTCTGATCCTAATTCCTGGCTAGGGATCCAACCCCATCACCTGGCGATAGTGGGCTTCAATGTCATGGAGCATACGACGGGAGGTGTTATGTCCCCCTTGACTATGCTCCCACAACATCCGCCGTAATTCCTCCAGATCACACCCCACCGGGATCCCATTTTGAACAACGGGCTGACCCTTGACCCAACTGTGTTTGACCACATGTACAGGCCGGCCCCAGAACAGCATTTGCAGAGGATCGGTGTAGGGAAGGAGCGACAGATGGGTCAAATCATAAAGCACCAGATCCGCTGCCTGACCCACCGCCAAAGAGCCCCATTCCTGTTCCTGCCCCAGTCCTTTGGCAGCGCCGGCAGTGGCCATGGATAAGCTTTGGAACGCTGTCAACCAGTGCCGATAATCGGGATCTGTGATGTTGTGGAGGAGAGAGCCAATTTTCACCGCCTCTAACAAGTCTTGACCGTCATTGCTGGCCGAGCCATCACACCCAAAAGTGACATTCACCCCTGCCTGGCGGTACTGCAAGACAGGGGCAATGCCACTGCCAAGGCGCAAATTACTGAGGGGATTGTGCACCACCGTGGATCCCGTACTGGCCAAGATCTCCATATCCGCCGGGGTCAGCCAGACACCATGGGCCAAAGAAGTACGGTGATCCAAAAACCCCAGCTTGTGCAGATGGGCCACAGCGCTGGTTCCATATTTCTCTGCCGCCAGCTTCACTTGTGCCCGGGTCTCCAACAAATGGGTGTGCCGCCCCAGATCAAATTCCTTGCTGATTGCCACACACCCCAAAAACAAATCATCGCTGCACAACTGTATCCCCGTCGGCCCCACCATCAGGGTAATCCCCGCCGCCGGATCGTGGAACCGCTGCACCAAATGGCGCATCACGGCCAAAGTCTCCTCAGTCGAGCGGAAATAAGCCCCCCACTCCCGCCCCACCCCCCCCTGAGGCAGCGAAGCCGGCAAAGGCAAATCCTGCAGTAACGGCGCCATAAACGCGCGGATCCCCAATTGCTGGTAAGCGCGACAGGCTGCCGCCAGGGTTTCCTCCTCCTGCTCCGGTAGCAGCACCAAATGATCCACCACCGCCGTCCCCCCACTCAGCAACGTGTCCACCCCTGTGGAGAGGGCACTCCAATAGACCATTTCCGGGGTCACAGGCACCAAATCATAAAGCTCTGCCAGCCACAACTCCAACGGCAACGGTTGAATCAACCCCCGCGTCCACACCTCCAGAGAATGGGTATGGGCATTGACCATCCCCGGCAGCAGCAAACAGCGGTCAGCATCAATCTCCTCCCCCCCCAGTACCGATCCCAGATCAGACCCCATCGCCGTAATCCGCCCCTCCCTGACCTGGACATCAACCCGCTCATAACCCGTCCCGGTTGGAATCAGGGATCCCCGAATCGTCAAGGACATAGCCAGCCCCAAGGAGAACGACATTGATTCTAACGTTGAACCGAGATCCTGGTGAATTTTTGTAAAAGGCTGCGAAAAACAACTAAAACCAGAGAATGAGTGAGATTAAAGAAGATTAGAGATGGCAAAGGAAACCTGTGCAAAGCCTGACCGAGTCTAGATTTGCCAGGATCAGCAGGGCAGACTCATTTTGGCGAAAACGGGATTTATCCTTGACATTTCCAGAAATATTCCCTAAATTAGGGATCTGTTGAGCGTTATACGGGTTCGCTCGCCGTTACTGGGAATACCGATTATTCCTTGTCCAGTTAACTGAATCATGGGGGTGGAACAATGGTGACATTGACACGTTCCCCCTGGACGGTGCAGGACAGTGCTAAGCTCTATCGCATTGGCGGTTGGGGCGACCCCTACTTCCACATCAATGAAGCTGGTCATGTGGCAGTGGCGCCACAGGGCTTTGATCGCCGCTCCAAGGGGATTGATCTTTACGCGTTGGTACGGGATTTACAGGCTCGGGGTGTGCAACTGCCGATGTTGATCCGTTTTCCCGACATTGTGGCGGATCGGATCAAGCGGCTGTGCAGCAGCTTTCAGCAGGCCATCGACCGGTTCGGCTACCCCGGCGTGTATCGTGGGGTCTATCCGGTGAAGGTGAATCAGCAGCGTCACTTGGTGGAAGAAGTGGTCAAACACGGGCGCGACTATGCCTTTGGCTTAGAAGCGGGATCCAAGCCGGAGTTATTGATTGCCCTCGCGACTTTGGATACGCCGGGATCCCTATTGATTTGCAATGGCTACAAGGATCGGGACTACATTGAAACCGCGCTCCTTTCGCGGCAGATGGGACAAGAAACGATTATTGTCTTGGAGCGGATGCACGAACTCACCCTCGTGTTGGAAGTGGCGCAGCAGTTGGGGATCCGTCCTGTGATTGGCGTGCGGGCGAAACTAGCGGCCCAGGGCATGGGACGGTGGGGCAGTTCCGCCGGGGATCGGGCCAAGTTTGGTCTGACGATTCCAGAAATTCTTGAGGTTGTCGAGGCCCTGAGAGCAGCAGGGATGCTGGAGTGCTTGCAGTTGCTCCACTACCACATTGGCTCCCAGGTTGCGGCAGTGAGTGTGCATGGACGGGCGGTGCGGGAGGCCACCCGTCTGTTTGCGGAGTTAGCCCATTTGGGTGCTTCCATGTGCTACCTGGATATGGGCGGCGGTTTGGGGATTGACTATGACGGCTCCCAATCCACCGCTGCCACTTCCCAGAGCTACACCTTGGAGGATTATGCCCTCACCCTGGTGCAGACGGTGCTGACCACCTGCCAGGAAAATCATGTGACTCCCCCCACCCTGATCACCGAAAGCGGTCGGGCCTTGATGTCCCACCAGTCTGTTTTGGTGATGGATGTGATGGGGATCAATCAAGTCACAGTGGAGCCGGTGCCAGAAATTGCCGCCGAGCATCCGATTGTGCAGGCATTTCAGGATTTGCTCCGCCAGATCAGCCCAGAAACCCTGGTGGCAGACTTTCGTTATGCCCAAGACCTGAAAGAACAAGCCCTGCGGGATTTCACAGCGGGATCCCTGACTATGGGGGAGCGGGCTGTAATGGAGCGCTTGTTTTGGAATGTCTGTGCCGAACTGCAGCGGGTGGCCCACAGCAGCGATCCCACTTCCCCGATTCGGGAAGAACTGGATCACCTCTTGGCCAGTATTTACTACTGCAATTTTTCGGTGTTTCAGTCGGTGCCCGATAGCTGGGCGATTGATCAGGTCTTCCCGATCATGCCGATTCACCGTTTGGACGAAGAACCGGAGCAGCGGGGGATTCTGGCGGATCTCACCTGTGATAGTGATGGTAAGATTGCTCATTTCATCGGTGAGAACGGGCATACCCATGCTTCTTTGCCGCTGCACACCTGGGATCCCGACCAGCCCTATATCTTGGGAGTTTTCCTGGGGGGAGCCTACCAAGAGATCTTGGGGGACTTACACAATCTGTTTGGGGATACCAATGCTGTCCACATTCAACTCAACCCGGATGGGGAGGGCTATCGGGTGGTGCAGGTGGTGAAAGGGGATACTGTCAGCGAAGTGTTGCGCTATGTGCAGTACAACAGCGAGGATTTGTTGGAGCGGATCCACCATGCTACGGAAGCGGCCCTGCAAGCCAAACGGATCAGCCTCCAGGAGGCTTATTCTCTGCAAAGCCACTTTGAGCACAACCTGAGGGCTTACACCTATTTGCGGTAGGGTTTGGGAGCAAGACTGAGGGGCGTGAGCTGAGCGCTCCTCGGTTTGTGCCTGCGTCCCATAGCTAGGCGGGGGCTAGGCAGGGAAAATGGTCTGGAGCACCTGCTCTGGGGTGATTGTGTCGATGATGCCGTTGCTGGCTTTAATGGCTCGGTAGGGTCCGCTACTGGGCAGGAGCCGGGCGGGATCGGTGCTGCCAAAGAGGGCCACCAAGGGGGTTTGGGTGGCTACCCCCAGGTGCATGGGGGCACTGTCGGTACACAGAAGGAGGGAAGATCCCGCAATCAGGGCGGTGAGGTGACCGATGTTGGGCGGGCTTGTGACTAGCAAATCGGGCAGATGCTCTCGGAAGGCGCTGGTGAGGGCTTGATCTTCTGGCCCAGAGATGAGAATAATGGGCAACTCCGGGCGGCGTTGGCGAAAGGCGCGGATGATTTCTACCCAGCGGTGGACAGGATAAACCTTGCCCAGACCCAGGCGAATGGAGAGTTGACTGGCACCGGGATGGAGCAGGACGTAGTCTGTTTCCCCACTGCCAAGGAGGCGTTGCCGCTCCTGTTTGGCCCAGTCCAAGGAGGGCTGCTTGACACGGACTTGCAGGGGAGGGACGGGCAGGGTCTTGCCAAACCCTTGGATCAAATCATGGTAGAGATTGGCGGCGTATTGTTCTTCTTTGAGGGGGACAGCATCGGTCAATCCAAAACCCGGCTCCCCAAAGCCAATCCGTTTCGGGATCCCGGTTAACCACAGCAGAAACCGGATAGGCCAGCGCCGCCCCAGGGAGAGGACGGCATCGTATTGGCGCTCCCGAATCCGCCCGACCAAGTCATTGACATCCCCCAGGCTAAATTGCTCTTTGAAATTAAAGACCAAAACATCATCCACGTAGGGGCAGACTTCATAGGCCGCGGCTGCCCTAGGCTCAACGATCACATCAATGTGAGCGGAAGGATAAAGGGTGTGCAAACTGAGCAGGGTGGGAAAAAACAAAATTTGATCCCCAATCCCACCAGGAACCAGCGCCAAAATCCGCAGCATAGCCTTCGCTTGGGAACTACCGTATGATTTTAGCCCGTTCCTGACCCCCGCTTCTGGCCCGGTGCTGGGCTGAATTCGACCCGCATCATCCAAGGGATGATACACTTCCTTAAGCCTTGCTAGATTTCTGCCCCCCTTCTGCGCCTTTGATCCTCATGATTCCTTTGGTTGATCTGACCGAGCAATACCAAGCCTTGGAGCCAGAACTCTTGAGGCGTTTGCAGGAGGTTTTGGCCTCTGGGCAGTACATCAACGGACGGTATGTGGCTCAGTTTGAGCAGGAATTTGGGGAGTGGCTAGGCGGGATCCCGGTGGTGTCCTGCAATTCCGGGACGGATGCCCTTTATTTAGCCCTGCGGGCTTTTGAGATTGGCCCGGGGGCGGAAGTGATCACCAGTGCTTTTAGTTTTTTTGCCTCCTCTGAGGTGATCAATCTTGTGGGAGCGACGCCGGTGTTTGTCGACATTGATCCGGAGAGCTTTAATCTCGACCCCAAACAGGTACGCCAGGCCATTACCCCCCGCACCCGGGCGATCATTCCTGTGCATCTGTTTGGGCGACCGGCTCCCATGGGGGATATTCTCGCTGTTGCCAAGGCCGCTGACCTGGTGGTGATCGAAGACTGTGCCCAAGCCACGGGGGCCTGCTGGGCTGGACAACCGGTGGGAACCCTGGGGGATTGTGGCTGTTTTAGTTTTTTCCCGACCAAAAATTTGGGCACCTGCGGGGATGGCGGGGCGGTGGTGGCCCGGGATGCGGGGGTGGTGGAGAAAATGCGCAGCCTTAAAAATCACGGACAAACCCAGCAGTACCAGCATGGGTATATTGGCGTGAATAGTCGCTTGGATGCGCTCCATGCGGCGATTTTGTCGGTGAAATTGCCCTATGTGCGGGAGTGGAATCGCCGCCGGGAAGCGGTGGCCCTTACCTATGACCGTCTCTTGGAAGGGATCCCGAATCTGATTCGCCCAAGTTGGGTGCAGGGGGGACGCTCGGTGTGGAATCAATATACGGTACGGATTTTGGGGGGACTGCGAGATAGGGTGCAACAGCGCCTCCACCAACGTGGGATCAGTAGCCGGGTCTATTACCCCATTCCGTTGCCGGATCAGCCGGTGTATCAGGATCGGGCTCTTACTGAGGCTGCCAATTACCGGGAGGCGCAACGGGCGGCAGCAGAGGTGTTGTCCCTGCCCTGTTATCCAGAATTGCACCATCAGCAACAGGTGGAGATTGCTAGGCACATCCGCACGGCGATGCAGGAACTCACCAAAAGCCTTTCCCAGCCAATCGGGGTTGAGATCGCGCTATCCTAGACAAACCAAGGTTGAGGGATCAAGCCTTATGGAGCAGCAATTGGGACTGGGTAAAATGACCCGGCGGGCTTATGGACTGGATGAAATTGCCCTCTGTCCTACGGGCCGCACGGTGGATCCCCAACTGGTGGATACCTCCTGGACGATTGCCGGGATCCCCAGAGAGATTCCGATTGTGGCCAGTGCCATGGATGGGGTGGTGGATGTGGGAATGGCGGTGCGCCTGACTCAGTTGGGAGCTTTGGGGGTACTGAATTTAGACGGGATCCAAACTCGCTATGAAGACCCGGCGCCAATTTTGGACAAAATCGCCAGGGTGGGCACAGAAGAATGTGTGCCCTTGATGCAACACCTCTATAGCCAGCCGATTCAGCCAGAGTTAATCAGCCAGCGTATCCGTGAAATCAAAGATCAGGGGGGAATTGCTGCTGTTAGCTCTGTGCCTGCCACCGCTGCCAAGTACGCCCATCTTGCCGCGGAAGCTGGGGCTGCTTTTTATGTGGTGCAGGCAACGGTGGTCTCGACTCAGCACGTTTCTGCTACGCCGCCTTTAAATCTCAAGGATTTTTGTGAGAACTTGGGGATCCCGGTGATCCTGGGTAACTGTGTCACCTACGAGGTCACCTTGGCGTTGATGCGGGCGGGGGCAGCGGGGGTGTTGGTGGGGATTGGCCCGGGGGCGGCTTGTACGTCGCGGGGGGTGTTGGGGGTGGGGGTGCCCCAAGCCACGGCTATTGCTGATTGTGCCTATGCCCGGGAGGTGTATGCCCAGGAAAGTGGGCGCTATGTGCCGATTATTGCGGATGGGGGGCTGGTCACGGGGGGGGATGTGTGCAAGTCCATTGCCTGTGGCGCGGACGCGGTGATGATGGGATCCCCGATTGCCCGGGCTGCGGAAGCGCCGGGACGGGGGTTTCACTGGGGTATGGCCACTCCCAGTCCGGTTTTACCCAGGGGGACGCGGATTCGGGTGGGGACAACGGGCACCCTCACGGAGATCCTGCGTGGCCCTGCCAAACTAGACGATGGCACCCATAACTTTTTGGGGGCGCTGCAAACCAGTATGGGCACCCTGGGGGCCCAGACGATTCGGGAGATGCAGCAGGTGCCGGTGGTGATTGCCCCGTCGCTGCTCACGGAGGGGAAGGTCTATCAAAAAGCCCAACAATTGGGGATGGGGAAATAGTGACTCCCGATGCCCCAAGTGCTCCGCGCCGCTGAGGCGCCCACCCTGACCCCTCTGGGAAGGGAGCCACGGAATAAATCGTTTATTCTCTCTGGCCGGTAGCAGTATTGGTCTCAGGATGTTTAACTAATCATGACTTGATCAGCGCTCAAGAGGGACCCCAAACCTGCTGTGACCAAGTCAAAAATGCCCTGTAGGTTGACGGCGGCTTGAATGGACTGCACCAATTGGTTGAGAAAGTGGGCTTGGTCGAGCCGTTGTTGCAGACGGAGTTGGGTGTGCTTACGCTCGGTAATGTCCAGTTCTAGGCAAGTGATTTCCCAGCCGCCCCGTTCGGGATCCCATCGGGAGGATTGCATGGCAGTCATCCAGAGCCAGCGTTGATCCCGATGTTGGAAGCGAAACTCGACTTCGATGTAATCTTGCTGGGTGAGGGTGAGCAGAGCAGGTTTGAGAATCTGGTGCCAGTCCTCTAATGGAACGCGGGATGTCCACAACTGGGGCGTGCGCAGGAGTTCCTCAGCCCTGTAGCCCAAGACCCGCTCAGCACTTTCAGAAATATACTCGTAGTGCCAGTCGAAATCGGGCTGGAGAAAAAAGCGCTTGATCACTCCATTAACAGCATTGAGAATGCTCTTGAGCTGGGCTTGGGAGGCTTCTAGGGCCAGCTTGGCTTGCATGGTCTCGGTCACATCCACAATCAAAGCATTCCAGAGGGTTTCTTCTGGACTGAGGCGGCGGGGTTGGGCATAGCCATGGAGCCACTTCACAGTGCCGGAAGGGGTCACAAGTCGCCACACCCATTCCCACCGGCGGAGATCTTCAGCAGAGCGCTGCACGGAAGCCACCATGGCTGGGCGATCCTCTGGCAGTACCATATCCCACAAAAGACTGCTGTCTTGCTCCACTGCGGCGGCACTCACCTCCCACAGCTTCTCGCAGCCTGGATTGAGGTAGATCACCCGGTTGCGCCCATCGCGGTGTTGCACATACTGAAAAACCGCCCCTGGCACATTCATAACCCAATCCCGAAAGCGGGCTTCACTTTCGATCAGGGCTTGGCGAGTTTGGTAGTAAGGGGTGATGTCCCGAATAATGGCAATGACCGAATCCTCGTCAAAGGGGACTAAGCGCACTTCTTCACAGTGGATGTTTCCCTCCACCGTCAATACTTGTTCAAAAGTCTGGATCTGTCGGTGCTGCAAAGCTTGAGCGATCTCCCTTAGCCAGCGGCTGGCATTCTCTGGGGTATGGGCATCCAGGGATCCCGCGGGTTGCAGGAGATGCACCTGGCTGCCATGGCTATAAAAGCGCAGGGTATTTCCGTATCGGTCAACCTGTTTGACCAAATCCGGCAGGAGTTGCAGCAGGGTCTGGGTAAAGGTTTCTGTGGTCTTGCGCTCCGTAATGTCCCGAGAATAGGAGAACAGGGAGCTAATCTGCCCTTTGGGATCCCGTTCTGGCACCATCGTTACGGCATACCAGCGCTGGGTGGTCGGGCAACTCAGCTCAATCTTGTGCACAACCCCTGTCTGTAAGGCAGCTTGGGCAACCGCTTCCCACGCTACGAGTATAGTCTCCGGTAAGCCTATCTCTGCCAAAGATCTACCCAGAAAGTCTGATTTCGGGATCCCGGTAGCCCGTTCGAGTTCCGCATTGACATAAAGATGACGCAATTGGGGATCCAGCCGTCTGATGATTTCCGGGGAGGAATCCAAGAGATTTTCGTAGGTTTGACAGCGCTGCTGCACCTGTACCAGACAGTAGGCTTGCAAGGGTGCCCGGCATGCGATCCCCACCACCTCCCCCGACACCACCACCGGAGCATAGTCCAAGTCAGCTTCCTGGAGCTGGGCTAAAACCCCTTCGGGATCCCCCATGTCCTCGATCCGCAGAGGGGGCGCTTCCCAAACTTCCCCAATCTTTTTAGATCCCAGTTCTACACCTGTGGCAGCCACAGCCAGAATGTGGTGTTGGGTTATCCAATACCGACCGCCAGGATAGGCACAAGCCACCGGGCAGCCCCTCTCTTGCATTTGCACCAAACCTGCCAAGAGCGTTTGTTCAGCGTGAACCCATAGGGGTGGCAAAATCCACTCTGGCAGCAGCGGAGGCATTGCCGGACGCTCAGAAACTCGCTCATCATTCTAGCTGGGTATAAATCCCTCCATCCCGAAGTAAAACCGAGCTTGCCACGGGATCCCTATCCTATTGCCAATAAAATCACCCGCAAAAGCTGATTCTACTGTAATGGTTCTCAATAAACCTCAATTTTCCCAGGCTTTTTTAGAAGTGTAACGGCTCAAATCCTGGCTCACGGGGATCCCCATCAGACCACCCCCATCCTGGCTGGCAGGCGGATAGAGTTTCGCTGCTATCTGTCTTCAGGTCTTGACAGAGCGGCTCCCCATGAACTGTATTAAGCAGTATTGACCTTTATTGACCTGACCCTAGTGCCCATGACTGCTCTTGTGATTGTTGAGTCCCCCACCAAAGCTCGGACGATCCGGGGGTTTTTGCCCGAGGGCTACGAGGTGCAAGCCTCGATGGGACATGTGCGGGATCTACCCCAGTCAGCGGCAGACATCCCCGCAGAATTCAAAACCGAGGAGTGGGCCAAAATTGGGGTGAATGTGGAGCAGAATTTCGAGCCGCTCTACATTATTCCCAAGGATAAGCAAAAGGTGGTGCGAGAACTCAAGGCTGCCCTCAAAAAAGCCGATGAACTGATTCTGGCTACGGACGAAGACCGAGAAGGGGAGAGCATTAGCTGGCATCTGCTCCAGATTCTCAATCCCAAGGTGCCAACCAAGCGGATGGTCTTTCATGAGATCACCCGTGAGGCCATCCAGGCTGCCCTAAATAACTGTCGCGCTGTGGATGAACGTTTGGTGCGGGCCCAAGAGACCCGGCGGATCTTGGATCGCTTGGTAGGTTACACCCTTTCCCCACTGCTCTGGAAAAAAATTGCTCCCAAACTCTCAGCCGGGCGGGTGCAATCGGTGGCGGTGCGCCTCTTGGTGGAACGGGAACGACAGCGGCGGGCTTTTCGTCGCGCTCAGTTTTGGGATCTCCAGGCTCAACTTCAAGCCCCTGAAACGGGGGATCCCTTTCCGGCGGTGTTGGTCAGTCTGGACGGGAAGCGCCTTGCCACAGGCCAAGATTTTGATCCCGCCACAGGTGAACTTGCCCAGGGACGGGATGTGGTGCGTTTGGATCAAGCCCAAGCCCAAGCCCTGCGGGAGCAGCTTGTTACTCTAGAATGGACCGTCAGCGATAGGGACGAGCGGCGGATCAACCGTAAGCCGTCTCCTCCTTTTACTACGTCAACGCTGCAACAGGAAGCCAACCGCAAGCTCCGCCTCTCGGCCCAAGAAACCATGCGTATTGCCCAGCGGCTCTATGAGGAGGGCTACATCACCTATATGCGTACCGACTCGGTACACCTTTCTGAGCAAGCCCTGCAAGCGGCGCGGGAGTGTGTGCAGCGCAAATATGGCCAGGCTTACTTGAGTCCCGCCCCCCGCCAATTTGCCACCAAAACCAAAGGATCCCAGGAAGCCCACGAAGCGATTCGCCCAGCGGGATCCCAGTTTCGTCTCCCGGCGGAAACGGGTTTGCAGGGGCGGGATTTGGAGCTGTATGACTTGATCTGGAAGCGCACGGTGGCTAGCCAAATGGCAGAAGCCCGGATTGTGCAAATGAGTGTCAGCTTGCAGGTGGGGCAGGCGACCTTTCGCGCTGCTGGAAAACGGATTGAATTTCCTGGGTTCTTCCGCGCCTATGTGGAGGGCAGTGATGATCCCAATGCCGCTCTCGAAGACCAAGAAATCCACCTGCCCCCCCTCACCCCTGGGGATCATCCCATCTGCCTGAGTTTGCAGGCCGTGGGCCATGAAACTCAACCCCCCGATCGCTACACGGAAGCCGCTCTGGTCAAAACCCTGGAAAGTGAGGGCATTGGTCGTCCCAGTACCTATGCCAGCATCATTGACACGATCATTAACCGCGGTTACGCCCGCCTGCACAACAAAGCCCTGGTGCCCACCTTTACAGCTTTTGCTGTCACTGCCCTTTTGGAGGAGCATTTCACCGAGCTGGTGGATCCCCATTTCACAGCGCGCATGGAAGCAACCCTGGATGAGATCGCCAGTGGGGAAGTGGCCTGGCTGCCCTATTTGCGGGAGTTTTATTTGGGGGAAACGGGGCTGGAGAGCAAGGTTCGCAGTCGGGAAGGAGCGATTGCCCCGGACAAGGCCCGCTCAATCCATCTGGATAACCTAGGAGATCTCAGGATTGGTATTGGCAGCTACGGTCCCTATGTGCGCATGGAAAAAGATGGGGTGGAAATTCGGGCTTCTCTACCGGAAGAGATTCCCCCGGCAGATCTCAGTGCTGAGCACATTGCCACCCTGATCAAACAAAAGCAGGAAGGCCCCACCCCCCTGGGGATCCATGGGGAAACTGGGTTGCCGATCTATGTCTTGACCGGACGCTTTGGCCCCTATGTGCAATTGGGTGAGGTGACCCCAGATAACCCCAAACCCAAACGGGCTTCCCTCCCCAAAGGGCTAAAGCCAGAACACGTCACCCTAGCTATAGCCACCCAACTGCTCAGTCTACCCCGGCTCTTGGGATCCCATCCCCAGACTGGCAAGCCCATTCAAGCGGGCCTGGGACGGTTTGGCCCCTATGTGGTCTGTGATGGAGATTTTCGCTCCCTCACAGGCAGTGATGACCTGTTCAGTATCACTCTGGAGCGGGCCCTAGAATTGCTCTCCCAACCCAAAACCCGCGGTCGCCAAGCCGCTAAACCCATCAAGGACTTGGGATCCCATCCGGTGGATCAAGCCCCGATTCAGATTTTTTCTGGTCGTTATGGGCCCTATGTCAAACACGGGGATCTCAATGCCACCATTCCCAAAGACCGGGATCCCGAAACCCTGACTTTAGAGGAAGCCCTCGCCCTCTTGGCCGCCCAGGCAGAAAAAGCCCCCAAAACCACCAAAAAGAAAACCGCCAAAACCCAAGAAAAGGCTCCCGCAGAGACTAGCACCCCTGCCCGCAAGGCAAGTGCTAAGGCTGCTACTAAAGCCAGCCCACCAACTTCTAAGGCAGCGACCAGTACCAAAACAGCTAAAACCACTCGGCAAGCCAAGGCTGACCCTGACTCGCCCCTGATCACGCCGGAGATGCCTACTCCCTCCCGAATCACCATCAAAAATCGGGGCAAAACTTCCTAGATACTCTCTGATATGGGCTGGCACCTGGAGCCATTGGGATCCCAACACCTGGAGGGCATGCTGGCCCTGGATCACCTCATCTGGGGCGGTTACTGGAGCCGGGCTAGCTATGAAGCGGAATGTCAGCGTCTGGGCAAACAAATCTGGGGCGTGATCCTTGGGGAGCAGGTGGTGGGCTTCGGGATCCTCTGGGTGATTTTAGATGAGGCCCATCTGGTCATGCTGGCTGTGCATCCAGACTACCGCCGCCAAGGCATGGGTAGAGCGATTGTGGAGCATCTCCTTGGGATTGCCCAAGCCAAGGGCTGTCACTGGGCCGTTTTGGAAGTCCGCATCAGTAACCAAGCCGCCCGCGCCCTCTATGAGCACCTGGGGTTCAGGGTTTTAGGGATCCGCAAAAAGTACTACCAAGATCCCCCCGAAGATGGTCTCACGCTCTGGAAGCAGCTCCCCCGCACTGAGCCGCGCTGTCAATCCACACAAGA
>Ga0272446_1004820_pt1 | contig 15541 bp, 11 predicted proteins | sample YNPCB0061_FD_194587 | JGI IMG/M metagenome (GOLD analysis project Ga0272446, IMG submission 194587) | Hot spring microbial mat communities from Yellowstone National Park, WY, United States - YNP-CB-006-1 | ecosystem: Environmental > Aquatic > Thermal springs > Hot (42-90C) > Sediment | place... | reverse complement strand
CTGCCGGATGATGGTCCACCCCGTCCAGGCGACGAAGACGAGCACCCCCAGGGCCACCACGCCGTCGGCGCGGCTCACCCCCAGCCACGTCAGCACGAGCGAGCTGATCACCGCGCCGGTGACGAAGACGTCCGACAGCGTGTGCTTCGCATCAGCGAGCAGCAGCGCGCTGCCCAGCTTGTTGCCCCAGGAGCGCTCGACGCGCGTCACCGCGAGGTTGATGACCAGCGTCACCAGCATCACCCCGATCGCCTGCGGCCCGACGTCGGGGTGCACGCCCAGGACGATCGCGCTCCACGCCATTCGGCCGAGCTCGAGCACCGCCATGCCGATCATCACGCCGATCGCCAGCGCGGCCAGCGCCTCGAACTTCTGGTGGCCGTAGGGGTGCTCGCGGTCCGCGGGCTGCCCGGCGAAGTGCATGGCCACCAGGCCGATCACGTTCGAGCCGCCGTCGATGAACGAGTGAACGCCGTCCGCGGTCATGGCGGTGGAGTGGATGGCGAGGCCCAGCGCCAGCTTCGCCCCGGCCACCAGCCAGTTCGCGCCGAGGATGGCCCACAGCACGACGCGGATCGCCCGGTTGCGCTGGTGTGCGCGGCTCTGCCGATCCTGCAGCGTCTCCGTCATCGCCGCCACCTCGAGCGGGCCGGCGTGCGACCGCCCCGTCAGTCCGCGGATCGGAACAACCGCATGCCCGGGCGTCCAGTCATTTCGAGGAAGAAGCCGAACTGGAAGTGCACCATCGAGTCCGACGCGAGGATGCCCGCGGGCGGGTTGGGGAAGGGCTGCGCGCGCTCGAAGGCCTGGATCGCCTCGAGGTCGAGGAAGTCGAGGCCCGAGCTCTTCTCGACGTACGCGTCCTTGAGCCGGCCCTGTTGGTCGAGGGTGATGGTGAGCAGCGTGTAGCGATCGCGCCCGCCGTACACGTTGCCCGTCGGATCGCGCAGCCGCAGCTGGTGCGCCGGGTTCCACTGCTGCCCCACGGCCTGCTTCACGCGGTTGAAGAACGAGGCGTACTTCCACTCGCGCGTCGAGAGGTAGGTGCCGTCGCCTTCCTCGACGTCCTGCAGGTGATCGTTCGCCGCCGCGCCGGTGATCTTGTCCAGCACCGCGGGCGAGGGCAGCAGGTTCAGCACCCCGGCCTGGCCCGAGCGCCCCGCCGAGGCCTCCTCGCCGTCCGGGGACACGCGGCCAGGCGACAGGTTGAGCCGGTTCGAGTTGCCCTTCATCTCCTCGGCTTCGCCGCGGTTCGCGACCGCGATGCCCGGGCCGCCCACCGACGGCTTGATCGCCACCTCCTGCTGGCGCTTCACGTCGGGGATCTCCATGGCCATCTTCTGCGGCGCCTCCCGCAGCGGGCGATCGTCGTCGCCGATGCCGTCGTTGCCCGACTTCTGCGCCTTCGACACCTGGTCCAGTCCGTTGCCCTCGATGCGCTGGGGCGCGGTGCGCTGCGGCATGGCGTTCCGGTAGAACGCCGTCTGCTCCTTGGCGCGCGTCTCCTTCGCCGTCTTGTTGTTCGTCTCGGCGATGTACTTCGCGTTGGGATCCACCTCGCCGTTGCCCGGCGCCACGTCGACGATCTGCCCCTTCGGCGTGTCCTCGGGCTTCTTCACGTCCTTCTTCGGGACGTCCGCCTTCGCCATCTGCCGCTGGTCGCGCGCGTCGGGCGGCGCACCCTTGCCGCGGTTCTTCGCCCATTGATCGCTCGTCAGCCCGCGCAGCACCACCGGCTTGTTCGACGTTGGGCGGTGCGTCGGCGTCGTCCACCCGAGTGCGTTGGCGAGCACCACCAGGCCCACGACCAGCCCGTGAAAGGACACCGCCAGCAGCACCGCGACCAGCGGGCGCACCCACGAGCGGCGAGGGTGCCGTTCCTGGCGGGGGACCAACATCACGTTGCCACTCTAACCGTGCAGCCGGCCTCGTGCATTCCGGGGGTTGGGAAATGGCGCACCGCGCATTGCTGCCGGACTGGAGAAGGAGGATTCTCACCCTCTACTCAGACAGTTCAGTGGGGGGCTGGCGCATGCAAACCGTTGAGTTTTTCGTGGTGAAGGGGGCGAAGTATTCGCAGGAACGCCGTCACCGCCGGGTCCCGGTGGACTTCCCGGTGCTGTTGAAGACCGACGGGTTCCGCAACCGCGATCGCGCGCGCGACGTGTCCGAGTGCGGGGTGGGGCTCGAGACGACGCACCCGCTGCCGGTGATGGCGCTGGTGAACCTGCGCCTCGAGCTTCCGCACGCCGAGCCGGTGGACCTGCTGGGCCGCGTGATGTGGTCGACGCCGGGCGCGATGGGCGTGCGCTTCGAGCAGCTCGACGCGCGCGTCTCGGACACGGTGGCGAAGCTGCGCAGCGAGTACCAGCGCATCTGACGCTGGGCTGCGGCGGTCTGCGTGCTACAAACCGCGGCGCGTGAAGGCGTCGCTCCGTCTCGTCTTTGTCCTCGTTGGGTTGTGGGCCGGTGTCGCGTTCGCGCAGGCCCCGGACAGCCGTTTCAGCGCGGGCGGCTACTTCCGCGTCATGGCGCGCCCGGACTTCCAGGGCGGTAACGGCCGCCTGGGCTACTGGAACCTCTACGGCCGCTTGATGAACGAAGGGCCGTACGCGGCGCTGGAGATGAAGCTCGATCTCCTGCAGGCGCCTCCGGGCTCCAACGACATCTGGGCCAGCCTGCACGCGCGCGTCGAGGGCGGCTCGGTCAACGCGGCGGATCCGTTCAACGGCAACTTCCTCTTCTTCCGGCTCTCGCAGCTGTACGCCCGCGCGGGGAACATCATCGCGCCGCGCCTGGTGTGGCAGCTGGGCACGCAGCAGTTCTTCTTCGGGGACTTGGGCCTCTACGACTTCCGCCCGGCGCAGATCCTCGAGGACACCATCGGCCTCTCGGTGCGCTACCTGGGCGATCGCGTCGACGTGCTCCTGGCGATCGGCGACTCGGGCTTCTTCAACCGCGCGACGCAGTACGTCGAGCTCGGCGGCGGCGGGCAGGTCGCGGTGGAGCCCTTCATCGCGGGCAACCGCTTCTCGTCGTACGTGACGCCGGGCGTGCCGTACGAGGACTACGCGCGCCAGGAGGTGCTGCGGCGCTACCTCGAGAACAACCCGATGGGCGGGGTGGACCAGTTCCCGCTGCCGGTGCCGGCGTCGCAGACGAGCCTCTCGTACCGCGTGGTCGGCTACCTGGGCTTCGGCAAGCTGGGGCCGCTGCGCTGGAACAACCTCTTCGCGCGCTTCCAGCGGCTGCACCCGCAGAACTTCTACATCGACACCTGGGAGCAGCAGGCCGTGAAGGTCTACATCGCGGATCTCACGCGCGATCGGTTCATCTTCAACATCGGCAACGAGGCGCAGATCAACATCGTGCCCGATCGGCTCGACGCGGCGTGGGCGGTCTTCTACGGCGTCGATCGCGACTACGCGAACACCATCCAGGCGTCGGAGACGAACCGCACCTACCTGTCCACGGTGCTGCGGCTGCAGCTCTACCTGACCCGCGAGGTGCACCTCCTGCTCGAGAACGCGCTCGCCGAGGAGCGCTCGCTCAACGGCAACCTGTACAGGAGCAACTACGACTCGATCTTCGAGAGCACCAACGGCGTCGCAGACTCGCGCGGCCTCGAGTACGGCGACTCGGCGGTGCGGCGCACCTGGCAGCTGAAGACGGGCGTGGTGCTGAACCCGACCGGGCGCGGCATCTACACGCGGCCGTCGATTCGCCTGCTCTACGGCTTCCAGTACTCGACGCAGCACGCGGCGTTCGGCAACGCGTTCGCGGAGCGCCTCGAACAGTACAACGCCTTCACGCCCACGGGGACGATCTCGTGGCACCACCTGATCTCGTTGGAAGCGGAGGGCTGGTTCTAAATGCGCCGCGTGAACGTGTGGGCCGCGTTGCTGGTGGTCGCCTTCACTGCCTCGGCGTGCATGCCGAAGGTGCCGAAGCAGCGCCTGGCCGAGCGAGCGAAGGTGGCCGTCGTCTACGTCGTGGATCCGTCGCGCGTGGGCGAGGCGTGGTCGCCGCCGGACTCGCTGAAGAAGGCGGTGGCCGCCGAGCTGGACCAGCGCAACCTCGAGGTGGTGGAGCTGCCGATCGACGCCCTCGGCGGCCAGCGGCTCACCGACGGCCGGCTCGAGAGCCTGAAGAAGGCCGCGGGCGACGCGCCCTTCGTGCTGCTGGTCGAGCAGAACGTCACGTTCTTCTCTCAGCTCGACGGCCGGTACCGGTGGGAAGTGGGCACCAGCCTGTCGGCGGCGCGCGGGAGCGGGCCGGCGGCGAAGGACCCGTTCGAGGTGCCGGTCGTGCTCCTCTATGATCACGAGCGCGAGAAGGACGCGATCGCCCAGTCCGCGTCGGACGTGGCGAAGCGGACCGGCACGCTGCTCGACGCGCTGCTGGCGGGCGCCAGCGACCTGCCGAAGGCCGGCACGCCCGACGCGGGCAAGTCGACGACCGCGCCGTTCCGCCCGAAGGGGATCTACTTCGTCATGGTCGATCGCTTCGAGAACGGCGATCGCGCGAACGACGGCGACGCGGACCCGGCCGATCCCCAGGCCTTCCACGGCGGCGACGTGCAGGGGCTCACCGCGCGCCTCGATTGGATCCGCTCCCTCGGCGTGGACACGGTGTGGCTGTCGCCGTTGTCCCGCATGAAGACCGGGAAGTGGCACGGCTACGGCGCCTTCCACGGCTACTGGACGTGGGCGCTCGGCGAGGTGGAGCCCCGGCTCGCGGACGACGCGGCGGTGCAGGCGCTGCGCGCGGCGCTGGACGCGCGTGGCATGAAGCTGGTGCTCGACGTGGTGCTGAACCACGTGGGCCCCGACGCGCCCTTGCTGACGCAGCACCCGGACTGGTTCCACCGCCGGGGTGGCGTGACGGACTGGTCGGACCCGCGGCAGCTGGTCGACAACGACGTGCACGGGCTGCCGGATCTCGCCACCGAGAAGCCCGAGGTCGCCGCGTACCTGCTCGACGGCACGCGGAGGTGGCTTCGAGCGCGCGCGGCCTGACGGACTGCGCCTCGACGCGGTGAAGCACGTGCCGCTCGACTTCTGGGCGCGCTTCAACGCGACGCCCGAGCTGGCCGGCAAGCTGCGCCTGGGCGAGCTGCTCGACGGCGATCCGTCCGAGGTGGCGCGCACGTGGCGCCAGGGGGGCTTCACCGCGATGTTCGACTTTCCGCTGGCGTTCGCGATCGCCGACGTGTTCTGCCGCGGCGAGTCTCCGGCGAAGCTGGCCGCGGTGCTGACGAACGATCGCCGCTACCCGGATCCAGCGTCGCTGGTGACGCTGGTGGACAACCACGATCTCCCGCGGCTGATGAGCGTGTGCGGGCACGACGAGGCGAAGGCGGCCGAGGCGCTCACCTTCCTGCTCACCGCGCGCGGCGTGCCATCGCTGTCCTGGGGCACCGAGGTGGGGCTCGACGGCGAGAAGGAGCCGGACAACCGCAAGTCGATGCGCTTCGTCGAGCACCCCTTCCGGGCGCTGATCGCGAAGTGGCTCGGCGCGCGCGCGACGCGGCCGTCGCTGTCCGAGGGCGTCCCGGCGATCCTCGAGGCGACTGAGAAGACGCTCGTCGTCGCGCGCTTGGCCGAGAAGGAGGCGTCGATCGTCTACGTAAACCACGGCGACTCGGCGATGACGCCGGCGCGGCTGGACGGACAGGCGAAGCCGGACCTCGCGCCCGTGCCCCCGGGCGTCACGGTCCGCACGGTAGAGGGCGACTTCTCGCAGCGCCTGGCGCAGGCGAAGCGGCAGTGGGCGGGGCAGGTGACGCGGCCGGTGACGTTCGACGGCGAAGGCTTCCTGGTCGGCTCCGGCCCGGAGCTGGGCGACTGGAAGCCCGATCGCGCGGCGCGCCTGCCGGTGACGCTGCCGCTGCCGGTGGGCGGCGTGTTCGAGTTCAAGCGCATCACCCGCGAGGCCAGGGGCGTGCGCTGGGAGCCGGGCGCCAACCGCCTGCTCGTCGTGTCCGAGGGCGAGCTGCCGCTTCACGTCAACGTCCCGCCGCGCGCACCCTGAGCGCCTCGCTGTCGAGCCTCGCCGCGCTGCGTCAATTTGGTTTGACCCCGAAATCAATCCTCCTTAGGAAGGCCCCGTCGCGTCGTCTTGTTGGAGGAGGTCGTCATGGCGAAGGCGAAGGGCCCGGCGAACGGGCAACGGCGGGTGGCAATCGTCGGAGGCCTGCGGACGCCGTTCGTGAAGGCGAACACGGTGTTCAACGACTTGAGCGCGCTCGACCTGGGCCGCATCGTCGTGCAGGAGCTGGTGCAGCGCACCGAGCTCGATCCCCAGGTGCTCGATCTGCTCGTCTTCGGGCAGGTGGTGCCCACGCTGACGGCGCCGTCGGTGGCGCGCGAGATCGTCCTCCTCACGGGGCTGCCTCGCCGCGTCGAGGCGCACACCGTGATGCGCGCCTGCGCGACGAGCATCCAGTCCATGGTGGCCGCGGCGAACGAGATCGCCCTGGGCAACGCCGACGTGGCCATCACCGGCGGCACCGAGTCGATGTCGGACCCGCCGATCTTCACCTCGCGCCCGCTCGCGCACGCGCTCGTCAGCGCGTCGAAGGCGAAGAACCTGCCGGCGAAGCTGAAGCCCTTCCAGAAGCTCAAGGCGAAGGACCTGCTGCCCGTGCCGCCGGCGATCGCCGAGTACACGACGGGCATGTCGATGGGCGACTCCGCCGAGAAGATGGCCAAGGAGAACGGTATCTCGCGCCGCGAGCAGGACGAGATCGCCCTGGCGTCGCACCAGAACGCCGCGCGCGCGTGGAAGCAGGGCCTGTTCGCCGACGAGGTGATGCACGTGCCCGTGCCGCCCCGCTACAAGGAGTCGGCGACCACCGACAACATCGTGCGCGACGACACGTCGATGGACGCGCTGGCCGCGCTCAAGCCCGCGTTCGATCGCAAGTACGGCACCGTCACCGCCGGCAACGCCTCGCCGCTCACCGACGGCGCCGCGGCGCTGTTGCTGATGAGCGAAGAGAAGGCGAAGGCGCTGGGCTACACGCCGCTCGGCTTCATCCGCAGCCACGCGTTCGCGGCGACCGATCCGGGAGACCAGCTGCTCCAGGGCCCCGCGTACGCCGCGCCGATCGCGCTCGACCGCGCCGGCATGACGCTCAAGGACATCGATCTCGTCGACATGCATGAGGCCTTCGCGGTGCAGGTGGCCTCGAACATCCAGGCGCTGGCCAGCCGCGCCTTCGCCGAGAAGCTGGGCCGCTCGGGCCCGGTGGGCGAGGTCGATCGGTCCCGCCTCAACGTGCACGGCGGCTCGATCGCCATCGGCCACCCGTTCGCCGCCACCGGCGCGCGCATCATTCACCAGGTGCTCCGGGCGCTGAAGCAGCGCGGCCTCGGCACCGCCCTCGTCACCGTCTGCGCCCAGGGTGGAAATGGCGCGGCCGTCGTCCTGGAGCGCTGACATGACCACGCCCGGAAAGAACTTCTCGTACGTCGTCGACGGCGGCGTCGCCGTCATCACCTTCGACATGGAAGGCGAGCCGGTCAACACGCTGGCGCCCAACATCTCCTCCGAGTTCGAGGCGTTGATGACCAGGGCCGCGAGCGACCAGTCGGCGAAGGCCATCGTCATCATCTCGGGCAAGAAGGACACCTTCATCGCCGGCGCGAAGATCGACTTCCTGCAGACGGTGAAGTCGGCGGCCGAGGCCACCGCGCTGTCACGGCAGGGCCAGGTGTCGTTCGATCGCCTCGACGCCTTCGAGAAGCCGGTGGTCGCGGCGATCCACGGCGCTTGTCTCGGCGGCGGCCTCGAGTGGGCGCTCGCCTGCGACTACCGCCTCGCGACCGACAGCTCAAAGACGTCCCTCGGCCTGCCCGAGGTCCAGCTGGGCCTCATTCCCGGCGCGGGCGGCACGCAGCGGTTGCCGCGGTTGATCGGCGCGCAGGCGGCGCTCGATCTCATCCTCACCGGGCGCAACCTGAAGGCGAAGAAGGCGCTCAAGCTGGGCGTCGTCGACGAGGTGTGCCCGCCGCCGATCCTCCTCGAGGTCGCCAGGCGCCGCGCGCTCGAGCTCGCCAACGGCCTGCTCAAGCCCGAGCGGTCCCGCGGCTTCGCCACCGCCGTGGCCGGCAAGAAGTCCTTCTCCGACGTGCTCAAGGGCCTCACCGACAAGGAGGCGTGGGCCGAGCTCGCGCTCGAAGAGAACCCGGTCGGCCGCAAGCTGCTGTTCGACCAGGCGAGGAAGCAGCTGCTCAAGAAGACCCGCGGCAAGTACCCCGCGCCCGAGAAGGCGCTCGAGGTGGTGAAGGTCGGCCTCGAGAAGGGCATGAAGGCCGGCCTCGAGGCGGAGGCCGCGGCGTTCGGCGAGTTGGTGATGACCGACGTGTCGAAGCGGCTCGTGGAGATCTTCTTCGCCACCACCGCGCTCAAGAAGGAGAACGGCACGAAGGATCCGTCGGTGAAGGCGCGCCCGGTGAAGAAGATCGGCGTGCTGGGCGGCGGCCTGATGGGCGCGGGCATCGCGTACGTCGCCTCGGCCATCCAGGACGTGCCGGTCCGCATCAAGGACAAGGACGACGACGGCGTGGCGCGCGCGCTGGCGCACGTGCGCGGCCTGTACGACGAGCGGGTGAAGAAGCGCTCGATGACCTGGCGCGACGCCGAGAAGAAGATGGCGCTGGTCACCGCGTCGACGGACTACTCCGGCTTCAAGCACGCCGACGTGGTGATCGAGGCCGTGTTCGAGGACCTCAAGCTCAAGCACCAGATGGTGAAGGACGTCGAAGCCGCCTGCGGCCCCGAGGTCATCTTCGCGTCGAACACCTCGTCGCTGCCGATCACGAAGATCGCCGAGGCGTCGAAGCACCCCGAGACCGTCATCGGGATGCACTACTTCAGCCCGGTCAACAAGATGCCGCTGCTGGAGATCATCACCCACAAGCGCACCGCCGACTGGGTGACCGCCACCTGCGTCGAGATCGGCAAGAAGCAGGGCAAGACGGTGATCGTCGTCAACGACGGCGTCGGCTTCTACACCTCGCGCATCCTCGCCCCGTACATGAACGAGGCGGCGTACCTGCTCGCGGAGGGCGCGGACATCGCCGAGCTCGATCGCGCGCTGGTCGACTTCGGCTTCCCCGTCGGGCCGATCACGCTGCTCGACGAGGTGGGCATCGACGTCGCGGCGAAGGTGGGGAAGATCATGCACGAGGCCTTCGGCGATCGCATGATCGCCCCCGACACCACCGACGCGCTGGTGAAGGACGGGCGGCTCGGCCGCAAGGCGAAGAAGGGCTTCTACACCTACGACGACGCGAAGAAGAAAGAGGTCGACACCTCGGTCTACGCGCTCACCCCGCACGGCAAGGATCGCAAGCGCTTCGATCGCTACGAGATGGCCGAGCGCTGCGTGCTGCAGTTCGTCAACGAGGCGGTGCGCTGCCTGGGCGAAGGCATCTTGCGCAGCCCGCGCGACGGCGACATCGGCGCGATCTTCGGCCTCGGCTTCCCGCCGTTCCTCGGCGGCCCGTTCCGCTACTGCGACGGCCAGGGCCTGGGGAAGATCCTCGAGCGCACCGAGCACTACCAGGAGCGCTTCGGCAAGCGCTTCACGCCCGCGCCGCTGCTCATCGAGTACGTGAAGGCCGGCCGCCGCTTCTACTGAAGTGCGCGTCCTGCACCCGGCGCTCAAGGTCTTCGATCGCCTGCCCGTGGGCGAGCGCCTGTTCGTTCGCGCGAGGCTCTTCTCGGCGCCGCTCGACGAGCTTGCTCGCCGCGTCGAGGGCACGCGCGTGCTGGACGTCGGCTGTGGCCACGGCGTCCTCTGCGCGCTGATGGCCTTCGGCTTTCCAGAGCGCCAGGTGGTGGGCGTCGACCCGGATCCGCGGAAGATCGACTGGGCCCGCGCCTCCGTCGGCCGGCTGCCCAACGCCCGCTTCGAGGCCGTCACCCACGAGGCGCTCGCCGAGCGCGAGCCGGGCGCCTTCGACGCCGTCACGGTCGCCGACGTGCTGTACCTGCTGCCGCCGGAGGCCTGGACCGGCTTCCTCGCCACCTGCCGCCAGCTGCTCGCCCCGAAGGGCCTCCTCGTGCTGAAGGAAGCCGAAGACGACGGCTCCTGGCGCGCGCAGAAGGCCCTCTGGCAGGAACGGCTGATGGTGGGGCTTGGACGCACACGCGCGAGCGGCGGTCTCGGGTTCCTGCCTCGGGCACGGACCAGCGAGGCGCTGCGGGGGGCTGGCTTCTCGGTGGAGGAGGTCGTCCCGCTGGGGCGTGGCTACAGCACGCCCCATGTGCTTTTCGTTGCGCGCTCCGTGTAGGATGCCCGCGCTCAAGGGGGGCCCTTGGAGCCACGGGGCCGCGACTTCCTGGAGGACTACTCGATCATGAAGCGACTCATGCTGCTGGCGCTGTCGAGCGCCTGGTTGACGTCATGCGCGTGCGGGACACCCGCGAAGAAGTGCGCCACGCAGGCCGACTGTGATCCCGGGCAGATCTGCTCGATGGGTGAGTGCCGCGCTGGCAACAGCGGAGGCGGCTCGGGCGGCGGCGGCGGGGGCGGGGGCGCCGGTGGTGGTGGCGGCGGCGGGACGATCGTCACCGGCTGTGATCCGAACGCGACGGACAACGCCACGCGCGACACCGACTGCGACGGCCTGAGCGATCTCGAGGAGTACGGCACCGACTACGGCAACAACGCGAAGACCGATCCCTGCAACGCCGACTCCGACGGCGACGGCGTGCGCGACGGCGTCGAGATGGGCAAGACCTCGTCCGTCGCGGCGAGCTGCAGCGCCACCTTCGTGGCCGACGCGCAGCCCAGCAGCAAGACGAACCCCACCGTGGCCGACACCGACGGCGACGGGCTGTCCGACGGCCAGGAGGACGCGGACAAGAACGGCCGCGTGGATCCCAACGAATCCAACCCGCTGAAGAAGGACTCGGACTGCGACGGCTACTCGGACAAGGAGGAGCTCGACTCGGCCGCCGGCTGCCCCACCAACCCGACGCTGCGCGACACCGACGGCGACGGCCTGCCCGACGGCGTCGAAGGTGGCCTGCAGCCGACCGGCGCGGACCCGATGGGGTGCACGTACACCGCCGCCACCTTCGACTCGGACCCGACGACGAAGACCAGCCCGTGCAATCCGGACTCCGACGGCGACGGCATTCAGGACGGCGCTGAAGACACCAACTTGAATGGCAAGGTCGATCCCGGCGAGCTCAACCCGGGCAACATGGGCGACGGCACCGGCGTGGCGCAGCAGGCGTGCGCGACGGTGAACCTCAAGCCGATCAACTTCCACGTGGCGGGCGTGCCCGACGTGCAGGTCGCGCTGGTGCCCGGCTTCTCCGAGATCTCGCGCCTGGCGGACTCGGCCGGGGAGCGCGGCTTCGCCTTCTTCGATCCGACCAGCAAGGTGGCCGGGCTGGCGATCTCCAAGCCGCCCGCCGGCGCCGATGGCACCGCGGAAGAGGCCGACGGCCGCGGGAAGATCGGCAACGTGTCCGCGCCGCTGACGCAGACCTTCACCACCTGGGACGGCTTCGCCGGCAGCGTGCGCGCGATCTACGACGTGAGCGGCAACCAGGACGTGAAGGCGCGGGTCAACGCCATCGCCCAGAACTACCTGGGCATGAACGCGACCGGCCTCCTGTCGGGCTCCGGCGGCGTGAATGGGCCGTTCAAGGTGGTGGCCGAGTACGTGCGGCGCGCCAACACGCGCGCGGTGGTGGTGATCGCCGTCATCCCCGCGAACCTGTACACCGGCCAGGCCGTCTTCCAGGTGGACGATGCGGCGGGCGGCACGGCGCTCGCGCAGGTGGGCGACTACGCGAACACGCAGTGCGAGGTCTTCGCCGCCACCGTGAACCAGAAGGTCGACTTCCTCTGGGTGGTGGACGACAGCTGCTCCATGGCCAGCTCCCAGGCGGCGACGGCGGCGGCGGGCTCGCTGTTCGGCTCACGGCTGCAGACGGCCGGCCTCGACTGGCGCGCGGCCGCGGTGACGACCGGCTGGTACTCCCAGTCGGGCTACGACGGCTCGATGCGCGACTGGACCACCAGCGTGACCACCATGCAGGGGTGGTTCTCGGCCTTCGGGACCGGCGGCAGCGGCGACGAGCGCGGCTTCTCGGGCCTGCAGACCTTCGTCGATCGCTCCGGCCCGTCGAACCCCGGGCCGTTCCGCACCGACGCGCAGGCGCACTTCATCTTCCTCACCGACACGCTCGATCAGTCGAGCACCAGCCCCCAGCAGATGCTGACCTACCTCGCCCAGAAGTTCCCCGGCCAGCGCACCGTCGCCCACGGCATCCTCTGCCCTGAAGGCAGCTCGTGCGACGACTCGCCCGAGACGAACCCGGGCAAGTACCACACGCTGATCCGCCTCACCGGCGGCATCGTCGGCAACATCGAGGTGTTCAAGCCGCAGAACCCGAGCGCCGCCCAGCGGCAGCAGCAGGAGAACACCATCGACGCGATCCTCTCGGCCGTCATCGGCGGCACCGGCACCCAGCTGCAGCGCCCGCCGATCTCCGCCACCATCAAGGTCGCCGTGGCCACCACGCGCGGCGCCTGCAACAGCGCCGACGTGCCCCGCGATCGCACCAACGGCTGGGACATCGATCCCGCGACGCGCCGCATCGTCTTCTTCGGCAACTGCATCCCCTCCGCGGCGGGCGTGCAGGTGGCCGTCTCGTACAAGTACTGGAACGACGGCTCGCCGGATCCCGCCGGCGACGCGTGCGGCTCGACGTGCGTGGCCCCGCTGGTGTGCGACCCCAACCAGCGCAGCTGCGTGTGCCCGTCGAATTGCGGCGGCTGCAGCGCGGGCCTCACCTGCAACGTCGCCACCTGCTCCTGCGAGCCGACGATCAACTGAGCCAGGCGGTCCCGGGCCCGGCCTGCTCGCCAAAGGAGCGGCCGGGCGCCTCAGCTCGCCAGCTGGCCGTAGGTGCCCAGCGCGATGCCGCGGGCCGTAATGGCCTCGCGCACGCGGGCGCTGGTGACGGCGGTCAGCTCGTGCTCCCAGTCGTAGCGCCAGCGCGGATCCTGCGGCACCACGCCCGGGTCCATGCCGGGGTGCGTGACGATCTCGTGCTCGCCGGGCTCGAGCGAAGCGATCAGCCGCAACAGCCGGCGCTCGGTGAGCCGCCCCGACTCGAACACGCCGTGGGCCCGCACGCGCTTCACGCCGCGCGGTTGCTTGAAGCCGGCCAGCGAGGTCAGCGCCGCCGCCTTCAGCGCCGAGCGCGGGTGCACCAGCCAATGCGCGTTCGGCCGCGACACCGGCCAGCGCATGGGCAGCCCCAGCTCGGCCGCCAGCACCTCGACGATCGACGTCATGCCCGGCAACAGGTGCAGGTGCTGGTGCGTGTCGAGGTGATCGAGCTCCGCGCCCAGCTCGTGGGCCCGGCGCACCTGCGCGCGCAGCTCCAGCACGACTTCCTCCGCGGGGACGAGGCGCGCCAGCCACGCCGCCGACAGCTCGGTCCAGTTCGCGCGGAAGCGGCCGCCCGGCGCCAGCCACCGCACGTCGCGGGCCGGCGCGGCCGGGCTCAGGTGCGTGGTGAGGCAGAGGTGCAGCCCCAGCGCGAGCTTCTCGCGGCGGGCCCGGCGCACGGCCTCGGGGGCGGTGGGGCCGGTGGCGAGCAGCGAGGCGGACGTGACCACGCCCTCCGCGCGCGCGCGGAAGATGCCTTCGTCGATGCGCGGGTGCAGGCCCAGGTCGTCGGCGTTGATGACGAGGCGGATCATGGCAGGACGTCAGGGCGTGCCCGAGGCGCGGCGGCCGGGCAGGGCGGTGACCGAGGGCGGCAGGCGCACGGGGCGCACCGGGTCCTTCGGCGCCTTCGTCTCGCCGTACAGCGAGGCCAGCTCGCCCAGCATCTTCACGATCACCTGCGGGCTGGCCAGCGTCGACACGCCGCGCGTGCGGGGGAAGTAGTCGACGCCCATCTGGAACACGCGGAAGCCGCGCTTGATCGCCTTGATCACCAGCTCGGCGTCGATGAACGAGCCCTGGCTCTTGAGCTCCACCGACTCGAGCACCCGGCGGTGCACGACCTTGAACGAGAAGTTGATGTCGCGCACGTTCACGCCGAAGAGCGTGCGGATGAGCGAGTTGTAGACGAACGAGTAGACGATGCGCTTCGGCCCCTCGCTGGTGCGATCGAAGCGGAACGCCGTGATCATGTCCGCCTCGAGGTAGTCCATCAGGTGCAGCGCCCGCTCGAGCTCGTCGAGGTCGAACGGCAGGTCCATGTCGGAGTAGACGACGACGTCCTTGGTCGACGACGAGAACCCGGTGCGCATCGCGCCGCCCAGCTTCAGGTTCACCTCGTGCGAGATGCACCGCACCCGCGCGTCCGCCTTCGCCAGCGCCTCCGCGAGCTCGCGCGTTCGATCCGTCGACGCGTCGTTGATGATGAGGATCTCCCAGTCGTCGGTGAGCCGGTCCAGCACTACCTTCGCCCGGGCCACCGCGCGCGCGACGTAGTCCTCTTCGTTCCACGCGGGGAAGAACAGGCTGATCGACGGGCAGGAAGCCATGAACGAGGTCGGGTTGTGTCACACCTCGGCGACGCGTCCAAGGGCGCGCCCCACGGGGCCTGACTGAAAAGGTGCAGGCGTACGGGAACTCGGCCCCGGCCGTTGCGGGCGGCAGTGGTGCGGCGCAGCGTTTGGCACTACAGAGGCGCTTCGCATGGGGGATCGCTGGACAGCGCTCGTGGTGCACCACCCGTCGAGGGATCCGTCGGCGGTGCGCGCCGCGTTGGAGGCGCTGGGCGCCCGCGTGGTGGTCGCGACCGGGGTGACGGGGGCGCTGCAGGAGCTGGTCGACCTCACCTGCGATCTCGCCGTGGTCGACGTGACGTTGCCGAAGGAGCGCGGCACCGCGGTGCTCGAGGCGCTGCGCGAAGGCGGGAGCCGCACACCGGTGGTGATGGTGAGCGACGAAGACGCGGCCGCGCGCGCAGCGCTCTTCGAAGCCGGCGCCGACGACGTGGTGGCGCCCGACGTGGCGCCCGTCGAGCTCGCCGCGCGCCTGGGCCGTCGCCTGGAGGCTTTCCGCCACGCGCAGCACCTCGAAGCCGAGATGACGCGCCTGCACGAGCTGTCGGTCACCGACGGGCTGACCGGGCTGGCGAACCACCGCCACTTCCAGGAGCGGCTGCGCGAGGAGTTCCGCCGGGCCCAGCGCTTCGACGATCCGCTCGCGCTGATCCTGCTCGACGTCGATCACTTCAAGGCGCTCAACGATCAGCACGGGCACCAGTTCGGCGACGAGGTGCTGCGCGCCTTCTCCGACTGCCTGCGCACGGCGGTCCGCGAGACCGACTTCCTGGCCCGCTACGGCGGCGAGGAGTTCGCCGTGCTGCTGCCCAAGACGCACCTCGGCGGCGCGCTCACCGTGGCCGAGCGCATCAGCCACGACGTGCGGCGGCTCCGGCTGGGGCCCGAGCAGCGCGTCGTCGTCACCGCGTCCTTCGGCGTCTCCAGCTACCCGGGCCGCGCCGTCACCGCCCCCGAGCACCTCGTGCGCACCGCCGA
>Ga0272446_1004819_pt1 | contig 15544 bp, 15 predicted proteins | sample YNPCB0061_FD_194587 | JGI IMG/M metagenome (GOLD analysis project Ga0272446, IMG submission 194587) | Hot spring microbial mat communities from Yellowstone National Park, WY, United States - YNP-CB-006-1 | ecosystem: Environmental > Aquatic > Thermal springs > Hot (42-90C) > Sediment | place... | reverse complement strand
GTTCGTTATTGGGGTTGAGCAAAACTTGCTGACATCCAAACATGGTGAGTTTATGCAACAATTGTCTACAGCGTAGCACAGATAGACAAACCGGTGAACTATGGACTACCAGAAAAGCCGCAATGCATCGAATTAAGGGGCGAACTGCACGGTTCCTCAGACAGGAATTCCCTAATCCATTAATGACCTTACTAGGGGCTAAAGCCCCCTGAGTTGGCTGTATCCCCTCGCTAAAGCGGAGGGGCTTTAGCCCGCCCACATCACTCCTATAAAATAACTGGTGGGGGTTCTCAATCTATCCGTTCATAGGGTGAAGATTCAGCCGACTAGTAGAGTGCGCGCACCGGTGGTGCTGGCATCGGCGGGGGTGGTGCAAAGAAGATAGGCTGTGGCGGTGGTAATGGCGTTTCTACCGCTAAATTACAGGGATAGGGAGTGCCATACATCGATGTACAGAAAGGACTATCCAAGTCACGGGTACGAATTGCAGGGGCATTAGACTGCTGATACCACGCATCATTAGAGACATAGTGAATGCGGCGACCCCGATTGATGATGTCATTATCGCGGTAGGTTGGCGTGCCAAACACAAACATGGCATCCCCAGCGATCGACTCATCCACCCAATAGTTTTGAGTTCCATCAATGCGCTCAAAAGCTTGGGGAAGCGTAGGACGGGTCACCGGATACATCTGCGGGTTCACAGGTTGGCGACGGCTTTGGGCAGTGGCCGGAGCTACAACTGCCGCCAACATCACCACGGCCACCAGCGGGGCAAATCTCATTCTCATCGGTTACTCTCCAGACAGGTCTAACTTCGGCAACAGTGAGGACTCCTAGACGGGCTGCTAGGCTTTAATCATTTTTGCTTAGGTTTATTCTAAAGTTGCCACTATGGGAAACGCGGTAGTACTGTGCCGCTTTCTTAGCATCTTGGGAAGATGCACCACTGCTCATATCGTTACACTTTGATCGTTGCACTTTGAGTGCAGGTAGAGTCAAAAAAAGCTGGGGGATACCTAATCTCCCAGCCTGCGGGTTGTGCCGATGATCGGTAGCAACTACAGCTATCGCCAACCAGCGCGATCCATGATCCGTAGTGCTTCGGCATTATTTCGCCCGAACACTGCGGCGTTCACATTTTGGCCACGGAAATTACCAAACCGTTGAATAATGGGATGGAGCGGTACCCCAGAACGTACCGGATACTCATAGTTAGCCATTGCAAACATTTCTTGGGCTTTAGGGCTAACCAAGTATTCTAGAAATTGAATGGCTGCTTGACGGTTGGGGGCACCAGCCACTACCCCAGCTCCAGAGATATTGACGTGGGCACCACGATTCCGCTGATTTGGGAAAAATAGGGCAACTTTATTGGCGACTTCTTGATCTTCTGGTTTATTAGAGGCTATTAAGCGAGCCAAATAGTAGTGGTTTGCAATTGCCACACTGCCCACTCCGGCAGCGCAGGCACGAATTTGATCGGTATCATTGCCTTGCGGTGACCGTGCAAAGTTCTGGACTAAGCCCCGTGCCCACTGCTCTGTTTTTGGAGCACCATGAATTGCTAAGAGTGACCCCGTCAGAGACTGATTATAGACATTGGTGGAGGTGCGGGTAAGGACTTGGCCGCGCCATCGCGCATTAGCCAGATCCTCATAGGTTGAGAGCTGGCTAGGGTTGACCTTTGATTTGTTGTAGATGAGCACTCGCACCCGCCGTGACAACCCAAACCAATGCCCTTGCGGCTCTCGAAGGTTGGCTGGGACAACACTCGTCAATGTGCGCGACTGAACCGGTTGCAAAATACCTGCTTGTTGAGCACGCCACAAACGTCCCGCATCAACGGTAATTAGCACATCCGCTGGGCTGCGACTCCCTTCACTGCGAATCCGCTCGATTAGGGCATCGGCTTCAGCTTCGATGAGGTTGACACGGATACCCGTTTGCTGCGTAAAGCCGTTGTACAGGGCTTTGTCAGTATCATAGTGCCGCGCTGAATAGACGTTAATGACACGACCTGCCTGTGCCAAACGCTCCTGTGCCATGCTAGACTCAGAGCTTTGATTTAGCGCATGGTGAGCAAGGTAAGCTGCTGCCCCCGCTCCCATCCCTAATAATGCACGGCGGGCAATTTTGTCCATAGTTGAGAATTTCTCCTAAAAATAAGGCTGAAGGCCATTGTAGTCTGAGGATTTGCTTTTTTGCAAGTTATTAGCAAGTATGTGACACAAGCACCGAGCGTCTATGATGGGGAATGTCAGAATACCGTGTTCTATACTGCTTAAAATTTCTGATGGTTTGCGTCCTTGCCATTGAAACCAGTTGCGATGAAACGGCTGCCGCTGTCGTGCGCGATCGCCACATTGAAAGTAATGTGATTGCCTCGCAAATCAGCGCCCATGAACCCTTTGGCGGCGTTGTGCCTGAGGTGGCATCCCGTGCTCATTTGCAAAACATTAATGGAGTCATTGCCACTGCCATGGCTGAAGCCCACTGCGACTGGGCCGCTATTGATGCCATTGCTGTTACCTGCGCCCCCGGGCTAGTGGGGTCATTACTCATTGGGGTTACGGCAGCCAAAACCCTCGCCATGGTGTACCACAAACCCCTAGTGGGGATTCACCACCTTGAGGGGCACCTGTACGCCTCCTACTTGGCGGAGCCGACCCTTGAGCCACCCTTTTTGTGTTTGCTGGTATCGGGGGGGCACACTAGTCTGATTGGGGTCTATGGCTGTGGTCAGTACCAACTGTTTGGTCAAACCCGCGATGATGCGGCTGGTGAGGCCTATGACAAGGTTGCCCGGCTGCTGGGGTTAGGGTACCCCGGTGGGCCTATGATGGATCGCTTGGCACAGAGCGGTAATCCCGATGCCTTTACGCTACCGGAGGGGAATATTTCCTTAGCCAATGGCAAGGTTCACCCCTACGATTCCAGTTTTAGTGGCCTGAAAACAGCGGTGGCGCGACTGGTGAGCCAACTGCGCGACACCCATGGTGATAACTTACCGGTGGCGGATATTGCTGCTAGTTTTCAGAAAGCAGTTGCCCACGCCCTGACGAAGCGGGCGATCGCCGCTGCGGTGGATCATGGATTCACAACCCTGGCAATTGGCGGTGGGGTGGCAGCGAACTCCGGACTGCGGCAGTACTTAACCGCTGCGGCCACCCCCTTGGGAATCCGCCTTATTTTTCCACCCTTGCGCCTGTGTACCGACAATGCCGCCATGATTGGTTGTGCGGCGGCGGATCATGTGCGGCAAGGGGAGCGATCGCCCCTGAGCTTAGGGGCTAAGTCTCGCCTGAGTTTACTGGAGCTTGGGCAGTTGTACGGGCGCTAACCAGCATTGACAGCAAAAAGAAGCCGAGTTGACAGGCCACAATACTCGGCCCCGAAGGCAAATTAAACGCAGCGGACATCAGGATGCCAGCGATCGCCGTGCCCACACCCACTGCGCTCGCCAAGAGCACATAGTAGGCGAACTGCTGCGTCCACAGCCGCGCACCACAGGCAGGAATAACAACAAAGGCACTAATGAGCAGTACCCCTACGGTTTTAATAGAGACTGCCACCACCAACGCCAACAGGGTAATAAATAGCAATCGTTGTAGGCGCACAGCCACCCCCCGTGCCACCGCCAAGGTTTCATTCACCGTAATTAATAGCTGCACCCGCAGAGTCAAGATCACAAAGAGGCAGACAATGCCGCAAAGGAACCCGCTCAACATTAAGTCCTGTTGTTGCACCGCCAGAATATCCCCAAACAGTAAGTTGTTCAGACCACCGCGATAGCGATCGGCAAACGTTAGGAGCAGAATGGCTAAGGCAAGGGAAGCGGAATAGATAATATTGAGCAGTGCATCAGTCCACAGACGAGTGCGCTCTAAAAGATAGGTGACGACCAACGCAAAAATAACAGCAAAGGGCAGCAGAACCAGCGATGGATTGATACCGAAGACCACGCCTAAGCTAATCCCCAGTAAGGCGGAATGCCCAAGGGCATCGCTAAAAAACGACAACTGCCGCAAAATTGTAAAGCTACCGAGGGCACCCCCCATCGCTCCGGTAAAGATCCCGCCCAAGAGTGCTCGCTGCATGAAGGGTAATTGGAACAGATCAATCACCCGCTCCGCAATGGGTTGTAAGGCCACCATGGCTATGGGGTTGGGGAGCCAGCCACACGGGGAATGCCGAGGCTGTAGTTGCGCACGCGGCTATTGAGGTTATAGGCCACCTCCCCTTGCATCAGCAGGGCACGCACAAAGTGCTCTAGGTCGGAACCAATCCGCCGCAGATTGTACTCGGTTAACTCTTCGCCGGCGGCATTGGCCACGAGCTCCTGAAACTTGGCTTCTACTTTAGCAAGAGCCGCATCATTCCATTCCAGTTCGTTATCTGGATCGACATTGAGGGTCAAGGTTTCTGTGTCGGGGTGCACCTCGCCATCAAGGACGTAACCGGCGTAGAGGTGAATGTGGCGTGTGGTTGACTTGAGTAGCATAGGGTAGAAGCTGAGTGCAGTAGCGGCAATACCTCTCACTATACCAAGAACTGCTTGAACGCTTCTTTAGAAAATTTGATGGTTCTCCCAAAAAGGAGTAATATTAAGCGCTCTAGCGGCGACGGAGTTGCAACTGCTCATAGACTTGGTGCAGGGGAACCTTATGGTGAGCTAAGGCCACAAGCAGGTGATAAAACAAATCAGCCGCTTCAGCGGCGATCGCCTCGGGGTCATCCTCTTTACAGGCCATAACCACCTCAACGGTTTCTTCCCCCAGTTTTTTGAGGATTTTATTATCTCCTGCGGCAAACAAGCTACAGGTGTAGGAGTCTGGCTGGGGGCGATCGCGCCGCTGACAAATGACATCGTACAATTGGGACAGCGTATCAGCAGGGGGTGGCTCAATCTGTTCGCCCAAGGCACCGTGACGGTGAAAGCAACTGCGCTCACCAGTGTGGCAGGCAATGCGCCCAACTTGCTGCACACTCAGGAGTAGAGCATCACTATCGCAGTCATAGCGAATACTTTTGAGCCACTGCACATGACCGGAGGTTTCTCCCTTTGGCCAGAGTTCCTGACGCGAGCGGCTCCAAAACCATGTCCGCCCAGTTTCTAGGGTTTTTTGCAACGATTCACGATTCATCCATGCCATCATGAGCACTGTGCCGTCTAAATAGTCTTGGACAATTGCTGGCACCAACCCCCGCTCATCGTACGCAATCTGATCAAGGGGGAGACTAAAGGCAGGAGCACTCATGGAGGATTCATAGCAGTCACAGGGTGACCCGGAGATCACGCCTACCACAAGCATCCTGTATTGCTGCTTCCTTCCGGACCTGACAAGGTTTAGGCGTTGCGATCGCATGATTCCGAGCCATTTACTATCCTACCACAGCGCGCTAGCCTTAACCGACTCCCCGCTGCACTGCGGTAATGGCGTCCACAAGGGGCAATCGCAACGCGGCAATGTACTCAGGCCAACCAATCAGAATCGGCTGCTGGTGGGCAAGGGTTTGTCCCTGCAAGGCATCGGCATCAAAGCGGAGGGGGTTGCCGGCCAAATCGGTACACACCAGCCCTGCGGCGGTAGCCAAGGCCAACGGAGCCGTTGTATCCCAGAGTTTCACCCGCTGATTCAGGTACAGGTACAGTCCTGCCCGCCCTAAAATGACTTCAATGACCTTAAGACCAAAACTGCCCAAAAACTGAAACTGGACTTCGGGGAGCAAGCCATGAATGGCATCACCGTAGGTGCGGTAGTCGCGATAACCAATCATCACTGGGCAATAGCTCTGGGTAGGGGGGGGTGGACAAATTGGCAGGAGGGGCACCGGCGGTCCACCGCTGCTCATTTGTAACAGTCCCCAATCTTTGCCACCGTAGTAAAGGTGATCTTGATTGGGGGCATAGATCCAGCCTGCCACGGGTGTGTAGTGCTCCAATAGCCCCACCATCAGGGAGTAGCCATGGCGATGGTGAATCAGATCGTCGGTGCCATCTAGGGGGTCGATGAGCCAATAGCGAGCCTTGCGTTCCTGAAAGACCGCTTGGGAGTCAGCATTTTCTTCGCTAATGATGCCATCCTCTGGAAACCATGTGCGGAATTTTTGGCTGAGGAGGCGATCTAAAAACCGATCAATGCTGGTGGCAAAATCCTGTTGCCCTTTTTCAATGACATCAAAGGGCTGCTGAGCGAGTTGGCGTGCCCGCTGTCCCGCTTGCCGCAGCAGTTGGTTAATTTGCCAAATTTGACTGGGGGTTACCGGAGGTGTTGAGGTCATAGTTCAGTTTCAGTGTCCCCCTCAGTATGCCGTAGGTTTCCCTGAGGTCGGGTGACTATCGCTGTTGCAGCAGTGCCACTGCGTAGGCAGCAATACCTTCCTCTCGACCCACAGGGCCAAGTTTTTCGTTGGTTGTTGCTTTAATACTAATCTGATCGCCCGTAATGCCGAGGGTTGCTGCAAGGCGATCGCGCATTTGTGCTAGGTAGGGTTTAAGTTTGGGCCGCTCTGCCACCACCACGGCATCAATGTTGCCCACCTGCCAACCACGGCTGTAGATGAGCTCGGCCACGTTCTTGAGCAGCACTTGGCTATCTGCTCCAGCCCACTGGGGATCGCTGGGGGGAAAATAATGCCCAATATCACCGAGGCTTAGGGCACCTAGCAGCGCGTCCATAATGGCGTGGGTCAGCACATCGGCATCGCTGTGCCCCAATAGACCAAGGGAATGTTCCAGTTCCACCCCTCCCAAAATGAGGGGTCGTCCTGTCACGAGTTGGTGAATATCGTAGCCGTTACCAATGCGAATATTCATACTGCAAACATCTCAAAAGAGCGATCGCCCAGCGTGCTAAAACTGAACTATCGCCCTTTATTGTTGCAGAATCCTACAAAGATTGAATTAGATATTGACTTCGCTGAGTTGCTGACACATATAGTCAAAGGGTTGCTCCACAACACTGGTCTCTTCAATCCCTGCCGCGGCAACGCGATCGCGCACAATTTCCTTCATAATTTGAATGCCGCGCACCGTTGGACCGATGGGCACGCCTAGGGAGTTATAGGTTTCCCGCAGCCCTTCGAGGACGCGCTCATTCAGCACATCCACATCTCCTGCTACCAAGGCATAGGTGGCATAGCGGAGGTAGTAGTCCATATCCCGCAAACAGGTGGCGTAGCGACGGGTGGTGTAGGCATTGCCCCCGGGTTGAATCAGTTCCGGTTGCTCTGCAAACAGGGCTGAACCCGCTTCCTTGACGATGGCAGCAGCATTTGCATTGATCACTGCCGCCGCCTTGACCCGTACCGAACCTGAGTTAAAGTAGGAGCGCAGACTGTCAACAGCATTGCGATCGAGGTAGCGACCGGTGGAGTCATAGTTTTTGATCAGTGTGGTGACGGCATCACGCATAGGTTTTTCTTACTCCTAGAACTGGTAAAAACTAGCGTCAACCCTAACGCCAGCCTAAATTGCGCGGATCTAAAATCGTACTTAGCTTACCATGCAAGGGATTCCCCGCCTTCGCCTCCGTTTACGGACTGTTGCGAACTATTACAAAAGTTAATAATTTGACGAGTGTCCGACGAGGCGATCGCGCAGGCGTTTAATCTGATCCCGATAGCGGGCGGCCTCTTCAAAGGCCAGCTCGTGGGCAGCCGCTTTCATTTTGGCTTCGAGATCTTGGATAATTTGCGGGATATCCTCTAAGCTAAGTGCTGCCAAATCCTGGCTGGGAATGACTGGGACTGGCTCAGCATGCAAACGGCGCGAGACATCCAGAAACGCCAAAATCGCGTTGCTGGTTTTCTTGAGAATGGGTTGGGGGGTAATGCCGTGGGCTTGGTTATAGGCTAGTTGAATGCGGCGGCGGCGTTCCGTTTCCTGAATGGCCTTTTGCATACTGTCGGTTAAGGTGTCGGCGTAGAGTATTGCTTGACCCCGCACATGGCGAGCGGCGCGGCCAATGGTTTGAATCAGCGATCGCTCCGCCCGCAGGAATCCTTCCTTATCGGCATCGAGAATGGCCACGAGGGAGACTTCGGGCAAGTCTAAGCCTTCCCGCAGCAGGTTCACGCCAATAAGCACATCAAAGTCCCCTTGGCGGAGGGCTTCGAGAATTTCAATGCGCTCGATGGCATTAATTTCCGAGTGGAGATAGCGCACCCGCACGTGGCGCTCCTGAAAATACTCTGTGAGATCTTCGGCCATCCGCTTTGTCAGGGTGGTCACCAAGACCCGCTCGTGGCGATCGCAGCGCTCACGAATTTCCGCGTAGAGATCATCTACTTGGCCATGGGTAGGACGGACAAAGATTTCTGGATCCACTACTCCTGTGGGGCGAATAATCTGCTCAATAACCCGACCGTCAGACACCGCCAGCTCCCAATCCCCAGGGGTAGCAGAGACAAAAATACACTGGTTCACCTTGCCCCAAAACTCGTCCGCCTTGAGGGGACGGTTATCCGCAGCGCTAGGGAGGCGAAAGCCATGGTCAATCAGCACCTTTTTGCGAGCTTGGTCACCGTTAAACATGCCGCGAATTTGAGGAACAGTCACGTGGGACTCATCCACCACCAGTAACCAGTCCTCAGGGAAATAATCTAGTAAACACTCCGGTGGCTCCCCAGCTTGGCGTCCAGCAAGGTGGCGCGAGTAATTTTCCACCCCATTGCAGTAGCCCACCTCCTGAAGCATTTCTAGGTCATAGCGAGTGCGCTGCTCCAGCCGCTGCGCCTCCAGCAGCTTATTTTGCGATTCCAAATAGGCCACCTGAGCCTTTAGTTCCTCCCTGATAGCGTCACAGGCCGCCTCAAGGCGTTCTTTGGGCGTGACAAAGTGCTTGGCCGGATAAATGCTCAGGCGATCGACACTTTGCAGCGTTTCCCCCGTCAGCGGGTCAACATAGCGGATGGCCTCAATATCATCGCCAAAAAATTCCACCCGAATTATCCGATCTTCATAGGCTGGGCCAATTTCTAGCACGTCCCCTTTCACCCGGAAGCGCCCTCGCCCCAATTCCACATCATTGCGGCTGTACTGAATCGTAGCCAACTGCCGCAACAGTTGCCGCAGATCGGTCTCGATACCGACTTCTAGGGTCACGGCTGCTTTGAGGTACTCAGCAGGAATCCCTAAGCCATAGATACAGCTAATAGAGGCAACGACGATAACATCCCGCCGTTCAAACAGGGAACGGGTGGCGGAGTGCCGCAGCATATCAATTTCTTCGTTAATGGAGGCACTTTTTTCAATGTAGGTATCGGTGACGGGGAGATAGGCTTCCGGCTGGTAGTAGTCGTAGTAGGAGATGAAGTACTCGACGGCATTCTCAGGGAAAAACGACCGCAACTCGTTGCATAACTGGGCGGCAAGGGTTTTGTTATGGGCTAGGACTAGGGTGGGGCGGCCAATCTCCTCAATGACTCGGGCAATGGTGTAGGTTTTGCCGGTACCCGTTGCCCCCAAAAGAGTTTGAAAGCGATGCCCTGCCTGAACCCCCGCCACCAGTTTGCGAATGGCTTGGGGTTGATCACCGGTCGGTTCAAAGGGGGCATGGAGACGAAACAGTGCAGTCTGCATGGATGATGCCTTTACTCTCTAGCTCATACCTTAACTCAATCGCCGAAAATTCCCCTAGCTTTGTAAATTTCAACAATTTTTGGAAAAGTTTGTTAGTTTGCTTTATCTAATTAGTAAAAATTATCACTGCACTAGCGGGAGAGCCGCCAGTTTTTTGAGGTTGGCGAGGCCTATAGCTCTCAGGCAAGTTTTCTGGATGGGGATGAGGTGCCTAACTACGGTGAAAAACCCAACGGCTGGAACCCCTCTGGAAAATGAGCCAAATGGGGGCTGTATCGAACAGCTAATCAATCGTTGGGCAGCGCTGCGTGGCTAGATGCCAATTTCTTGGGGGGCTGCAAATTGCATCCCCTTTGCTCAAGGTGGTATATTAACGGTACTTAAGGGGGCGTGGCGGAATGGTAGACGCTGCGGACTTAAGAAATTGAGCCTTAGTAGAGAAATCTATTAAGTGACTGCTCTCAAACTCAGGGAAACCTACGTTTGCCCTTGGCAAATATGGCAATCCTGAGCCAAGCCGAGTTCATCAGGGGCGATCGCTTGTTTGGCAGGCTCTGTCAGTACGGCGATTATCGATGAACGCGGAAGGTGCAGAGACTCGACGGGAGCTACCCCACCGTAGGCATTCTACGCGGGTAAAGGGAGAGTCCAATCCTCAACACCTTGGGGTGGTCGCGAAAGCGTCAGGAGGATGAAAATCCGTTGACCTTAAACAAGTCGTGAGGGTTCAAGTCCCTCCGCCCCCACCACTACCGTTCACGATGGGGCAGGGCGATCGCGCCATGCTGTCCACTTACGGAAATGCCATGAAAGCAGAGTATCGGCAGCGGCAGCAGCAGTTTTTAGAAAAACTGGGCACTGGTGTAGCAGTTTTTTGTAGTGCGCCCCGTGCCATTATGCACAATGATGTGGACTATAACTTTCGCCAAGAAAGTAACTTTTACTATTTGACGGGGTTTAATGAACCGGAGGCAGTGGCAGTTTTCGCCCCGAGTCACCCTGAGCACCGCTATGTTCTTTTTGTGCAGCCGAAAGATCTTAGCCAAGAAATTTGGACTGGCGCACGCTTGGGGGTTGAGGCGGCCAAAGAGCAGTTGGGCGCAGATGCAGTGTATCCCATTGGGGAGCTAGACCAGCACCTAAGCCACTATCTAGAAACGGGTGATACGCTGTACTATCACTTTGGCCATCACGAGGCGTTTAACCAGAAAATTCTCAAGCACTATCAACGCCTATTAGCGACGCTGCCAAAACGGGGAACAGGTCCACGCGCTATTGCTGACCCCAGCTTAATTCTTGCGCCCATGCGGCAAATTAAGTCGCCAGCAGAGCTGGAGTTGATGCGGCGGGCGATCGCCATCACGGTTGAAGCGCACCAGCGGGCAAACGAGATCGCCGCCCCCGGACGCTGGGAGTACGAAATTCAAGCAGAGATCGAGCATATATTTCGCCTCAGGGGTGGGGATGGCGCTGCCTACCCGTCTATTGTGGCCTCTGGTGCCAATGCCTGTGTCTTGCACTACACGGAAAATCAACGGCAAATGCAGGCAGGGGATCTGCTGTTGATTGATGCGGGCTGTGCTTACCAGTACTACAATGCCGACATCACCCGCACCTTTGCGGTCAGCGGCCAGTTCAAAGGGGAGCAAAAAGCGATTTATGACCTTGTTCTAGCGGCACAACAGGCGGCGATCGCCCAGGTCAAACCCGGCCATCCCTACAACCACATCCACGATGCTGCCGTGCGTGTGATTGTTGAAGGGTTAGTGGACTTAGGGTTACTGCAAGGCGACATAGACACCTTGATCAATGAGGGGAAAGAGACCAATAGTCAAGCGTACCGCACCTTTTTTATGCACGGCACCGGTCACTGGCTCGGCTTAGATGTACATGATGTGGGGCTGTACAAACACAACAAGGAGACATGGGTAACCCTGCAACCCGGCCAAGTCCTGACGGTTGAACCCGGGATCTACATTCATCCTGAAGCTACCCCTACCGAGGGGCAGCCAGACATTGACGATCGCTGGCGGGGCATTGGGGTGCGCATTGAAGATGATGTCCTTGTGACTACAACCGGTTGCGAGGTGCTGACCGCCGCAGTTCCCAAGTAAGTGGTGGATTTTTATTGGACACAGTAAACTACCCCGCCCTATAGGCGGATAGAGAATTCTACAGCACTAAGTTAAAAATTAGTGTGAATCGCCTCAACTGGACATGCAGCAACGCACTGCTCGCAAACAATACAACGGGAGCGCGTAAACTGTAGCTGAAATGTTTTTGGATGCAGCGTGAGGGCTTGGGTTGGACACACGCCCGTGCATAAGCCACAGTGAACACAGGCCTGCTCATCAATCACAATTTCACGACTTGCAAGGGAGACCTCAATATTCTGCTGCCGCAACCAATCTAGTGCGGCCTCCATCTGATCAATATCTCCCGCTAGTTCTAGGACTAGTTTGCCCACTTGGTTAGGGGCAACTTGAGCACGGATAATATTTGCAGCAATATTAAAATCTTTTGCCAGTCGATAGGTGACAGGCATTTGAATCGTTCGTCGCGGAAACGTCAAGGTCACTCGCTTTTTCAAAGGATGATGCCCTTAACCTACCCCTTTAGCATAACCCGCAAGAATCCGCCGCTTCAAATCTTTGTTCAAATCTTTGATTGAAGCGCGAGATGAATTGCGGCAGCAATCTGCGGTAGGCTATTTATCGTGAATTCGGCTTGCCCTAATCCTTAAAGCCGTCACGATCAGACCGTACCCAAATGAAGACTTACAGGTCGTGCTGCTGAACTTGGGAGTACTGTGTAAGACTAAAGCAGTATGGGCGAAAGTTCATTACGGTAGAGATAGTTGGAAGCCCGTGCTCTATTCCATAACAATGAGTGTCGGGGAGTGCACAAGCAAGTTACTCAAGTTGTTGTAAGGTCTCAGTTGCATAACGATGAGTGAGCTGTTCTCAGCAATTGAAAACGGTGATTTAAGTGCAGTGATAGGGGCGATCGCCAGTGGTGCTAACCCCAATATTGCAAATGATGCAGGCGTGATGCCCCTTGCCATCGCCGCTGAACTGGGGCATACAGAAATCGTAAAGGTATTACTAGCGGCGGGTGCGATGGTGAATCAGAGCGATAGTGAAGGCTGGACACCGTTAATGGCAGCTGCAGGAGGAGGATTCACCGCCATTGTCGAACTTCTACTTACCGCAGGGGCAGATGTCAACGCCAAGACCGAGTTTGGACTGACCCCTCTGATGGCTGCGGCAGCCAAAGGACAATCAGCCACCGCGCAGCAACTCATTGCCGCAGGGGCTGATCTGGATGCTAAGGATCACAACTCGTGGACAGCCTTGGTGTGGGCGCTGGATGGGAAACAAACCAAGGTGGTTGAAGTCATTAAAGCAGCGCGGGCACAACAACTGAAATCATGATTAAATACGTCGGCTTATTTTTAGCAACGGCTCCTGCAAGTCTTTTGCTGGCTCAGGTTGCTCGAACTGAACGCTTACGATTTGCCATGTTTGAGGCATTGCAAATTGTGGGTATTGTTGCAATTGCCATCTTTAGTGATTGGCTACTGATTCAACTGGGATGGAAATACCTACAAGAGCGGCTAAATCAACTACTGGTCACTACAGCGCAGCCATGGCTTAGCCTAGGTAGTAGTCTGATCCGCTTGATCCTGCGCATTCTGCTGTGGTTATTAGTCCTCTCTTGGGTATTACAGTCAGTAGAAAGTTTGTCCCCTTGGCACGATCGCATCGATAGTATCACTTCTTTCTTGCTACAAAAGATTTCTGTGATTTTTAATACCCCCTTTATGCAATTGGGGCAGACTAAAATCACCCTGAACTTCCTCTTTATCATCCTTTTTCTATCCATTACAGTTATTTTCACCTCCCGTTGGGTCAGTGAATGGATTAAAAACCGCATCTTAATTCAACTACGAGTGGATCGCGGTAGTCAGGAAACCATTACCCGAGTGGTGAGCTACAGTCTCAGTTTTGTTGGTTTTATCATTGTTTTACAAACCGCTGGGATTGACCTTAGCTCACTAACAGTCTTGGCTGGGGTGCTCGGAATTGGGTTTGGTTTTGGTTTACAAAATTTAGCGAGTAACTTTATTAGTGGCTTAGCAATTCTGCTAGAGCATCCCATCAAAGTGGGTGATTTTATTGAAGTGGATGGCTTGCTGGGCACAGTGGAAAAAATTTCGATTCGTGCCACCATCATTCGCACCAATGATAGCCAGTACGTTATTGTGCCCAACAACCGCTTCATTGAAAAGAACGTTGTCAATTGGAGTTATGGTAGTCCGGATAGCCGCATTCACATTCCCGTGAACGTTGCCTACGGCAGTGATACTGTTTTGGTGACAGAGGCGCTTCTTAGTGCTGCACGTCAGGATCCCCGTGTGCTGCTCAGTCCACCCCCCAGTGTGTGGTTTCGTAGTTTTGGCGAGAGTGCCTATGTCTTTGAGCTATTGGTATGGATTAATCGCCCTCAAGACTCGGAACCCATTAAAAGTGCTTTGAATTTCTTAATTGAGCAAGAGTTGCGGCAGCGGGACATTGAAATCCCATTTCCACAACTAGACCTGCGCCTGCGAGATGTCGGGGATTTACGGGCTATCACCCGCTATTATCGCCGTTCAACCCCAGCGTCTGAGTTGGCAGAGGTAACAGAAGCAAGCACCAGTGTGGCCAAACCCAAACCGAAATCAGCTAGCCCCCTGCCGCCACTATCGGATCTGCTGCGCAACATGAGTTGTTTTACCCGCTGCTCCAATGCTGATTTGCAAATGCTGATTGAGCTAGGGACGCGCCGATTTTACGATGTGGGGGAGATCATTTTCCGTCAGGGAGATCCTGGCGATGCCTTTTACATTGTTTTAGAGGGATCGGTGGAGGTGCGCTCTGAGCACTTGGATCAAATTTTGGCAACCCTTTACCAAGGTGATTTTTTTGGTGAGATTGCTGTGCTGACGGGGATGCCGCGATCGGCCACTGTGCGAACCCTTGAAGATACCATCCTCTTTGTTGTCCATCGAGGAGCGGTACAACGCTTGCTACAGGCACAACCCCAACTGGCAGAGGACATTGCCCATGAGCTAGCGGCACGGCAGCAGGTTCTCCAAGAGTTGGGCTTAGCGGGCATGAATGGTAAAGGTACACCATCGCTGCCGCCATTGCACTGGATTCGACAACGGCTGCGCACGTTGTTTAGCGTTTAGGCTGCAGGGGTTAACTGGCTAATGAGGTCATGGTGCTGGGGAAACTGCTGTTGCAGGTGGTGACGGCTGGCTAGGCGGAAATCCCGAAAATCGAAGCCGGGTGCGACTGTGCAACCCACAAGGCTAAAGGTGTTGGGATCATTCACGGTGGCACCAAACCATGCGGTTGCTGGTACTACTTGCTGGAGTTGCTCACCGTCTTCAACGTTGATCCCTAGGGGGAGTCGCTCATAGACACCGCTGGGGGTGATCATGTGAATGGTCAAGCCACTGCCAGCTTGACTTCTCCCCTCCTTGAAAGAGAGGGGATTCCCAAAGGATGCTAGGCAACGGGCTGAAGCCGCGTTGCTTCGCTTTTCCCTTGAGCTGTCACCCACAACTTAATGCGGGTGGGGGCAGTCAAAGACCCCCTACTCACCTCAAGCATTTCTGCTATTGGGACTACGTTTATGTTTCGGTTCGTGGTTTCGCGCTTTTCAACACTAGCCAATTCGATACGCTCAACATCCTGCCATTGCTTGCAGTGGTTTAGGCTTGCCGCCAAAGCGGTAGTGACTTACTTGCCGGGATTTCTCCGTACTAGGATGTTTCTTCGCGTAGTTGATACGCCTACTTTCCACGTCTCTAGTTTAACACATAGAGAGGGCTAAAGCCCCCTGAGTTGGCTGTATCCCCTCGCTAAAGCGGAGGGGTTTTAGCCCGCCCACATCACTCCTATAAAT
>Ga0272446_1004818_pt1 | contig 15546 bp, 17 predicted proteins | sample YNPCB0061_FD_194587 | JGI IMG/M metagenome (GOLD analysis project Ga0272446, IMG submission 194587) | Hot spring microbial mat communities from Yellowstone National Park, WY, United States - YNP-CB-006-1 | ecosystem: Environmental > Aquatic > Thermal springs > Hot (42-90C) > Sediment | place... | reverse complement strand
AATCGGAGATGACATAGAGTTCGCGGTTCAAGTGCGTGGATTGATTGAGCCACGCCACGCCTTTTTCTATGCAGGTTTGAAGGGGAATCCCAAACGCAGACACGCTGGATTGGGCGAGCATTTTTTTGGCTTCGGACGCGCTTTGTGCCACAGGCTCTTCGAGTGCATTTGAAAAAATGATGAAAATCTCGTCGCTCTCTGAAAAGTAATCCAACACGCGAAGTGCCGCCGACTTCGCCTGACGAAACACATCGTTTCCAAACGCATCGCGATACGACATTGAGGGCGAAACATCGAGAATGATCATCGCGCTGGTTTTCGTTTGCGTTGAAAAACCGCTCCCCGCTTGAAGCGATGGAAACACAGGCTTTGAGAACGTCGCCACCAAAAAGAAAATGATGAGACTGCGAATCGCAAGCAAAATCCACTCGCGAATTTTGAAGCGTTTGAGCGAACTGGTCTGAATTTGTTTTAAGAGCATCAGCGAACTGAACTCCACGCGCCGACGCTGTCTTAAATTCAAAAGATGAATGAGAATCGGAATGCTTGCGGCAAGTAAGCCGATTAAAATGGCAGGATTGAGAAAAATCATAACACACTTTTTATGAACGCTTCAGCCGCGCCCGCTTGCGCTTCAAATGGAACTGACGATGCCATTACCGCAAGAAAATGGCACACGCTTCCGCCCAATACAAACAAGTGCCAAATCGCGTGATGATACGGCAATGACTTCCACACATAAAACACAACGCCGACCGTATAAATCACACCACCGCTCAACAGCCAAAGCAAGCCGTGCATTGGCACGTGTTTCAAGACAGGCTTAATGGCTATCACCACCAGCCAGCCCAGCCCGATATACAAAACGGCACTCACCCATTTTTTTGCGTTGATGAAAAAAAATTTCAGCACGATTCCGACCAACGCCAATAGCCACACTGCCACAAGCAGTGGCACACCCCAATCTTCCCGCAAATTGATGAGCGAAACCGGCGTATAGGTGCCTGCAATCAAGAGATAAATCGAGACGTGGTCGAGAATGCGCATACGCAACCGTCTCTTTTCCTCTTTCGTGCTGTGATAAATCACCGACGCGACATAGAGCATCACAAGCGATATTCCGTAGATGAGCAAACTAATTTGATGCCACACGTCGCCATAGCGAAACGCCTGAATTGCAAGCCACGATAGCCCCAGAAGGCTCATCGCAACACCAAGCGCGTGCGTAAAAACGTTCGCCCGTTCTTCAAGTTTCGTATAGCGCGGCAGCGAGGATTTCGACTCGATTACGGTTTGCATCTTTATGTGTTTGATTCTTCTTCCAACATTTTGGCAAGTTTCAAGAGCGATTCTTTTTTGGGCTTCAACTCTTCTCGGCTGTCAATGTAGGTCTCTAAAATTCGGTCGGGCGCAAGATATTCCAATTTTATGTCGCTCTTATCGGCTTTTACTTGGTCAGATTCAATTTTGACTTCCGAGACAATAAAGGCTTCTTTGAGGCGTTCTCTGACTTCGTTCAAGTTTAAGTCTTTTCTTTGGTCGGCATTGCATTTAATTCTGACGCGCACAATCGCCTCTTTGAAGTCGGTTTCATCAATTTTCTTGATGATTTTTTCAAATGGATTTTCTGAAAATCGTGTATCCACATCGATAGAAATCATGTTTCGGGCGGGGGTTTGAATGTGCTTGTAAGTGGCGCGTTTCTTCTCATCAATTTCTACAATCACGAAGCCTTTGGGCTGATTAAGTTCGTTGAAACTGATGCGCTCAATGCTTCCTGAATAGACAACGGGCGGCTGACTGCCCTGATTCAAATCTTGATGTCGATGAAAATGTCCTAAGGCGACGTAGGAAAATTCGCGGCGCACAAGTTGCGAGAGCGGAATTATGATGTCGCGTGTTTCAATCAGCGGCTTTTCTGAACCTTCGGTGCGTTCTGCGCCGTCGATGTGCGCGTGCATGGCTAAAATTGCAGGATACGAGAGCGATTCTTCTCTAATCTTGGTGGCTTCTACATCAATGAAGGTGGTGTAGATTTCAAGCATTTTGTCGCGAAGTTCTTTTGTTAGTGCTGTTGATACTTCTTCGCGTGCAAAGAGCCGGCTTCGATTTGCCCAAGGCATTCCCACAATTCTCACTTTTCCTGATTTGGTTTCAAAATCTTTGACACCGGGCTTTTCAAAAATGTACACGCTGTTCGACAGTTCGGCGAAAATGTTGATGGAACTTGCCTTGCCGAAGGCAATGGGAAAGTCGTGATTGCCAACGAGCATCACGATGGGAATTTGTTTGTCTAAGAGTGGGCGAATGGCTTGTGCGAAGATGCGCTGTTCGGTTGGCGAAGGTGATGCGTCGTAGTAGGCATCACCACAAAAGAGAAATACATCGATGTCTTCTTTGAGGGCGTAGTCGACCATGAACTTGAAGCATTTTTCAAAGTCAATCCAGCGCGAGTTGATGCCGTGCGTGGTATCATCTTTCCCGTGCGTTGAGTATCCGATGTGAATATCGGCAGTGTGTAAAATTTTCATGGTTCAGTGTGGGCGGTTGGCTTGTTTGCGAAGTTGATTTCCCTTACTCTTTTTTTTCGCCTGTGTCGTTTTGATTTTCCTCGTTGATTTGTTTGAACACTTTTTCGGCTTCTTCTTCGGAAATGCCGTGAGAGACTTTAATGCCGAATCGCTTGTTCAAGAACTCTTCTATTTTCACCCATTTTCCGTCCATTTGAATTTTTCCTGACCAAGCGCACATCGTTACGATTTCTTCGAGCTGTTTGATTTTCTTTTGTGCAAGTTCTATTTCTGCATCGCGTTTGGCTTTTTCAATGGCGTAGTTTAATTCAATGGCTTTTACTTTTCGCTCGGTTTCAAGACCAAATATTTTTTCTTTGATTTGAACATATTGCTCGTAGGCTTCGAGTGCCTCTTGATACTTCTCGATTTTTTTGTAGGCATTTGCCAGATTCAGATACGCGCCCCACAGGTATTGAATATACTCGGCTTTGTTGCCTGCCAATTTGATGCTGTCTAAAAGGGCATCTACGGCTTTATAGTTTCGATTCACGGAGGCATAGACTTCACCCAAATTGATGAGCGTGGTGATTTGCACCGAAACGTTCTGCTCTGCTTTTGCCGCGTCTAAACTTTTTTTCAGCCATTCAATTCCTTCTTCGGAATCGCCGAGCGCGTGATAGGTTGCACCGATGTTTGACAAGATTTCTGCCACTCCCTTTTTATCAGCGGAGTTTTCTCGCAACGACATCACTTTGAAATAATAAGAAAGGGCTTCTTGATAATTTCTTTTGTGGAAGTGCGCACTTCCAATGTTCATCAGTGCGTTGCTGTATGCGAATGTGTCGTCGTGCTTGTGCAGAATTTCCGCGGACTGCGTGAAGTAATGATAGGCTTGGTCATATTCTCCAAGATGGAGATTCACACAACCGATAATCTGCATTGCGATGGCTTTTGTTGGAGTAGCGTCAGTTTCATCACAGAGTTTCAGGGCGCGGTAGCCGTAGTCAATGGCTTTATCATACCTTGCAAGATTGAAATACGCACTTCCGACATTAGCAAATGCTTCTGCAAGTAAGTCTTTTTGTTCGAGCTTTTCAGCAAGTTCTCTTGCCTTGCGAGCATAGTTCAGCGCGGCTTGCGTATCTTTTCTCAACAGTTGCCTTGAGACAAAATTCAGTTTTGTGGTGGCTTGAAGTTCTGAGGGTGATGATGCCAAAATCTGCTCAATGCTCTCGACACTTGACTGTTGCGCATTCAAGGGCACTGTGGTGAAGACCTGCTCTGTTAGCATCTGGTTCATGGCTTTGAAAACGCTTGCCAGTGTTTTTGAAGTATCTTTTCTGCATACAAATTGGCGTGATGCCAATCGTGCAAAGCCGTAGGCGTTAATTTAACATCACTGAACGAGTTCTTTATACCTTTCTTTTTGAAAAAATCCAAGAGGTGTTCAGCGCGCTCGATGTTGCCTTTGTCGCCATCGTAGGCGGCGGCAAGAATGTGAAACTGAACGGATTTAATTTTTCTGAGTTGTTCGGGCGTTGCGTTCATGAGAAGGTTGAGCGGATTGTATTGCTTCATGTAGGCGATGTCGCGCGGTTCGCCGAAAGCGGCTTTGAAGAACTCGGTACGCACCCAAGTGTAATCATCGGGCGGCTCATCGTTGCGGCGTGTGTCGTCGAAGTCATACCACATGTGCGTGCCGTCGTAAGCACCAACGGAGCAAAAGAGGTCGGGGTGCTTAACGCCCATCATCACTGCGGTATAGCCGCCAAGCGAGAACCCATCAATGCCACGCTTGGTTCGACTCGGAATCGTGCGATAGGTCGAGTCAATATGCCAAATTAAATCGCACGTGAGATAATCTTCGTAGCGACCCGTGCCAATGCCTTCCGCTGTTGCGGCGCGCGGATTGAGCATGTTCACGCCCAAACACGGCACGCTGTTATCCGCACTCGCCGTACTGATTCCGACCAAAATCATTTTACCGATTTTACCCTCTTCGATTAAAGCATCAGCCACCTCTTTGAGTGTTCTGCCATTGCGCGTGCTATCTTCGTTAGGATTAAACCACTCGCGCTCATGCCCACGCAAAAAAAAGACGACAGGATAGCGTTCATGCGTTTCCTCATAGCCTTCGGGCAAATAGATATTGTAATGCTTTTCAATGCCGAGCGACGCAGAGTAAAATTTTTTCAAATGCACCGTGCCGCCAACTTGGCGATGCGGTAAAAATTTTTGTATGAAAAGTGGTAATGCCATGAAGAGAAAAAGGAGCAAATTCACTGCGTTGAACCTTTGTTGTTACTCTGTTGGAATATAAGCCGTTCAAATGAAAAAAATTCCTGTGATTCTTGGCGCGACGGCTTCCGGCAAAACCGCACTCGCGATTGAACTCGCCTTGAAGTTCAACGCGGAAATCATCTCCGCCGATTCGCGTCAGATTTACCATGAACTCACGATTGGCAGTGCCAAGCCTTCACCCGAAGCCCTTGCCACCGTGCCACATCATTTCATCAATGAAAAAGAGTTGCTTGAAGATTACGATGCCGCTTCATTTGCAAACGATGCTTGGCAACGTATTAGGGACATTCTTGCTCGTGGCAAACGTGTGATTGTCGCAGGCGGCTCGACGCTTTATCTCAAAAGTTTAATTGTTGGATTTTCAGAACTGCCTTCTGCCGACCATGCCCTACGCGCCCGTCTTTACAAGGAATTACAGACGCTTGGCTCTGAAAAACTTTATGAGCGTTTGAAACATCTCGACCCTGACCGCGCTAAAACGCTTGACCACACCAAAACGCAACGCCTGATTCGTAGCCTTGAAGTCATTGAAACAACGGGCAGAAAAATGTCGGAACTGCAATCAACACGTCATCACGCGCCGCCGTTTGAGTTTCTCTGCATTGGTTTAGATGTGCCGCGCGACACGCTTTACGAGCGAATCAACCAGCGCGTCAATGAGATGATGCAGAATGAATTTTTGGAGGAAGTTCAATCGCTTTACCATCGTTTTGCAAGCACGCACAAACAAAGGAAAATCAATGCGCTTGAAACCGTCGGCTACAAGGAACTCTTCGCCTTTCTTGAAGGGACTTATTCGCTCGAACAAGCCATTTCACTTATCAAACAACACACGCGCAACTATGCCAAACGTCAACTCACCTTTTTCAGAAATCAACTGCATGTTCAATGGGTTCAAGCCTCGTCGCCTTCATTTGCATTAAATCAAATTTCGTCTATATTATCACGCTTAAATTTAACTTGACAAAAACCTCTCTATCAATGAACTTCGTCATTGAAAGCAAGAAAGACATCACCATTTTCCGCCTTCAAGAAAAACGCTTAGATGCGTCGCTTGCCCCCGAACTCAAATCACAAATTTTAATGCTCGTTGCGGAAGGCAAAAAGTATCTCATTATTGACCTTGCCCAAGTCGATGCGATTGATTCGAGCGGCATTGGCGCGTTGCTCATTGCTCATCGGCACACTGCCGAACATGAAGGCTTTGCCGCTTTTATCGGCATTCACGGCAATGTCAAAGACCTTCTGCAAATGATGCAACTCCACAAACAACTTTACATTTTCTCTTCTGTTCAAGAAGTCTTGCGCAATCTTGAAGAGGTTGATGAGAGCGAAGATGTCAAGAAGAAAAAAGTTGAAGAAGAAGATGATGATGAGCTTGCAGAACTTGACGACATTGATATTCCAGATGCGGGCGATTTAGAATTGGGTGAAGTCGATTTAGAGGTTCCTGAATTTCCCGATGAAAGCGTTGCAGAATTTTCTGATGACGACGAGAAGCCGAAAAAGCGTGGCAAATCCAAAAGCACTCCAAAAGCCAAGCCAACAAAATCCAACAAGAAATCCGCGCCGAAATCCAAAGCGAAAAAGAAGTAACGCAATGAAGGTTCCCCTCTTCGTTCTCTTCACTTTTTGCATTGCTAATGTTTCGGCACAATCTCGCAGTCCCCTCGCGCATGATGTTTCTGCCTCGTGGCACAATGCGAAAACCATTTACACTTCGCCGCTTCGTTACTCGCTCGCTCAATGGCTCACAGTTGCAGGCGTTTTCACGCTCACTGCCTCCGCACATCTCTTTGATGAGCCTGTGCGCTCCTATACACGCGCTCACCAAACACCAACGCTCACTCGCATCTTTACTATCGGAGAATTTTACGGCAATCCGATTGGTGCAGGCGCACTCGGCGGCGGACTCTATCTCGCCGGACTTTCCAGCGGCAACACTTCTACACGCCTCACCGGCAGAGCCGTTTTGGAATCCGTCCTTTATGCTTCGCTTCTTACCCAAGTCTTAAAAATGACTCTCGGACGCAGTCGCCCGTATCAAAACACCGGCGCACGTGATTTTCACGGACTTGCGTTCTCCAACGCCCAATGGTCATTCCCTTCGGGACACACAACGATTACTTTCGCAACCTCCGCCTCGCTTTCCGTGCGGCTCAAACGTCCGCTTGCGACCGCCGCCCTTTTTACGCTTGCCTTGCTCACCACTGGGCAACGCCTCTACGATGACCAGCATTGGCTCTCCGATACGCTCTTCGGCGCGGCAATTGGAACAAGCATCGGCTTGGCAGTCGGAAAGTTAGTGAATGCAGAAGAACGCAACTTGGGAAATTCACCTTCAGAACCTGTTCAACCGATTTTCAGCGTGCAGTTTCCGCTTTAATGCGTTACGTTAATCCGAACAAATGTTATTTTCAACCGATTCACTCTTAATCTCTGACAAGATGATGGACTTAAACCAATTTATTCGAAGGATTATCAAATTGGTGATGCAAGCGCAAGAATTGGCTTCACAAATCGGCATTTCTAACATCTTACAGCCCGGTCTTGTCAAAGAAATGCTTATCGCCGAAACCTTAGGGCATAAGCTTATTTACTCTAAACGCGATTCTGACGCTGCGACCCTAATAACCCAAATATCAAATATGAATATCTTTCCTGCTACGAAGGCGGTTCAGGGCAACTTGACCGAATGTTCAAATCACCCAAAGAAGCAAGAGAAAAATCGCTCCACCGAATTTTGAGAAATCAAAAAATTTATCTTGCTGTTTTCTATAAAGAAATTCCGCTAAAAATAAAAGTTATTTACGAAATAGAGCCTGCAATACTTTCTAACGAAGCCGAAAGGCAATTAGATAGAAGCACTAATAACATATCTCATGTTGGATTTTCAGAGCGGTGGGCAACTAAACATGGAAAAATTGTATTTTCTCATGAATAAAAATTTTGGCTCTACACGATTGACGCATAGAGCCAAGTAAGAAGACATTACAGAAACAATTTGGGCTTCAAATAAACAGCGGCGCAAGCACGAGCGCAATGGTAGAAAGCAGTTTGATAAGCACGTGAAGCGACGGTCCTGCCGTATCTTTGAATGGGTCGCCGACTGTATCGCCCACGACAGCGGCTTTGTGCGCGTCCGACTTCTTGCGATGCACTACGCCTTTCTCATCTTTGAAATTGCCAGATTCGACAAACTTCTTGGCGTTATCCCACGCGCCGCCCGTGTTGTTGAGAAACAGTGCCATCAAAATCCCAGCAATCGTGCCGACCATCAAGAGTCCTGCCACCACTTCCGAGCCTTTTGCACCAACGCCACCATTCGCCGTGTAAATCGCCTTGAATAAAATTCCGACCACAACCGGCATCACGACGACAAGCGCACCGGGCAAAATCATTTCGCGCAAAGCGGCTGTGGTTACAATATCGACGCACGAGCGATAATCGGGCTTAAAGTCTTTGGTAAATTCAATGTCGCCGTTTGCTGAGCGTTTGAGGGGCGCAAATTGCCGACGCACTTCGCCGATAATCGACTGCGCCGCCGAACCGACCGCCCGAATCGCAAAGGAACTAAACAGAAAAACAAGCATCGCGCCCAACATTCCACCAATAAACACTTCGGGCTTTGAGAGGTCGACGGATTCCAATGGTGAGCCGTAGTTGCGCAGTTCGTCAAGGTAGGCACTGAACAGCAGAAATGCGGCAAGTCCTGCCGAGCCAACCGCATAGCCTTTGGTGAGGGCTTTGGTTGTGTTGCCCATCGCATCGAGTTTATCGGTCTTTTCGCGGACCGATTCGGGTTGTTCCGACATTTCCACAATGCCGCCCGCGTTGTCGGTAATCGGTCCGAAATTATCCATCGCTAAAATGTAAGCCGCCGTGCCGAGCATACCGAGCGTCGCGACCGCCGTTCCGAACAAGCCCGCGTTCTGCAAGCCAGAGGTTTGCCCCAAGTAATACGCGGTAATAATCGCACCTGAAATGGTCAGCACGGGCAACGCGGCACTTTCCATTCCGACAGCGATTCCGCCGATGACATTCGTTGCAGGTCCCGTCAGCGACGCATTCGCAATCGATTTCACAGGACGATACGCATATTCGGTGTAGTATTGCGTGAGATAGACAAAAATTTGTGCCGTAATTAAGCCGACAATGCCGCACAAAAAGAAGTTGAGCCAAAACGGACCTAACAGCCATTTGCACGAGGCAAAAAATCCAACCGCGGCGAGCACAGTCGACACATAATACCCGCGATTGAGCGCGTTCATCGGATTCTCGTTGCCGTCCGTTTTTACGAACAGCACCCCAACAAGCGAGGCAATCATGCCAAACGCATTGACAATGAGCGGAAAAAGAAGCACGCCAAGAACACTTACGCCCGCCCCCTCAAATAGCGATTGATTTCCCACATAGAGCGCAGAGGCGATAATCATCGCGCCGATGTTTTCCGCCGCCATCGATTCAAAAATATCCGCCCCACGACCAGCACAATCACCGACATTGTCGCCCACGAGGTCAGCAATCACCGCAGGGTTTCGCGGGTCATCTTCGGGAATGCCGGCTTCAACTTTGCCGACAAGGTCTGCGCCCACATCAGCGGCTTTCGTGTAAATGCCGCCGCCCAGCTGTGCGAAAAGCGCGACAAACGACGCGCCAAATCCGAACCCCGCAATCAAGAGCGGAATTTTCTCGACGCTCGTTGCACCCACGGCATTGATAACCGTGAAAAGTCCAGCGATGCCCAAAATAGAAAGCGTAACAACGAGAAACCCTGTCGCCGCACCGCCGCGCAAGGCAATCACTAAGGCTTCATTGAGCGATGTTAATGCGCCTGCCGCCGTGCGAATGTTGGTGCGAATCGCAATCCACATGCCGATGTAGCCTGAAACCACTGAACACGCCGCCCCCAAAAGAAACGAGAGCATAATCCACAGCCCCAACTGCACAGGATTTGTAACAGGGTCGTGGTCATTGGCGGCGCGCACGAATCCATACAGAATAAAAATCAGGGTCGCCGTTGCAATCGCGAGGTATAAAATCGTTTTGTTCTGACGGCTTAAAAACGCTTCCGCGCCTTCTTTAATCGCGTCGGAAACTTTCTGCATTTCGCTTGTGCCGTTGGATTTGGAGAGGACTTGGCGGGTGAGAAATACCGCAAACGCTACGCCAATCGCGCTTGCTCCGAAAATTAGACTGAACTCCATTTGTCTTTAGGTTTTATTGGAAAAATGTTCGTTTTGAACGCACGAAATTACAACTTTGCTTGTGAGTTTGAAAAGTTGACGGTCATTTCTGTGTTCGCTCTTCTTTATCGGAACACGGATTGAACCGATTGGACGGATTTTGCACAGATGGCGGAGTGTAGAGGGGCGAAAAATGTTTCGCCCTTACAGAGCGAGGCGTGAAAGTCGTTTCCGCGTCTATCCGTTGAATCCGTTTCATCTGTGTTCCATTTTCAGAGAACATGGATTGAACCGATTTCATAACTTTGCTCAAATTTTTACACGATGAGTTGGAACACCATTTTAGGACAAGAAAAACAGAAGGAAGTCTTGCGGCGTGCGATTCGCTTGGGACGCTTGCCAAATGCCTATCTTTTTATCGGACCCGAAGGTGTTGGCAAAGAAGCCACTGCGCTTGAAGTGGCAAAGGTCTTGAACTGCGATTCGCCTGATGCGCTCGCCAACGCCGAAGCCTGCGGCGTGTGCGCAAGTTGCCAAAAATTTGTCGACCTCACCCACCCGAATTTAGAACTCGTTTTCCCCGTTGAAGGTATCTTGCTTGAACCCATTTCCGAAAGCAGTTCAAAGCGCGAAAAGCAAGAGGAAGCGTTGGAAAAATTGAAACAACTCTACGATGAAAAGCGGCGCAATCCTTACTTCACGATGCAGATGGATAAAGCGATGGGAATTTTGACAAAGCAAGTTGAACTCTTGATTGATAAATCCGTCTTCAAGCCGTCAGGCGAAAAGAAGCGCGTCTTCATCATCTCGCAAGCCGAGCGAATGAATCAAGAATCGGCGAATAAGTTGCTCAAACTTTTGGAAGAGCCGCCGCGCTATGTGCTGTTCATTTTGGTTTCTTCGCGCCCTGAACAGCTTCTGCCGACGATTGTCTCGCGCTGTCAGCCGATTCGTTTTTCAGCACTTTCCACTGCGCAAATTCGCGAAGGCTTAACGCGCATTTCCTCTCAATCCGATGCGGAACTCGACTTTGCCGCCCGATTTGCACGCGGCAATTTTTTCCAAGCGCAAAAAGTCTTAAACGATTCTGCCCTCAAAGAACGGCGCGATAGAGCCTTGAACCTCTTGCGCTTCGCGCTCTCACCACAAAAACAACTTGAACTCATGCGCGAAATTGAAGCCCTCGCCAAACAAAGTCGCGACGAGCAACTTCAAACGCTTGCCGCGATGCTTCTCTTTTTTCAAGATGTCGAGCGCACGCTTGCCGCGCCATCAAAATCTGACATTCTCAATCAAGATGTTGCTGATGCCGTCAAACGCTTTGCACAAAATTTTCCGAATGCCGATTTTGAACAAGCCACTCGCGAAGTCGAGCATGCGCGCTACGCAATTTCTCGCAACGCGAATCCGACGCTAACCTTTACCGCGCTCGCGATTCGCTTGAAATCGTTGATTCGAAACGAAGTGCCAACTTATCAATAACATCATGACCGACCTTTATGGATTGGTTTTAGCGGGCGGCAAAAGCACGCGCATGGGGCGCGATAAAGGCTCGATTCACTATCACGGCGTCTCGCAACGTGTCTTTGCCGCACGTTTGCTTTCGGAATGGTGTCAAGAAGTCTTTGTCTCGTGCCGAAAGGAGCAAGTCCCAACGCTTGAACCTGAACTTCGCCCACTCGTGGATACCTTTGAAAATCTCGGTCCAATCGGCGGCATATTAACTGCACTTCATTTCAAGCCTGATGCCGCGTGGCTTGTTGTGGCGTGCGATTTACCGTTTCTTTCTCACGATTCGCTTCGCGCCCTTGTTGAAGCAAGAAATACAAGCAAAGTCGCTACCGCTTATCAAAATCCTGACAATCAGATGCCTGAACCCTTGATTGCGATTTATGAGCCACAGAGCAACTTGGGCTTGCTGGATTCGGTCAAAAACGGTCAGAACTGTCCGCGCAAATTTTTGCTCAATTCTGATTGCCACTTGATTACGCCCGAAACGCCTGATGTGATTGCCAACATCAATACGCCCGAAGAGCATCGCGCCGCGCTCTCAAAACTTGGCAACCCTTCACTTTGATTTTTGCTTGATTCTGCCTTACCTTTCAGCAGGTTTAATTTTTAGAAAAAGGAGGAGTAACCATGATGACGCTTACCAAAATTCTCTGCCCGATTGACTTCACCGCTTGTTCCGAGAATGCGATTCGCTACGCTTGCGAATTTGCACGCACGATGAACGCCGAAGTCATTTTTCTTAATGTGATTGAATCACAGCCTTACACGCCCGCTACGATTAGCGTTGTTCCCAGCGAATTTGAGCTTGAACAAAATGCGTTCAATGAATTTTATCGTCTGCACTTCAAGGAAGCCCTGCGCGGCGTGAGGTCGTCCGAAAAAGTTGCCAAAGGCGACGTTGAGAAAATGATTTTGGAGGTTGCCGAAAAAGAGCAGGTTTCATTTATCATTCTTGGCACGCACGCACGCAAAGGCTTAGAGCGATTGCTCATCGGCAGCGTCGCGGAAACCATTGTGCGCGAAGCCAACTGTCCTGTGATGGTCGTTAAAATGAAGGAGCGTGAGTTTATCTCTTGATGTATTCCTCGAACTCAACTTATACCGATTCTGATTTTTCCTTTTGCTTGTAGAGAAAAGCCCCCTTTCGCTTCATCTTTCAATCTATCGCTCAAAAAAAATTTTCACTTGAAAACGTTTTGGGTTAGGTTTGCATTTTGTTAGCCGACCGACGAGTCGGTCATTTCTTTCAACTTCAAGTTTGAGCCAATATGTCAGTATCTCGCAACACGACCGATACGGTTTTAGATAGCCGTACATCTTTTCCTCCCTCTATGCCTTTTAGCGATTCCGCCGTCAATGCTCCGCCTGCTCCCGTTGCACTCTCCCCTGAACGAGAGCGCGCTATTCGCGTCATAAAAGTCTTGCTGTTTAGCGCGTCGATTATTCCTGCGATGGTTACAGGCGCAATCGCCTTTCATCAAGGCTATTTTGATGCACTTGCTTTCGCGCTTGTCGCGCTTGGGCTCTTTATCGGACAAGCCGGCGGCGATTACCTCTATTACTACGGCACCAATTTCCACACCGACCAGCGCGACGCGCATACCAAAATTTTCGCGGGCTGGCGACCGTTCTTCGCCGATAGGCTCTTCAAGGACGAGAAGACCTTGCTTGCAGGCATACTTTGCCTCGCGATTGACGCGCTCATCGGTGCGTATTTCGTCTTCAAGATTGGCTATGGAATTCTTCTCTTCGCTTTGTTGGGCGGACTTGTAGCGATTTTCTTCACGCCCTTGATGCTGCGCGGTTACAAGGAAGTCGTCATCTTTATCACCTTCGGACCGCTCTCCATGATGGGTGCTTATTACGCGCTCAATCCGACGGCTGATATGACTACGCTTGCGATGTCGATTCCGATTGCTTGCTTCGTAACCGTTGTGGCCTATCTCAAAGGTGCGCGCTACGAAATCCGACAAGAGGCGGGAAATACATTTGTCATCAAACTCAACAACACGGTTATCAAGTCGTTGCTGATTGCGGGATACGCAAGTTTGATACTTGGCGTTGTCTTTCACGTTCTTCCTGCGCTTACACTTCTCGGCTTGCTCTCGATTCCATTTGCAATTTCGGTGGTCAGAACCGTTGAAGCCAATCGCAGCGAAGTGCATGAATACCTTTGGGCAACGGTTCGCTCGATTGCCGTCTTAATCTCCTTCGGCATGTTGGTAAGCATTGGACTGATTTTCTCTTAACCTCTAAACTCAACTCGACTTATGAACGCAACATCAAAGCCCTTGACGATAGGCGAACATATTGGGATATGGATTAAAGCGGCGCGCGCGCCATTTCTCGTAACCAGCGCGATTCCTGCAGTCTTAGGCGGCATTATTGCCTTTGCTCACGGCTCATTTGATTGGACGATATTTCTTCTCGCGTTTTTCGGCATCATTGCCGCACACTCTGCCGCTGACTTCATTGATGATTACTTCGATTACAAAAACGGCAACTTCGCCAATAAAGACCAACAATTTCACGATAGCCCGCTCGTGCGTGGCATCATCACAGCGGAGCAAGTGATGGTCGCATTTTGGATTTGTATGGTGCTGGCATTGGCATCGGGCATCTACATTTTGCTCTCCGTCGGAATGCCCGTCTTGATTCTCACGCTGTTGGGAGCGTTTGTCGTGTTCTTCTACACCTCTCCCCCGATTCGCCTGAATTTTCGGGGCTTGGGAGAAACATCCATCTTTTTAGCCTTCGGACCGATGGTTGTCTTCGGTGTCTACTTTGTGCTGACGCAATCCTTCAACTGGTCGCCCATTCTTGCCTCGATTCCTGTTGGCATCTTCGTGATGAACGTCGGAATTGTGAGCAACATTTTTGACCACGACGATGACGTGAAAAACGGCAAAATCACCTTGCCTGTAAAGTTAGGTCAAGCAACTGCCGTGAAGTTTCTGACAACAGTTACACTGTTTGCTTACTTGTTTCTCCTCGCAGGCGTGATTATTGGTGTGCTTCCTGCTTGGTCGTTACTCGCTTTGATAACCGCGCCAATGTCATACAAGATGGTTTCACTCGCACGCAATTACAAAGACCTCTCCGTCTATCAACCAGCAATGTCGCAAGCCATTGGCGTTGCAACGCTTGGCGGGCTGTCGCTTGTAATTGGATACGCGCTCTCCATCGTGCTTAACTAACCGATTTCTTTAACACAAGCTTCAAACTCGAAAGGACTTAAACAATTATGACTCCTGAAACCGAAATCAAATCCGCCATTCTGAACATTCTTTCAGAAAACAACGCCATCAGCCTTGCCACAACGGGCGGCGAATACTCGCCTTGGATTCTTGGCGCATACTTCGCTTCCGACGACCTCACGATTTACCTCTTACTCGAGCAGTCAGGAAAAACACTCGCGAACTTGAAGCAGAATCCCAAAGGCGCGCTGATGATTTCTCAAAACGACGCAATGAAAGATTTTCTTCAAGCGCAATTTGAAGCCACACTTCTGCCCGCTTCCGATGAAGACCGTGTTCGACAAATGCTTGTTGCGAAAATGCCTTGGTATCAGACCTACACGCCTTGCGCGCCTGTTCGGCTTGATGTCTCAAAGTGGTTTGTCAGTTCGCTCGCACGACAATGGTTTCCCGCAAAAGTTTTAGAAACATCGCTTATCAACGCTTAACAATTAACGCTTAACTATTTGGAGGTTACAATGGAAGTTGCTGTTCAACCGAAACCATCTGCACAAACGTGGTGGATTGCGTTTCGTCCGTATTCATTCACCGCATCGGTGATTCCCGCCGTCATGGGCGGCGTGATAGCACTCACCATGCGCGCACAAGAACTCGTCAGTTTCGAGTTCAGCGTTTTGAACTTCGTCTTGTGCATTTTGGGGTGCGTAGCGATTCACATCGTTACCAATCTTGTCAACGATTACTTCGACCACAAAACTGGATTGGATAATAAAGATAACTTCGGCGCGCTGAACATTCTCGTTCAAGGTGCGCTCACGCCGAAGCAAGTGGCAATGG
>Ga0272446_1004815_pt1 | contig 15555 bp, 11 predicted proteins | sample YNPCB0061_FD_194587 | JGI IMG/M metagenome (GOLD analysis project Ga0272446, IMG submission 194587) | Hot spring microbial mat communities from Yellowstone National Park, WY, United States - YNP-CB-006-1 | ecosystem: Environmental > Aquatic > Thermal springs > Hot (42-90C) > Sediment | place... | reverse complement strand
GCCTTGCTCCGCCAGCGTGTCGAATCGGGCACCCAGTATCAGCACCGCATCTCTGTCGGAAAGGCCCGCCCGTGAGCCATCGCTATCCGATCACTGATGGTGCCGCCTGCAGCTCCTCGTCGCGCTCGTCGAACGACCTCGGCGCGGGCGGCGATCCGCCCGATCTCGCCGCGCCGTCGACGACGGAGGATCTGGCGGGCGCGACCGTGCGCGATCTGGCGATGTCGTCGGCGACGATGGACCTCGCGACGGCGCGCGACCTCCGCCCCGCGTCGCCGCCCGACCTCGCCGGCACGCCCCCGACGACCGGGCAGTGCTGGCTGACCAGCCAGTGCCCGCAGGCGAACCCCAGCGCGAGCTGCAACGCCGACGCGCCGCTCGGCATCTGCGGCTGCGGCGCCGACACCGCCTACTGCAACGCCGGCTGGGACGACGAGTGCGTCTTCGGGAGCTGCGTCCGCACCTGCAGCGTCGACGGCGACTGCGGCCCGTCGAGGACCTGCACGCTGACCGGGCGCTGCGCCATCAAGAGCTGCTCGCAGCCGAGCGACTGCTCGCCGCTCCACACCTGCCGCGGCACGCTCTGCGGGCGCGTCCAGTGCCCCAACGGCCAGGGCGACTGCCCGGCCAACACCACCTGCCGCACCACCTCCGGCGGCAAGCTCTGCGTCGAGAACGCGTACTTCCCGTAAAGCAGATAATCAGCGCCGGCGGTTCTTCAGCGACGGGAGGCGGCCCCACGACAGGAGCGTGAAGAGGCCCGCCAGGACGAAGAAGACGTTGGCGATGCGGTGGTGGCCGTAGAGGTAGAGGGCGGTGCCGCTGCCGATCCAGGCGGCGCCCATGATGCCGAGGGCGACGCGGCGCCCGAGGCGCTCGGCGGCGCGGCCGAGGCCGGGGTCCTCGGCCTGCAGCTTGAGGCGTCCGTGGCGGACGTCGTCGAGGACCTCGGCGAGGAGCGGCGGCACGTCGCTGGCCGCGCCCGAGAGCTTCCCCGCCGCCTTGAGGAGGCGCTGCCCCATGCGCTCGGGCGAATAGCGCTGCCAGAGCAGCTTCAGGAAGAAGGGCTTGGCCTCCTCCATGATGTCGAGCTCGGGGTAGATGGCCTTGCCGATCCCCTCGACGGTCATCAGTGCCTTGCCGACGAGGGTCATCTCGACGGGCATCTCGATGTCGAACTCGAGCGCGCCCTGCACGAGGTCGCGCACCAGCTGAGCGAGCTGGATGTCCTTGAGCGGCTTGCCGAGGTGGACCTCCGACAGCGACGCGACCTTGGCGCGGAAGGCGACGCGATCGACCTTGCCGCGCGGCTTGCCCATCGCCAGCAGCGCGTCGGCGAGCTCGTCGACGTCGCGCTTCACCGCCGCGATCATGAGGTCGGTCGCCTTCTCGCGCATGTCGGCGTTGAGCACGCCGACGAGCCCCAGGTCGAGGAGGCCGACGACGGGGCGCTCCTTGGTCCCGAGGATGCGGATGTTGCCGGGGTGCGGATCGGCGTGGAAAAAACCGTCGACAAAAATCATCTGGGCGATGATCTGGACGGCGTCCTTGGCGATGCGGTCGCCGGGGAAGCCCTCGGCCATCGCGCGATCGATGTGCAGCCCGTCGAAGAACTCGGCGACGAGGACCTTCTTGCCGGAGACCTCGCGGAAGACGCGCGGGAAGCGCACCGTCGGGACGGCGGCGAAGTTGCGGGTGAACTTGGCGCCGTTCTCCGCCTCGATGGTGTAGTCGAGCTCGGCGGTGATCGCCTTGTCGAACTCGGCGACGAGGCCGGTCGGCGAGTAGATGGTCGACTCGGGGACGGCGCGCTCGATGAGGCGCGCCATGAGATAGAGGAGGTCGAGGTCGCGCTCGATGATGGTGCGGATGCGCGGGCGCTGGACCTTCACCGCGACGTCGACGACGCCGCCGTCGGCCTCGGGGCGCTTGAGGCGCGCGCGGTGGACCTGGCCGATCGAGGCCGAGGCGAGCGGTCGATCGTCGAAGCTCTCGAAGACGTCGGCGATCGGCGCGCCGATGGTCTCCTCGACGGTGGCCTTGACCTCTTCGAAGGTGATCGGCGGGACGTCCTCCTGCAGCTTCTTGAGCTCGGTGATGAGCTCGGGCGGAAGGAGGTCGCTGCGCGTCGAGAGGATCTGCCCCAGCTTGACGAACGAGGGGCCGAGCTCCTGCATCGCGAGGCGCATGCGCACCGCGAAGCCGATTTTTGTCTGCGCTTTTTCCTCGTCGGTGGCCTCCTCGCGCTTGCGGAAGGGGACCAGCGCCGCGAGGTCGGTGCGCGCGATCAGCTCACCGAAGCCGTGCTTGACCAGCACCTGCGTGATCTGACGCAGGCGGTCGAGGTTTCCGACGGTGGCGAGGATCGCGGACGCCATGAGGGCGCCCGAATCATACCACTACTGTGACGGAACCTTCCCCGATTCCCCGGCGGCGCCGTCGACGGGGGCGGGGCCGAACCAGGCGCAGCGGGCGACCGGCTGGCGCGGGTACTTGCCGCCCGCCTCGTCGGGGAGCGCGGTGCAGAGGATGAACGTGCTGCGCGCCGTCTCCACGTAGCGACGGTGCGCGCAGCGGTGGCAGAGGCTGTCGGGGAACGGCCGCGGCCGGCGCTCGTCCATCGGCGCGCAGTCTACACAGATCGGGAGCTCAGAAGGCGAGGACGCCGCCGCCGTCGGTCATCGCGGTGCCACCGACGGAGATCGAGACCGTCTGCCCGCTCCGCGTGACGGTATGGCCGGTGCGCGGGGCGAGGCCGGTGACCACGTGCAGCGTCGCGCCCGACGGCGACGCGAAGGTGACGCCGCCGAACGGCGCGCCGAGGGCGACGGGGAAGAGCACGACCGTCGTGCCGACGAGCGCGCCCTGGTAGGGCGTGCCGGCGGTCGACTCGACGAGGGTGGCGCTCTTCGGGGGCGCGCCCGCGTCGGCGCCCTCGAGGACCGTGAGGAAGCGGACGTCGGCGGGCTTCGCCGGATCCTCGATCTTCAGACGGAACTTCATCGGCTCGAAGTCGGCGGGCGCGCCGCCGAGCGCGTCGCTCTCGTTCGGCCAGGGCTGCGCCTCGACGGTGGCGCCGGCCGGCAGGAGCGACGAGACGACGAGCGCTTGCCCCTTCGCGGTCGTCACCGTCGCGCGGCGGCCGCTCACCGTCGCCTGCATCGGCGTGCTCAGCCAGAAGCGCTTGAAGCGGTTTGCCTTGCCGGTCGTCGCGCGATCGTAGACGACGACGATGTCGGGCTTGAGCCAGACGATCGAGCGCGAGGCGTGCTTCACGTCGGAGATGTTCTCGTGCTGGCTGTTGTAGAGGTTGGTCGCGTCGCCGCTGGCGTGGACGAAGCGCGCGTCCGTCGAGAGCGCGACGAAGGTCGGATCGCCGGCCGTCCCGTCGAGCCACTGTGAGCCGCGCTGCCACAGCATGGTGCGCCCCGCATCGAGGTGATCGGGCGCGTCGTTCTCGATGCCGAGCGAGTTGGCGTTGTCGCTGCTCTCGTAGCCGTAGCCGTAGCCGATGCGGCGCTTGGTGAGGAACTCGCCCTTGCGATAGAGCTCGAACGAGAGGCCGTCGCCGTCCTGGTGATCGATCTCCTGCCAGCCGAGGCTGAAGTCGAACCAGGTGGCGTCGTCGCTCCAGGCGGTGCGGGCGAGCAGGCGGCCGGTGCCGGGGGCGAACACCGTCGAGGGCGTCGTCGGGCGCGGGTCGACGAGCGGCCCCGCCGTCGGGTCGAAGGCGAGGAAGTAGAGGATGGCGTGGAAGAACTGGTCGGTGCGCCCGACGCGATCGGCGAGCGCGGCGGCGCCGCCCGGGGCCATGTGCGTCTCGATCCAGCGGATGGCCTGCGCGCGCGACGGGTTCGACGTGAGGCGATCGTAGACGGCGAGCGGGCCGAGCGTCTCGATGGCGTCGGGGGCGATCTCGTGCTCGCCGTCGCCGTACCAGGCCACGTCGTAGAGCGGGCCGCGGTAGTCGCGCGTCTGCGGGACGGGCGAGAGCGAATTCAGGAAGCAGGGGACGACGCCGGCCCAGAAGGGGTTCGCCGAGAGCTGCACGCCGGTGAAGCCCTGCCAGCGGGCGGGGTCGTCCTGCCCGGCGGTGCGCAGCGCGAGGAGGAGCTGCGCGGTGTAGCCGAGGGACTGCGGGCCGTACTCGAAGCCTTCGGGGGAGAGGCCGCCGGCGGCGTCGGTGCGGAGGAGGCGATCGGTCTTGTAGAGCCAGGCGCCAATTGCGTTGGACAGAAATCCGCGGAGCTGGCCGCCCGGGTCGTCGGCGTCGTCGAGCGCCATCGACATGAGGCCGATGTTGCGCATGTGGGCGGCGGCGTAGTTGTTCAGCGCCCAGCGCAGGTTGGCGTAGACCTGTGGATCGAAGGTCACACCCGGCGGCGTCGGGCGGTTGTAGCTCTCGTGGATGTCCTGCGCGATCCAGCGGAGGAAGACGGTGCGGATGGTGGCCTTGTCCTGCGCCGTCAGCGACGGGTAGATCCAGTCGACGGTGAGCGGGAAGCCCTCGCCGTTCCAGCGCGAGCGGTCGTTGATGGCGAAGTCGGGATCGCGGAAGGGCTGGTTGGCGGCGAGGCCCTTGGCGGCCTCGTCGACGGCGTGCATGAGGAGCGTGCGCGCGCGGGCGGCGTAGTCGGCGCGGTGCGCGGCGTCGGGGTCGACGAGCGAGAGGAAGGCGAAGAGCTCGGCGTAGAGCTCCGTCGGGTACTCCGAGTAGTAGGGCGCGCCGGCGTCGTCGCCGGGGACGTGGCCGGCGTCCATGTCGCTCTTGGCGGTGGTGGCGAGGCGATCGAGGGCGACCCAGATGGGGTTCGACGCCGTCGCCCAGGCGCGGAGCTGCGGGACGTCGGAGGAGCGGATGAAGAGGCGTGGGTGATCGGTGGCGAGCGGCGCGGGGGCGAGGTTCACGATGACCGTCGCCTCCGCCGTCGAGGAGCCGGAGTCGTTGGTGGCGACGAGCTGGAAGACGGTGGTCGCCGTCGGGGAGACGGTCGTCGAGGTGCGGCCGGTGACGTCGCCGACGCCGTCGATGCGGACGGTGGTGGCGTTGGCGACGTCGACGGTGAGCGTGGCGGAGTCGCCGCTGGCGATCGTCGACGGGGAGGCGCTGAACGCGGTGATCGTCGGTGGGGCGCCTGCCGGGCCGCCGCCGGGGCCGGGGCCGCCCATCGGATCGCCGGCGGAGCACGCGGCGACGAGGGACAACGCGATCGCGACGAGGTGAGGGGCGCGTGGGGAGGTCACGCCCTCCCCTTCAGCAACGGTCGTACCGGGCGCCGGCCGCGCGAAATCACGCGCGATTTCGTCGACGGGGGCTGGGAGAGCGGGCCCGCGATGTTGCGCCGCTGCTACAGCGTGCTCGTCGGGGCCTTGATGGCGGCGCGGGCGGGAAGCGCCTTCGGATCGAGCGACTGGAGGAGGCGGTCGGGGTTCTCGAGATCCTCGCGGACGAGGTCGAGCGAGCTCGCGCAGTAGAAGCCGTCGTTGATGCGCTCGTCGAAGGAGAAGCGCAGGCGCAGCGTGTCGCGGACGGCGGGCTGTCCGTCGGGGCCGGGGACGACGCGCGGGCGCACGCCGCCGATCACGCAGAAGTGCGAGACGGTGCCGTACTCGTAGAGGTGGTGCCAGACGCGGTCGATGCCGACGGAGCCGAGGTTGGCGACGAAGATGCTGGCGTACATCGGATCGTTCTTCGTCACGAAGCCGGGGAGCAGGTTCCAGCGATCGAGCGCGCGCATGACGGCGAGCACGGCGCCGAGGACGAAGCCGGGGAGCATGACCGCGAGGCGCACCTCCTTGTCGACGGGGCGCTCGCGATCGGAGCGCCCTTCGCCGATGGAGGCGTGCATGCGGCGGACGGTCTCCTCGAACGGCTCGCCGGCGGGGACCTCCAGCTTCACCGTCACGAGCGGCGCGTCGTCGGCGAAGGCGCGCTTGGCGGCGAAGGAGATCTGGACGCCGCGGCGCTGGTAGATGCGCCGGCCGGAGACGAAGCGGTTGAGGCCGGGGCGCGCGTGGAGCGCGCGGGCGAGCGCGGCGACGACGAGGTGGAACGGCGTGATCTTGAGGTCGTGCGTGTCGTTCCAGCGCTTCACGAAGGCGGTGATCGCGCCAGCGTCGAGGATCTGCTCGTAGTAGACGACGCTCTCGTTCCGCGTCGGCATGAGGTACGGCATCATCCGCCGCACCGGCGAGAGGCCGCGCACGACGTCACCGTCGGCGCGGCGGAAGATCGGGAACAGCCCCATGGCGGTCCAGCTTCTCCCCTTGCGCCCCGTCCGCGCAACCGGATAACTTGGTTACCAAGTTACCAAGTTACCAAGTGACCAAGTGACCAAGTTGGGCCGGGAGGGGCGCGGCGCGATGACCGAAGAGGCGCGGTACAGGGGGCTGAGCTTTCACGAGACGGAGCGCGGCCACGCCGCCGACGACGTCTATCTGCAGCTCGCGGCGTCGATCCTGCGCGGCGAGCTGCGCGTCGGCGCGCGCGTCCCGGCGGAGCGCGTGCTCGCCGCGCGCTTCGGGACCTCGCGCATCACCGTGCGGCAGGCGCTCCACCGCCTCGCCGAGGTGGGCCTGGTGCGCGTGCGCCAGGGCGGCCCGACGACGGTGCTCGATCCCGAGCGCGCGACCGACCTGCGCGTCGTCGAGCTCGACTATCGCCTCGGCCCGCGCTCGCGCCACGATCTCCTCGACTTCACCGAGCACCAGCTCCTCCGCGCGCACGCGCTCCTCCTCCTCGCCGAGGAGCGCGCCACCCGCGCGCAGCGCGACGCCCTCGTCGACGTCGTCCAGGCCTACATAAGCCGCGGCGCCCCCGACGACGAGCTCCCCGCCTTCGAGGAGCGCTTCTGGACCCTCGTCGCCGAGGCCGCCGGCAACCGCCTCTACCGTCGCGAGACCGCCTGGTGGTTCCGCCTCGTGCGCGAGGTCCCGTCGGTGATGCACCCCATCCTGGCCCCCCCGGCGACGCGCGCCGACGCCTTCCGCATGATCGTCGATCGCCTGGCGCACCGCCGCGGCGCCGCGCAGTACTACCTGACGATGGCGATGCACCTCCTCGCCGCCGCGCGCGCCCAGCTCGCCCGCGACGAGGCCGCCGCCGCCCCGCGCCGCGCCGACTACCCCGCGATGCTCGCCGCCGACCGCCCCAAGAAGGCGCCGCGCGCCCGTCGCAGCCCGCCCCCCGCCCCGCCTCGCCGCCGTCGCTCGTCCCGTTCCCCCGAAGGAGGCTCGCCGTGAAGAACGCCTTCCCCCTCGCCGCGCTGCTCGCCGCCGCCGCCAGCGCCTGCTCCGGCTCGTCGACGCCGACCGGGCCGACCTACTACAAGGACGTCAAGCCGCTCGCGATGGAGAAGTGCGTGCGCTGTCACACCGACGGCGGCATCGCGCCATTTGTGCTAGACAAGTACGCCTCCGCCGCCGAGCACAAGAAGGCCATCAAGATCGCCGTCGCCGATCGCACGATGCCCCCCTGGAAGCCGGGGCCCAACTGCAACGAGTACACCGACGACTTCTCGCTCACCGACGCGCAGATCAAGGTCTTCACCGACTGGGTCGACGCCGGCGCCCAGGCCGGCGACGAGAAGGACTACGTCGAGCCGCAGATCACCAAGCGCGGCCTCTCGCGCGTCGACGCCAGCGCGCGCATGCCGGTCGCCTACACCCCGCAGCAGTCGCCCGACGACTACCGCTGCTTCCTCATCGACATGCCGGTCACCTCCACGCAGTACGTCACCGGCTTCCGCGCCAACCCCGGCGACCCGCGCATCGTCCACCACGTCATCGCCTTCTACGCCTCGCCGTCGAACGTCGCCGAGTTCCAGCAACTCGACGACCGCGAGCCCGGCGTCGGCTACACCTGCTTCGGCGGCCCCGGCGGCAACCCCACCTCCGGCAAGTGGCTCGGCAGCTGGGCTCCCGGCGGCGCGGGCATGGACTTCGCCCCCGGCACCGGCCTCAAGGTCGAGCCCGGCTCGAAGATCGTCCTCCAGGTCCACTACAACACCTCGATGCAGGAGCCCGTCCCCGACCAGACCTCGGTCGACTTCAAGCTCGACGCCACCGTCGCCAAAGAGGCGATCGTGCAGCGCTGGACCAACGTCGACTGGGTCCGCAACCGCACCATGAACATCCCGGCCGGCATGGCCGACGTCGTCCACTCGTTCGAGTTCGACCCGACGACGGTCTTCGGCTTCATCAGCAACAACGTGATCCCGTCGGGCGTCCCGCTCACCATCTACTCGAGCGCGCTGCACATGCACACGCGCGGCGTCAGCGCCCGCTTCGACATCCGCCGCGGCGGCGACAAGGCCAAGACCGAGTGCATGCTCGACATCCCCAACTGGGACTTCCACTGGCAGGGGTCCTACCCCTTCAAGACGCCGAAGACCTTCCAGCCCGGCGACACGCTCTACCTCGAGTGCCACCACGACAACGCGAAGGGCACCACCGAGCTCAACTGGGGCGAGGGCACCGGCGACGAGATGTGCCTCGGCGTCTTCTACGTGACGACGGCAAATTAGAGCGCCGCTGGCGTCACGCCAGCCTCGGGCCTAGAATCGTAGGGTGGCCCAGACGCCGACCAGCGAGCCACCACCTCCCCCGCCGGCTCCCAAGCCGCCGCCCCCGTCCATCCCCTACCTCGTCACCTGGGACCTCGCCACCGTGCGCGCCCCGGCGACGCTGCGTGGGCGCGCCCTGCCCGTCGAGCGCATCACCCGCGCGGTGACGCGCCTCCACGATCCCGTCGCGGTGCTCCTCGCCGACGCGGGCTCGGGCAAGTCGGCGGTGCTGCGCTGGTGGGCCGCCGCCGCGCTGCGCGGCGAGATCCCCCCGCTCGTCGGCTACAGCTTCATGCAGCTCGACGTCGCCGCCATCCTCACCGACGTCGTCCTCGGCAAGATCGGCACCGCCGCCGTCGAGGACACGCTGGTGAAGGCCGCGCGCCTCGAGCGCACCATCGTCGTCGTCGACGACCTGCACCTCCTCGCGGGGCAGCCCGGCTACGGCGTCACGCCCGGCGTGAACGACATGATCGCCTGCTTCCGCCCGCTGCTGCTCACCGGCGGGCTGCGGGCGGTGCTGACGTCGGTGCCGAAGGAGTTCGAGACCAAGATCGGCGCCGACCCGGTCATCTCGCGCCGCGCGACCATCCTCTACCTCGACGAGCTGGCCGGCGACGTCCTGCGCCAGGTGGTGCGCGACGCCGCCGCCCCGCTCCCCGAGCACCACGCGGTCGCCATCAGCGACGAGGCCTACGAGCAGGCGGTGGTGACCGCCTGCGAGCCGGCGATGAGCTACCGCCCGCCCGCCTCGGCGGTGCGCCTCCTCGACGACGCCTGCGCCGCCGCCCGCGCGCGCGGCGAGAGCACCGTCTCGGCGACGGCGGTGAAGGAGGCGGCGCGCTCGCACCCCGAGGTCGTCGGCGGCGGCTGGGATCGCCCGCGCCTGCGCGCCCTCGAGGCCGAGCTCGGCAAGCGCGTCCTCGGCCAGCACGAGGCGGTCAAGTCGGTGGCCAAGCGCATCCGGCTCACCAAATTGCAGCTTGACAGAAAACCGCAGCGCCCCGACGGCGTCTTCCTCTTCCTCGGCCCGTCGGGCGTGGGCAAGACCGAGCTCGCCAAGGCGCTGGCGATGGCGCTCTACGGCGACCTCTCGCGCCTGGTGCGCATCGACATGTCCGAGTACGCCGAGCAGCACGAGTACGCGAAGATGATCGGCTCGCCGCCCGGCTACCTCGGCTACGGCGAGGAGGGGCACCTCACCGGCCCCATCGCCAAGCTGGGCCACGCGGTGGTCCTCTTCGACGAGGTCGAGAAGGCGCACCAGAACTGCCACCGCCTCATGCTGCAGCTCTTCGACGAGGGCGTGCTCACCGACGGCAAGGGCAAGCGCGTCGACTTCTCGCAGTGTGTGATCATCATGACCTCGAACATCGGGCGCGACCTGTGGGCCGACGAGAAGAACGGCCTCGGCTTCGCCGCCACGATGTCCCCGACGGAGCCGAGCGCCAAGGCGGTGCTCGACTACCTCCTCAAGACGCTGCCGTCGGAGTTCGTCAACCGCATCGACGACCTCGTCCCCTTCCGCACCTTCGCGCGCGAGGACATGCTGCCGATCGCGCAGAAGATGATGGTCGAGGAGGAGGAGCGCTGGCAGCAGAAGGGCAAGCGCCTCGTCTGGGAGCCGGCGGTGATCGACCTCCTCGTCGACACCGGGTACAACGCCCGGCTCGGCGCGCGCCACCTCGGGCGCAACCTCGAGAAGCTGGTGTCGCAGCTCCTGTCGGAGGCGGCGTGCGAGGACGATTGGCCCGACGTCGTCACGATGCGGCTGGTGGTGCGCGACGGCAAGGTGGTGCTCGAGCGCGAGCACCGCGAGGCGACGCCGCCGGCGGCGCCCCCGGCCGAGGCGGCGTCGTCGGCCAATTGATTTTGCGCTAGACCGAAACGCGAACGGAGGGGACGGCGGTGGACGCGGGCGGCCGTATCGGAGCGGAGGCGGCGAGCGGGTCCCACGCTACGTCTGCATCGTCTGCTGGAAGACGCTGTCGACGACGCCGGGGATGTGCCCCGCCTGCGGCGTCGATCGCCTCGATCTCGACGAGGACGAGGTCCGCGAGGCGGTGCGCGCCGAGGCCGAGAAGCGTCTCGAGCGGCGCATGGCGCGCGAGGTGACCGCCATCGGCGCCATCACCGCCGCCGTCGTCGCCCCGGTGATCCCCTTCGCGGGCATCGCCGGCTTCGCGCTCGCCGGACCGCTCGCCGCGCTGGCCACCCGCGTCTACCAGGCGAAGCGGCGCGACAGCGCGCTCGCCGTCTACGCCGTCCGTCGCCGCCGCCTCGCCGCCGAGCTCGCCCCCGCCGTCGCCGGCGTGGGGGGAGGCGCGGAACCCGGCGATCCCGTCGACCCGGCGAGGCTCGACCTCTACGCCCTCCTCCGCTGGCTGGGCGCGTCGCTAGACAACAATTCTACCTGAGCCCCTCGGCGACGTAGAGCAGCGACGTGCGCGTGCCGTAGGCATATGCGTAGGCGCCCCCGTCGGGGGTGATCGACACGACGTCGATGTGCGACTCGCCCCCGGGCTCGGGCGGCGCGAGCGTGCGCCACGGGGTGCGCGCGCCGGACGCCAGGTCGAAGCGCTCGATCTTCACCGGCACCGACGTCGAGACGTAGCCGTCGAGGCGCATGACGACGTCGAGCGTACGCACGAACAGCGCCGCACCGCCGTCGCTCCAGCCGATCGGCAGGATCCCCGCCGGCAGCTTGTCGATCGGCCGCACCGCGCCGCCGTCTGCGGGGAGCCGCAGCGCCTGGCGCTTCGCGAGGTCGTAGGCAGCGACCCACTGTCCGTCCGGCGACGGCCCGGCGGCGGTGATCACGCCCTCGTCGGAGATCGGCCGCGGCGGCTGCCCGCCGTCGAGCGCGAGCCGCCACACGCGCATCGGCCGCCCCGGCTCGCGCCCCACGACGAGGAGTGTCTTGCCGTCGGCGAACCAGAAGACGCGCGTGACCAGCTCGATCGTGCCGCGCGGCAGCGCGCGCGACGTCCCCGGCCCCGTCGGCACCAGCTCGAGCTCGCTGTAGGAGCGCCCCTTGCCGACGACGGCCCAGGCGCCGTCGGGCGACAGCGCCAGCGAGTTCCCGTCGGAGAGCTGGACCGCCGGCGCGCGATCGCCGCCGCGCAGATAGGTGCGGTTGTCGGTCGCCTTCCCGAGCCCGAGCACCGTCGTCAGCACGCGATCGCCGCGCGTCGGGAGATAGGGGGCGTCCGAGAGCTCGAACCACGACAGATCGCGCTCACGCTCGGCGCCGCGCAGCGTGCCGGAGACGCGGTGGTGGAACGTGTCCGTCGCGAGGAGCACCCGCCCGTCGGGGGCGGTGTCCCGCAGGGTGAGGTCGCTCGGCGCGCTGAGGAGGACGCGGCTCTTGCCGTCGAGGGTGACCGCGCGAATGGTGCCGTCGGTGGAGAACCAGATCTCGCGCCCGTCGGGAGACCAGACCGGCGCCCCGATGCTCTGGTAGGTCTCGGTCAGCGCGCGCCGCCGCCCGTCGAGCTCGAGCACCTCCACCTGCCCGATGCCGTAGGACGGCACCTTGTATTCGACGAGCGCGATCCGATCGCCACGTGGGGAGAGCCGCGCGCGCACCATCCAGGCGCGGGTCTCGATGAGGACGTGTCCGATGGGGAGCTCCACGCGCTGCACGCCGTCGACCTCATGGATGACCATCAGGCTCTCCCCGTCGGGAGCGAAGGAGGCCGCGCTCACGTTCTCCAAGAGCGGGCGCGGGGCGCCCCCCATCAGCGACGCGCGCGCGAGGGTCTTGTCGTGGAGCTTCGAGCCGAGGCCGAGCGCGAGCTCGCCCTTCGGCGAGATGTCGTAGAGCTCGACGTCGGGGTCGGTGACCGGGCGGACCTCGGGCGTCCCGGGGAGCCCCGAGACCACCTGCGCCAGGTTCTCGACGAGGGAGGTGTAGACGACGTTGGCGCTCCCCGGCACGAAGCGCGCCTGAGCGATCAACGCCGGGCGGAAGGTGACCTGCGTGAAGCGGACGTTCTGCGTCGGCAGCGACGGGCGCGCGCGCATCGCCAGCGCCCCCACGCCGAAGCCGGCGGCGGCGAGCGCGATGGCACCGAGGGCGATGGGGCCGCGCAGGCGACGGCGCGACGGCGGCGCCGCCGACGCAGGTGCGACGCTCGGCTGGCTCGGCGCTTCGGGGTCGAGCGCCTCGAGCGCGAAGGAGAGATCGCGCGCCGACTGGAAGCGCTCGGCCGGCTCCTTCTCGAGGCAGCGGCGCACCACGCGCGCCACCGCCACCGGCACCGACGGCGGCAGCGGCGCCGGCTCGTCGCGCAGGATGGCGTAGGAGGTCTCGACGGCGGTCGGCCCGTCGAAGGCGCGCCGCCCGGCGAGCAGCTCGTACAGCACGCAGCCCACCGCGAACAGGTCGCTGCGCGCGTCGGCCGGCCGCCCCTGCACCTGCTCGGGCGCCATGTACCCGACGGTGCCGAGGATCGCGCCCTCGCTGGTGTGCGCCGACAGCGTCCCGCCCGACTCCTGCGTCTCGCCGAAGGGCGACACCTCGGGCGCCACCACCTTGGCGAGGCCGAAGTCGAGGATCTTCAGCGTGCCGTCGACGGTGACGAAGAGGTTCGACGGCTTCAGATCGCGGTGGACGATCTTGCGCTCGTGCGCCGCCGCGAGCCCGCGCGCGAGCTGCGCCCCGAGCGACAGCGCCCGGCGCAGCGGCGGCGGGCCGTCGGCGAGCAGCGCCGCGAGCGACCGGCCCTCGAGGAGCTCGGTCACGAGGTAGTGCTCGTCGCCGTCGCTGCCGACGTCGAACAGCGCCAGCACGTTGGGGTGCGACAGCGCCGCCGCCGCGCGCGCCTCGGCCTCGAAGCGGCGCAGGCGATCGGGGTTGCGGAAGGCGGGCGGCAGCACCTTCACCGCCACGTCGCGCCCGAGGCGCTCGTCGCGCGCGCGATAGACGACGCCCATCCCGCCGGCGCCGAGCTCCGCGCCGAGCGTGTAGGGGCCGAGACGCCGCGGCGCCGTCGTCATCAGAGCTGCGCGGCGCCCTGGACCGAGGTGTCGGAGCTGGGCGCCGGGAGCTGGTCGACGAGCTGCGCGCCGCCCTGGGCGGTGATGCGCACGCGGAAGGGCGCCGGCCCGGCGCCATTTGTGTCTACGAAATAATTGTAGCTCTCGCGCGCCACCGACTGGAAGCCCGAGCCGGTGTCGAGCTCGAGCTTCTCGATCGGGAGGCGGTGGTTGCGCACCTGGAGCGCGGTCCACCACTGCGAGCTCCCGTCCTTGAAGTGGTACGACACCGGGCCGCTGACGGCGCAGGAGACCAGCTGCCACTTCACCGCCACGCGCCCGTCGACGGGATTGGCCACCTTGGCGAAGGCCTCTTGCGAGAGGTCGAGGTGGCCGCGCTTGCACTCGGGGCAGAGGTCGACGATGCGCACCGTCACGCTGCCGCGCGGTCCGTCGACGCGCACGCAGCCGCCGCACAGCGCCGAGCCGGCCCACTCCTCGGCGTTGAGCGCCGCGACGTCGAGGTCGCCGGGCGTCGCGGGAAACGAGCAGGCGCCGGCGCCGGTGGCGTCGTAGGAGGTGATGATCCCGTCGCGCAGCTCGCCGAGCGTGACGGTCCCGCCGCCGCCACCGCCACCGCCGCCCGCGCTCCCGCAGGCGGCGAGCGTCGCCATCGTGATCGCTACGAGATGTCTTTGAGCGCCCACTCGCGCTTGCCTCCCGTCAGCGGCTCCTTGCAGTACTCGCAGGTGATCGCGTCGCTGTCGGCGAGCGGCCCGCCGCAATTCGGGCAGTCGAGGCACGACAGGCCGCGCTTCGACACCGCGTCGGAGGCGCGCACCATCATGACCAGGTTCTGTCGCCCCGTCGGCTCGCCGCCGTCGAACGACGCGCTCCACTTGATCGCCACCGTTACGAGGTCGAGCCCCTCGGGCAGCACGTCGACGCGCACCACCTCCGCCGCCCCGACGGCGACCTTGGCCAGCCGCGTCTGCCCCGCCGTCGGGGTACCCTTCTCGAAGCACCAGCGCTCGAGGTGCTTGCGGCTCCCGGTCGCGCGCGCCTCGATCCACTTCCAGAAGAGGACGCTGGCGCGATCCTCGAGCTCCTGCACCGACACCGTCGGGTCGTGCGCGCGGATCGGCGCGAGGAGGTCGCTGGTCGCGCGCTCGCCCGGCGTCCACTCCTCGGGCTGGGTGATCTCGGCGAGCACCCAGTCGTGCTCACCCGAGTTCGTGAGCGCCTTACACACCTCGCAGCGCACCACCTCGCCCGACGGGAGGTCGTTGCCGCAGTTGGCGCACTTGCCCTCGAACGCCGCGGCCATCGGCACGCCCGCCTTCGAGCGCCGTCCGCGACGGCGGACGAACGACCAGACCTCCTCGTACCTCGAGAGCGGCGAGCGCTTGGCCAGATCCTCGGCCTGCTCGGCGTCGAGCGACGCCTTCACGTCGGCGTCGCGCGCCTCCCCCACGACCTTCACGTGCACCGTGTCCCAGTTGGGGTCGCTCTCGGCAGCGACGATCTCGGCGCTCACCGCGCGCGCATCGGCCATCGCGTTGCGCAGGTGCTGCGCCTTGAGCAGCGCGAGCTGCGTCTGGAAGCGCACGTAGACACCGTCGGAGATGAAGCGGCGCACCGGCCCCATGTTTCCCTTGGTCCAGGCTTTGTTGATAGACATCATCATCTGCTGGCAGCGCGCGGCGAACGACGCCTCGTCGAAGTCGGGGTCCTCCGCCTTGAGCGCCGCCAGGCCCGCCTGGCGCTCGGCCTCGCTCACCTGCACCGTCGCGCGCGGGGCGCCCTTGCCGCTCTTGCCGGCGATCACCACCCAGAGGACGAAGGCGACGATGGCGACGAGGAAGATGAACACGAACAGGATCGAGCCGCCGCTGCAGCCGCTCGACGAGTCCGAATAGTAGGTGGTGCCGCCGCCCGAGTAGGAGGAGCCCGACGACGACGACGACCCGTACGAGCGCGACGAGCTCGAGGAGGACGACGACGAGCGCGA
>Ga0272446_1004813_pt1 | contig 15563 bp, 9 predicted proteins | sample YNPCB0061_FD_194587 | JGI IMG/M metagenome (GOLD analysis project Ga0272446, IMG submission 194587) | Hot spring microbial mat communities from Yellowstone National Park, WY, United States - YNP-CB-006-1 | ecosystem: Environmental > Aquatic > Thermal springs > Hot (42-90C) > Sediment | place... | reverse complement strand
CCCCACCGCCACGCCCACCGCTACGGCCAGCCCCAGCGCCACGCCCACCGCTACGGCCAGCCCCAGCGCCACGCCCACCGCCACGGCCAGCCCCACGGCTAGCCCCACCGCCACGGCCAGCCCCACGGCCAGCCCCACGGCTAGCCCCAGCGCCACGCCCAGCCCCAGCGCCACGCCCACCGCCACGGCCAGCCCCACGGCCAGCCCCAGCGCCACGCCCACCGCCACGGCCAGCCCCACGGCCAGCCCCACGCCCAGCCCCACGGCCAGCCCCACCGCCACGCCCAGCCCCACGGCCAGCCCCACCGCCACGCCGACACCCGAGGTGTGCCAGGAGGCGGGGGAAACGGTGGCGATCAGCGGCGCCGGGATACGTGATCGCGCGGAGCAGACAATCGTCATCCCCGAGGCGCGCTGGTCAACCGTGCAGGTCGTGGGGCGCTTCGCCGACGACGCGCGCGCACTGCCGGAACTGGTCCGTTTTCGCTTTGCTGATGGCACGGAGGTTGTGCGGCGCGCGCCGAGCCTGGTGAACGATCACGGGTATGTCTTCGAAGCCCCGGGCCGCCCGGGGCCGGCGAGCGTGCACGTGCGCGAGCCGCGCGGCGCCGCCACCGCGCGCGGCATTGTGGTCACGGCGGGCAGCGCGGCGAACGAAGGGATCTGCGGCGCCTGGACCACTTCCTTCACAACGGTGTATAATGGGGGAACGTCGATAGATGTGCCCCTGCCCCAGGCGCTGGAACAGGCCGGCGATCTGCGCGTGCGCGGCGTTTTCATTGCCATACAGGATGAGCAGCCTGTTATCTTCGGCGCCGAGGCCGGTGGCGTGGTGGCCGACGCGCACACCGCGCCGAACGTCGGCCCAATGCTGATCATAGAGGAGGTGATGCTCCCCGATGTGCCACCCGGCACGGATCGCGTCCGGATCTGGTTCGCGTCAGCACCTTCCGACGCCGCCGCGGGGATCTTCGTGAGCGCATCCGTGGCCTACCCCTGTCCACCGGCAGGCTCATTCCCCACTACGTCCTCCAGCAAACCGGCAAGCGCGGTCCTGGCCGGATTGATTCCGTTGTTCCACGTCTTACGGAGCAGAAGGGCCAGCCACCAGGCACACAGGCGCTGCCCACGCCGACTCGCCGGTGAAGCCGGGAGTTCCGTCCACCCACCCGGCCAGGCGCATTGATGCCGCGGAGAGCATAGGGACCGGCGTCAGCGCCGCTTCCCATACCCGCCCGGCACACAAGGACCAGAGCGTATGGAGCAGACTTCCTGGGAGCGAAGCGCAGAAGCGCTCTTGCTCCTGTACTTCTCCAGAGAGGAGATCGAACGCTGCACCCCCAACGAGCGCCGGTTGCTCGCCGTGATGCAGTTCATCGATCTCCCCGATGATGAGGTCCCGGACGATCCCGACTCTGAGCGGCGGCGCCGGCGGCTGGTTGCGCGGCTTGCCGCGCTGCCGCCGGCCCTTTTGTCTGACGCCGCCGATGAGGCTTCCTCGCGCTAACCCTTCCCTTTCCCTCGGTCGCGTCCGTCACCCCCTTGTCCTCGAACCTCCTACACAAGGCCGTTCATTGCTCCGCGTTTGCCGCATGCGCTGCGCCTTTCCCCACCCCTCTCACCGGGTAGCATGGGTGGGCCACGACCTCCGCGTACCTGTTCACACCTGGCGTAACACATGCGCCTGGGAGCGAGGGCGTCCCGCCCTCGTCGCGTCTCCGCGGGCAAGCTGCCCACACTCCCGGGAGAAATGTGAACACTTACATCCCGCCGTGGCATGCCTGCCCCCGCCCGCTGCTGTAACACCGGCGACGATAGAACGATAGAGCGGCTTCAAGAGCCTCTCGCCACCGCGCAGAACGCCCTGACACCCATCCTATCGCTGCGCGCCTGACGACCGTGCTGGCAGCACTCGCCAGCGACGGGCTGCACGGAACCGTAGCAGCAAGACCTCCAGCGACTGGTCTGGTTATGGTCTTTGAGAAATTCATCCGCTATCCCGCGCTAGCCGTCGGGCTGAAGCCCTCGGCCAGGCAAGGCGAAGTCCGCCTGCGCGGGCTATACCGGATTATGTATTCAAAGACCATAACCGGTCGCGTGAGCGATGCCGCGGTTCCAGGGAGAAAGGAGCGCCCAACTATGGAGGGCAACATCGTCTTCGTCCTGATCCTGATCTTCATCCTGGCCGTGGCCCTGCAAGCGCGGACGCCTCCGCCACCGCCCCAGATCATCGTCACCCAGAGCGAGTCTCCCGCTGGCGGGCTGGGCGCGCTGTTGCTGTGGTTCCTGTTCGTGCTGCTGATCCTGGCGCTTGTCGGGCGCTTCGTGGGCGCCTGACAGGCGCCAGGGCCACGCTGGTCCGTCCCTCCAACCTCCCAGGATTGAGGGGAGACCGCGCCCCGCGAGAAAACAAGCGGAGCAACCAGGTTTCCCCACGCTCCCTGCCTCCTGGACAGGCAGTATCTGGTTTGGGAGGGCGTAGCCCTCCCAAACCCTTCCCGCGGGCCGGGGGAAAGTGTGGCTTATACGGGCTGCACTGCGCTTACCTCCCGGCGGAAGGTGAACCCGTCGGGGCCGGCGTCCACGACGATGGTATCGCCCTCGTGGAATCTGCCCTGGAGCAGTTCCAGAGCCAGGGGGTTCTGGATGCGCTGCTGGATGGCCCGCTTGAGCGGGCGCGCCCCGTAGATGGGATCGTAGCCCTCCTCGGCGAGGCGGGCGCGGGCTTTCTCCGTCAGTTCCAGGCTGAGCTTGCGATCGGCGAGGAGTTTGCGCAGCCGCCCCAACTGGATCTCGACGATCTTGCCGATCTGATCGCGGTTCAGCGGGTGGAAGACGATCACTTCGTCAATACGGTTCAGGAACTCGGGACGCAGCTCGGCGCGCAACTCGGTGAGCACAGCCGCGCGGATCTCCTCTTCGCTGGCCCCTTGCTGGGCCATCTCCTGGATCATCGCCGAGCCGATGTTGCTGGTCATGATGACCACGGTGTTCTTGAAGTTCACCACCCGGCCCTGCCCGTCAGTAAGGCGTCCGTCATCGAGCACTTGCAGGAGCACATTGAACACGTCGGCATGAGCCTTTTCGATCTCGTCGAAGAGGATGACGCTGTAGGGCTTGCGCCGCACCGCCTCGGTAAGCTGCCCGCCCTCTTCGTAGCCGACGTAGCCGGGCGGGGCGCCGATCAGCCGCGCGACGGTATGCTTCTCCATGTACTCCGACATATCAATGCGGATCATGGCCTGCTCATCGTCGAAGAGGAACTCCGCCAGGGCCCGCGCCAGTTCGGTCTTGCCGACACCGGTGGGGCCGAGGAAGAGGAACGAACCCAGGGGCCGGTTCGGGTCCTGCAAACCGGAGCGCGCCCGGCGCACCGCATTGGCCACCGCCTGCACCGCCTCGTCCTGACCGACGACGCGCCGGTGAAGACGCTCTTCCATGTGGATGAGCTTCTCTACCTCGCCTTCGAGCAGCTTGCTCACCGGAATGCCCGTCCAGCGCGAGACGATCTCGGCGATGTCCTGTTCACGCACTTCCTGGCGCAGGATGCTCGCGCTCTGGTCCAGGCGCTGCTCGGCTTCCTGGAGGTGCCGCTCCAGGCTGGCCAGGGTGCCGTACTGCAATTCGGCGGCCTTGTTGTAGTCGTACTGGCGCTGGGCCTGCTCGATGGCGGCCCTGGTCTGCTCGATCTGCTCCTTCAACGACTGGATGCGCTCGAGTTCGCGGCGCTCGTTCTGGAGCTGGATCTCCAGGCGGTTGCGCGCTTCGCGCAGGTTGGCCAGTTCTTGCTCCAGTTTCTCCAGGCGCTCCTTGCTAGCCCGGTCGGTCTCCTTCTTCAGGGCCTCGCGCTCGATCTCCAGTTGCATCATGCGCCGCTTGAGGTCGTCGAGTTCCTGCGGATCGGAGGTGATCTCCATGCGCAGGCGCGCGGCGGCCTCGTCAATCAGGTCAATCGCCTTGTCAGGCAGGAAGCGGTCGCTGATGTAGCGGTCGGAGAGCACCGCGGCGGCTACCAGGGCCGCGTCGGTGATGCGCACGCCGTGGTGGGTCTCGTAGCGCTCCTTCAATCCCCGCAGGATGCTGATGGTGTCCTCGACGCTCGGCGGGTCCACCAGCACGGGCTGGAAGCGGCGCTCCAGGGCGGCGTCCTTCTCGATGTGCTTGCGGTACTCATCGAGGGTGGTGGCGCCGACCATGTGCAGTTCACCCCGGGCCAGCATCGGCTTGAGCATGTTCGAGGCGTCCATGGCCCCTTCGGCTGCGCCGGCGCCGACCACGGTGTGCAACTCGTCCACGAAGAGGATGATGTCTTCGCGCTCCTGGATCTCCTTCAGCACGGCCTTGAGCCGCTCTTCAAACTCGCCGCGGTACTTCGCCCCGGCGATCAAGGCGCCCATATCAAGCGCCACCACGCGCTTGTTCTTGAGGGCCTCGGGCACGTCGCCCCGCACGATGCGCTGGGCCAACCCCTCGACGATGGCGGTCTTGCCCACGCCCGGTTCGCCGATCAGCACCGGGTTGTTCTTGGTGCGCCGGCTGAGGATCTGGATCACCCGGCGGATCTCCTCGTCACGCCCGATGACCGGGTCGAGTTTGCCGCGACGGGCCAGGTCGGTCAGGTCGCGCCCATACTGCTCGAGGGCGGCGTAAGTGCCCTCGGGGGTGGGGCTGGTGACGCGCTGGGCGCCGCGCACCTCGCGCAGGGCGGCAAGCAGTTTGTCGCGGGTGAGACCGGCCTGTTTGAGGATGCGCTCGGCGCCGCCGCCGGCATGCGCGAGGATCGCCAGGAGCAGATGTTCGGTGGAGACATACTCGTCGCCGAACTGCCCGATCTCATCGTAGGCCCGCAACAGCACCGCGCGCATCCGCGAGCTATACTGGGGTTGCACGTTCGCCCCGCTGACGCGCGGCAGTTTGGTGATCTCGGCGTTGACCTGCTGCTTGAGCGCGCCAACCGCCAGGTTCAGGCGCGTCAGGACCTGGGGCACCACCCCGTCGGTCTGTTCGAGCAGCGCGTACAGCAGGTGCTCCGGTTGCACTTCGCTGTTCCCGTTGCGTTCGGCGATCGTCTGCGCGGCGATGATCGCCTCGGTGGATTTTTGCGTGAAACGACTGGTATTAAATGACATACGGAACTCCTGTATAATCCATTTGTGTGCAGTGGTACGGATACGGGCGGCGCCGGGAAGGCTCGTCGTTTCCCACGGCCACCGGCGCGCTGGAGGGTCGGGCGCGCCGATGCACCCAGGGCTGTGATCCTGCGCGTATCATACCATCTGCCTGTCTGCCACACACTAGTGCGATGTTAACGTTGTGTTGGAGGGGAAACGCGCCGCGCATCGCTGAATCGGTGACCTAACGTGAAAATAGGCTCTCGAAGAGGGGTGTGGGGAAACCGGGTTTCCCCACGCCCCCTGCGCAAGGGCTGCGCCCTCCCAGACCCTCCCGCGAGCGGGGTATGGGGGAACCTGGTTCCCCCATGTCCACGTTAGATCCTCACTTTAGCGGGCCTGTGCCAGTGGTCAACTCTGGATCATGCCCCGGAAGGCAACATCATGCACCGCTTCGCCGTACTCATCATCGCCGGGCTGCTAATGGGATTGATCAACGCGGCTGTCGGGGCCGAGGAACCTTACGCTGTGTACCTGCCGCTGGTCGGCCTGCCGGCGCGTCCGTCTCCCTTCGGGTTCGAGAGTAATCCTTCGATGCTGGCGCAGCCGCAGATCCGCGCGCGCGCCGCCGATCTGGGCGCCTCCTGGGTGCGGCTGAATGGCGCGCTGTGGCACGAGGTGCAGCCAGAGGCGGACGGGGCCTACAACTGGCAAGCGCTCGCCAGGTTGGACGATGCGATTACGACTGCGCGCACGCTGGGGTTGACGCCGGTGGTCGTCATCCGCGGCACGCCTCTATGGGCGGCGGTTGCGCCCTCGCACTGCGCCGCGATTCGCGACGATCGCCTGGAGGCTTTTGCGGTATTCCTGGAGGAACTGGCGACCCGCTATCGGGGCCAGGTAGATTACTGGGAACTCGGCAACGAACCCGATGTTGATCCCCGCCTGTTGCCTGTTGATAGCGTCTATGGCTGCATGGGGGATATAGATGATCCGTATTATGGCGGGGAACGGTATGGGAGGATGCTTCAGGTCGCCGCCCCTGCCCTGCGGCGAGGCAACCCGCAGGCCCGGATTGTCTTTGGCGGGCTGCTGCTCGGCGCGCCATCATCGAGCGATCCGACACGCGGCACCCCTGAACACTTTTTTGAAGGAGCGCTGCGCGCCGGCGCCGGCGCGTATTTCGACATTCTGGCGTACCATGCCTATCCATATTACTTTGGCGATCCTACCGTTGATCCTGATACAGGAACGCGGCATGAATGGAGTCTGTGGGGCGGATGGACGTTGGGAAAGGCCAGTTACTTGCGCGCGGTAATGAGCCGCTATGGGGTGGACAAACCCCTCTGGCTCAACGAGACGAGCGTGGTGTGTCCGGATTCGTGGTCCCATTGCAATCCTCCGAACGCAGCATTTTTTGTCGTCCAGGCCCACCATCTTGTGCGTATGGTGGCCCGCGCCACCGCCGCGGGGGTCGCGCAGATCACCTGGTATACCCTGGAGGGGCCGGGATGGTTCTCCACCAGTCTCCTCGATGGCGCCCAGCAGCCGCGCCCGGCGTATCACGCATTCCAACAGATGACGCGCATGATCCTGCCATTCTCGGAGGTTGCCGGGGTAGATTATGGCCCTGGCATCGAAGCGTATCGCTTCGTTAAAGGCCCCACGGTCGTTGATGTGCTCTGGTCGCGCGATCACACGGTTCGGTCGGTGGAGGTTCCCTCCGATCGGTTTCTTGACTCCAGGCACTTTGATGGAAGCACGCTGGCGTCCTATGTGAATGGGTCCACCACGAGTCTCGACATCGGTCTGGCGCCGGTGTACATCGAGCGGAAACCCTGACGCGCGGTCGGGGCCATGTGATACCACACGGCGTCCTGTTGACATGGGCCTGTTCCAGGCTATCACACCGCGCAAGGCGAGCTCGCGTGTGGTATCATGTCATGCCCTCACCGTTCGCTCATTTTTTTGACCGATGGCTTCCTGATGCGATCCGCAATTTGACAAATAATGAACTGCACAGTCAGGACGCGGTCATTTCATGGCTTCAGGAAGCCCTCTACGAAAATGAGCGAACCGAGGGATGGCGCTTATACTTTACAAGACGTGGAGGGGCACGGGAGCTGCCTCCTCGCGCCCCGCGTTCGGCCCGCGGCGGCAGACTCTTGCCGGCTGCGCCAGGGCGTGCCACCGCCGCGGGCGGGGAACGACAGATTGGTGAGGGGATGGGGGGAAACCAGGTTTCCCCATCCTCCTGCTCCAGGAGACTATTGGCGCACAACCCCGCGATTTCTTGGGAGGGCGCAGCCCTCCCAGACCCTCCCACCGGGTGGAGTTATGGGGAAACCGAGTTTCCCCAGCCCCCTGCTTGAGGGCGGCGCCCGCCCAGACCCTCCCGCGGGGGGAGAGGATGGGGAAACCAGGTTTCCCCACACCCCTGCTCGAGGGCTGCGCCCTCACTCTCCCGTGGACGAGGGTATGGGGAAACCAGGTTTCCCCATACCCCTGCTCAAGTGGCAATCCGTTGCAACGAAGGTGACTGCCCCCCTCCCCAGCCCTCCCCCACTGGGGGCGGGCACCCGGCTCCTCCCCCCAGCGGGGGGAGGCTGGGAGGGGGGCTGAACGCGGCGCACGATGGTCACCTCAGCCGTCCATGCGGCTCCACCGCACCACGCCGCAATGAACATACGGTTGTTCCTGGGAGGGCTGCGCCCTCCCAAACCCTCCCGCGGGCGGGGATGGGGAAACCCGGTTTCCCCATCCCCCGGCTTGAGGGCCTGGCCCTCCCGCGGGCGGGGGTATGTGGGAACCTGGTTCCCCCATTTTCACGTTAGAAAGGAAAGGCCCATGCTACGCGAACGCTACGCGCGCCAGATCAACAGCCTGCGCGAAGATCTGTTGCGCATGGGGAGCATGGTCGAGCAGGCGCTGCTCCACGGGCTGCACGCCCTGGAGACGTGGGACGCGCTGGAAGCGGCCCGTGTTACCGGAGACGACCCGAAGATTGACGCCGCCTGGCGCGACCTGGAAGAGCGCACCATCCGCCTGCTCGCCACCCAGCAGCCGATCGTGGCCAGTGATCTGCGGCTGATCACCACCGTGACTGCCATCGCCGGCGAGCTTGAACGCATCGGCGATTATGCCAACAGCATCGCCCGCCGCGTGCGCCGGGCGGTGCGCCGGCCCTCCCTGCTGCTCCCGCCCCCCCAGATCAACGAGATGGCGACGCTGGCCATTCAGATGATTAACACCAGCCTGGAGGCCTTTCTGCGCCAGGACACCGATCTGGCCCACAGTCTCTCCGCTACCGACGAGCGCGTTGATGAATTGGAGGATCGCCTTCGCGAGCGCCTCATCGCCGAGGCCCGGGCCAGACCCGAGCAACTCGAGGCGGTCATTGACCTGATCGAAGTGGTCCATGCGCTGGAACGCAGCGCCGACCGCGCCACGAACATCGGCGAGCGGGTGATCTACCTCTGCACCAGCAGCGCGGAAACGATCAATTAGGAGATCCGGCAGGTCGCGTTACACGCCCGGTCGGGGAAGAGGGTGTCTGGGAGCAATACCTTCAAATAAGCGAACGCGGCGCTTCAGCCCCCCTCCCAACCTCAGGTTACGGATTGTTGCCCGGCGGTATGGGCTGGGGCAGGCCAGGCGGGAGCGGCAACCCTGGCTGTGGCTGGGCAGGGGTGGGAACCTGCGGCGCCGGCTCTACGGTTGGTTGCGGGGGGGGCGCCGTCGGCTGGGGCGCGGACGCCGTCGGTTGCGGCGCGGGCGCTTCGGGAGGCGCCGGTTGGGCGCCAGGCGGCGGCTGGTCCGGCGACTCGGGGGCGCGCACGCCGAGGATTACCGTCGTGCCGGGGATGATCCAGTCGCCGGCAGCCGGCAGGGTGCTGACGACGGCGTAGGGCGCGAACTGATCAAACACATCGGGGATGCGGGAGCGCGTCTGGTAGTCAATGTAGATGCTCGCCGCATCCACCCCCAGGGCGGTGAGCAATCCACGGGCCTGATTCTCGCCAAGACGCTTGAGGTCGGGCATCATAATCGCTCCGGCCACCGGCGGCACGGGCACGGGTGGCGCAAACATCGCCGGGTCGCACGCGGGAAGCGTCTCGACGCGCATCGCCGACACACTGCCCCCCTGCCAGGTGAAACGCTCGCGCATATCCGGATCGGGTGGCGGCAACTTCCAGATGACCAGACTGCGCTCCAGTTCCGGGGGGTAGCTCACCCCGTCTACCGGGCGGCAGAAACGGTCGGCAGAGGCGTCCATCGCTCCCTCTTCGGCGCCTTCGGGCAGCGTCGCGCCGCGGCCGATGAACTGGCCGTCGCGCCCCCACTCCTGCGGGTCGGGGATGCGCACCACCGTGACGCGCTGAAAGGCATTGCAGGGCACTTTCAAGCCAGCGAGCAACCGATCCGGATCGGAAGCGGCGGACGGGGCGCCGGTGGGCGCGATGGGGGCGCCGAAGACCCGCTCCGGCGTGGGGGTGATCATCGCCGTGAGCATGGAGCGGGTGAACAACTCCTCGCTGTAGCCGCCGTAGGGGCCAGGCAAGGCGCAGATCGGGCGGCGCTGCACGCTGCCGTCCTCGGGCAGACGGAACTCGGTCGGGATCACGCTATCAGGAAATGGAGCAGCAAACAAGGCCCGGTAGCGCGGATCGTCTCTGATCCAGGCAAAGAGTTCCTCCATGACATTGCGCCAGATGATGCCGCCTCCGGTGAGGCTTTCGACCCTGGCAGTCGGCTCATTGTTGTTGTTCCCCGTCCAGACGCCGACGGTGACGAAGGGCGTGTAGCCAGCGGCCCAGGCATCGCGCCAGTCGTTGGTGGTGCCGGTTTTCACCGCTGCGGGCAGCGAGAGTTTGAGCGGGCTGTTCAGGCCCCAGATGGCCTGCCGCGCCCGGTCATCACTCAGCATGTCGCTGATAATCGCCACCAGGGCCGGATCAACCACCTGTTCGCCCCGGCGGGGCGTGAACGCGTCGAGCGGGCGGCCCTCGCCATCGGTGATCTGCAGCACCGCCACCGGCGGATAGTAGCGCCCGCCGCTGGCGAGAGTGTTGTAGGCCGTGGTGAGTTCCAGCGGGGTCACCTCGCCGCCGCCGAGGGTCAATGACAGCCCGTAAAAGTCCTTGCCCCGCTTCAAACCAGACTTGATGCCCACGCGGTCGAGGAGGTCAAGCGTCTCCTGCACGCCGGCGAACCTGAGGGCCTTGACGGCGGGGATGTTCAGCGAGTTGGCCAGAGCGGTGCGCATCCGCACCGGACCATTGAAGCGCCCGTTGTAATTTTGCGGCGCGTACCACTCATCAAAGCCGGCGTTGCCGGTGGGAAATTCGGTCGGCACGTCCCAGATCACCGTCTCAGGGGTCATGCCGCGCTCCATGGCCGCCAGGTAGGTGAAGGGCTTCAACGCCGAACCGGGTTGCCGTTCGCGCGTGGTCACGTTCACCTGCCCATCGAGGACGTTGCCGGTTTCACCGGGGGTGGAGGTGGGTTCGATGGCGTTGTAATCAATGCTGCCGACCATGGCCAGGATCTGGCCGGTATTGGGTTGCATCACCACCACGGCCGCGTTATGAATATTGCGGGCCCGGAGTTCGCTGATACGTTCGTAGGCCTTTTGCTGCACCATCCGTTGCAAATTCAGATCGAGGGTGGTGGTGATACGCAACCCTCCGCCGAAGAGCGTTTCCTGGCCATACCGTTCTTGCAGCAGATCGCGCACGTAGAAGACAAAGTGGGGCGCGTTCAGCGGAACCTCTTGCGGCGCGAAGCGCAGCGGCTCGGCCAGGGCCGCGCGGGCCGCGGCCTCGCTCACGTAGCCATCTTCGACCATGCGCCGCAGCACGGCCACCTGTCGCCGCCGGGGCGCGGGAGCGCCCTCCGGAAGGGTGTAGTCGGCGTCCAGCCAGCCCCGGCCCACCGCCACGCCGGGGAGGTAGCCGCCCTGCGCGTCGCGCTCCAGGTAGTTGATCGGGTTGTACACGCTCGGCAACTGCGGCAACCCGGCCAGGAGCGAGGCCTGGTTCAGGTTGAGATCGCGCGCGCGCACCCCGAAGTAGACCTCGCTGGCGGCCTCGATGCCGTAGGCCAGATTGCCGTAGAAGTTCTCGTTCAGGTACAATTCGAGAATCTGATCTTTGGTGTAGAGCTTGTCAAGCTCCTGCGCCAGGATAATCTCTTTGAGCTTGCGCTCATAGCGCCGCTCGGGCGCGCGCTCTTCATCGGTGAGCACGCTGTTCTTGATCACCTGCTGGGTGATGGTCGAGGCCCCGCCGGTCTCTTCACCCGCTTGCAGGCTGCTGATCAGGGTGCGCATGATGCCGCGGAAGTCGATGCCGGGGTTGGAGTAGAAGGTCTTATCTTCGACGGCGATCGTCGCCTGGATCAGCAACGGTGAGATCTCGTCAATCGAGACCTTGGTGCGTTTGCCGGCGTCGAAGAACTCGTAGAGCAGCACGCCGTTACGATCATAGATCCGCGACGACTGGAACAACTGGCGGTTTTCCAGGGCCTGGAGCCGCGGTGTGAGGCTCGCCGCGATGCTCGCATAGGCCGCGTAGGCCGCGCCCCCGATGCCCACGATCACTGCCAGCGCGCCAATGAGCAGGGCGAGAACGAACTTCGCCGCAATGCTGGTCGCCTTGATTGCGGGCGCCGGGCGGCGCCCGAGGAGCCGGGGATAGGCTGGCCGCCGCGGAACCGGGTGTCCGCCGTAGGTGCGTCTGATCTTACGTTCTCTGAACATGCTTCCCAATCGCCGACCCGGTGGTTCGCCACCGTAAGTGTTCATATGTCTCCCGGGATCGCGGGCGGTTTGCCCGCGTCTCCGCGACGAGGGCGGAACGCCCTCGCTCGCAGGTTCGTGGATGACCCCGGGTGTGAACGGTCACGCGCCACCCTGGTTGGGGTGGGTAGTTCTCTTGTTGAAACGGCCCAAGTATAGCACGGGTCGCCTGGCATGGTGCTGATAGGATACTCACGTGAACATAGGTCCTCGGAGCGGGGTATGGGGAAACCGGGTTTCCCCACGCCCCCGCCCGCGTATTCGCCCATCCCGCTAGAGAGCTTCCCCCTCCACCCCAAAGAGCGCCGCCACCTGCGTATCGATGGCTCGTTCCAGGTCGGCCAGGCGGGCGGAGGCGTCGGCGTGGGTAGCTTGCTCATCGGCGTGGATCTCGGCCCAGGTGGGGCGATAACGCTCGGGAATATCGTTGTGCAGTTCCTCATTCACTGCCGCGTGCAACTCGGCGAAGCTCAGTTCCCACCACCGGCGCAACCGCGGCCCCGGCTGGGCGCCGGGCGGCCCGAAGTCGGCAACGAGGCGTCGCGTGACGGCGCGCTCCAGTTCGTCCCGCCGGGTGGCCAGCATAGCCGCGCTCAGCGCCAGGCCCGCCAGGTTGGCCCGCGCCGGGCCAGGAGCGTCGGGAATAGGCATGTCCTCCACCGCGACGCCCGCGGCCAGCAGCGAGCGCCCCACGGCGGAGGCCAGCACCGCGAGCCAGTAGGGATCGGCCGCGGCGATCACCGTCGCCGCGCCGCCGACCAGACCGGTCGCTTCGTCCCAGGCCACCAGCGCGCCACCGATGATGATCCGCGGCGCTTCGGGCGGGCGCTCCCAGGCTGCCGGCAGGGCCCACCAGGGTTGGGCAGGCGCGCCAGCAGGGGGCGCGGGCAGGCTTGCCAGATGCCGGGCGAGCTGCGGGTGCCGCGCCGGGAGATCGGCGGCGCGGGATGCCGGCACGGCAATGATCCAGCGCCCGGTGGCGCCGACGTGCCAGGGGGCCAGGTCGTCCGCGTCGCTCAGCGGGCGGATCAGTGGCGCGAGCGCCGGATCGAAGATCACCAGCCGGTCACGCTCGGCCCGCGTGAGGCGTAGCGCGGCGGTCAGGGCGGCCGGCAGCGCCGGGCCGATGCGTCCCGCGGCCAGATCGCGCAGTGGCGGCCCCGCCGCCAGAAGCCGGGTGCGTAGCGTTTGATTCATGAGAATGTGACGTTGGTACAGGACTTACGCGGTGGAGGGATACGGGAAGGCTTCGCCTCCCCGCTCGGTAGAGAACCTGTGGGCATCCCAGAAACGAATTTCATTGGACGCGTGACATACCTTGCCGAAGGCAAAGCGTATGTTACAATAGCTCTAATGCGCCCGGATCGGCAGGTCGCACGCCACCCATGGTACGTTCCCTCATCCATCAGCGTCTCGGTCGCTATTATATCAAGGAGTTGCTTGGCCGGGGCGGAATGGCCGCGGTCTATCGGGCTGCCGACACCGTGCTGCAGCGTGACGTGGCGCTGAAGATCCTCTATCCCCACTACAGCGACGACCCCGCCGTGGTGGAGCGTTTCAAACGCGAGGCCGTCACGGCCGCCTCGCTGGCCCATCCGCACATCGTAGCCGTTTACGACGTGGGCGAACAAGAGGGCATGGTCTTTATCGCCATGCAGTTGCTGACCGGCCGGACCCTGCAGGACCGGCTCCAGGAGAGCGGCACGTTGCGCCTGGACGAAGTGCTCGACGTACTGGCGCCGGTAGCGGAGGCGCTCGATTACGCCCATGGGCGGGGGGTGATACACCGGGACGTCAAGCCGGGCAACATCTTTCTCAGCGATGCCGCCGAGGGGCCAGGAGTGTTGTTGACCGATTTCGGGATCGCCAAGCAACTCGCCGCACCCGGGTTGACAACCACGGGCGCCCTGATCGGCACGCCCGACTACATGGCCCCCGAACAGATCGCCGGAGGCCCGGTCGGCCCGCCGAGCGACGTGTACGCTCTGGGCATGCTGGCCTACCGCGCCCTGACGGGGCGCCGGGCGTTCGATGGCAGCGTCCAGGACGTGCTGCTCGGCCATCTCCACGGGCACCTTACCCCGCCTTCGCGGCTCAATCCGGCCCTGCCCCCGGGTCTCGACGCGGTGCTTGCCCGCGCAACCGCGCGCGACCCGAACGATCGGTACCAGAGCGCCGGGGCCTTTGTGCGTGATCTGCGGCTGGTGGCCCAGGGCGCCGGCGCGGCAACCCTGCCTGGCCCCACGCCGGCCCTGGCGCTGGCCGGCGCGGCGCCCGCAGGCCAGACGCCCTTCCTGGCTGCTCCGGCGCCGGGCGCCACGACCGTGACGACGCCAGGACCGGGGGCGCCCCCACGGCGCGGCATGCGCTCCGGCCCGTGGCTCGCGGTGGTGGCAGCGGCACTGGCACTGGGCGGGCTGGCGCTGACCCTGGGCTGGCTCGTGGCTGGACGCGGCCCCGGGGGCGGTGTGACGCCGCCTCCGCCGCCGCCTTCCACCACCCTCCCCCCGCTTCCCAGCGCGACCCCCTCCGAGACGCCCGCTCCTACCAATGAGCCGCCCACGGCAACTCTACCCGTGGTCATCGAGGCCACGGCGACGGCAAGCGCGACCCCGACGCCGACGGCCAGCCGCGGGCCCACGGCGACGCCGGAAGTCACACCTACGGAGGCGCCCACGGCCACGCCCAGTCCCTCCCCGACGCCCGGCCCCACCGAGGCGCCCACGGCCACGCCCAGTCCCTCCCCGACGCCCGGCCCCACCGAGGCGCCCACGGCCACGCCCAGTCCCTCCCCGACGCCTGGCCCCACCGTGACCCCCACGGTCACCGAGGTGGCCGCCTGCCCCGATGAATTGCTGGCCGGCGGTTTCGGGCGCCTGTTCAGGGAGAACGTCAACGTCCGGGTCGGCCTGGGATGCCCGCTGGTCGCGGAAAGCCCCGGCAAGGGATCGGTGCAATTCTTCGAGGGCGGGACGATGGTGTACTGGGATTTGACCAATCGCACCCGCTGGCGCGATTACATCTTCGTGTTCGAAGGGCTTGAGCAAGGCCCGTACCAGGCGCTCTCACCCGCGGCCGTGGCCGACCTGGGGCCCGCGCCAACGCCCGGCCCCGATCCGAACCAGCCCGTGCGCGGCTTCGGGCGCGTCTATTTCTACCGGCCCGGGGTCCGCGAAGCCCTGGGGGCGTGGACAAGCCCGGAGATCGTGTTAGACGGTGAGACGCCGGGGGTTATTCAATTCTTTGAGCAGGGCGCTATGATATACACGCCGATCTACCGATCTGTTGGACGCGCAAGTATATTTGTGCTTTACAATAGTGGAAGATTCGAGCGCTACGAAGATCCTAAGTAGTAGCCATGGTTCATCCCTCCGTTTTCATTGGAGGGACACGGGGAGGCGCAGCCCCCGCCACGGATGGACCAGCGGGAGCGTGGCGGGACAGGTCCGCCGCGCCTCCCCCACCCGAGTACGGGCAAGGCCGCGCAGCGAAACCATGCCTGAGGCTTGCAACGCGGCTTCGTCTTAGAAGCTGTCTGAAAAGGATGGCGGTCGCCGGGCCAGGTTGGGTACACTTGGGGTATGAAGTACCAAACCTACCCAACGGACCTGACCGACCGCCAGTGGAATTGTATCAAGGATCTGATCCCTGCG
>Ga0272446_1004812_pt1 | contig 15565 bp, 16 predicted proteins | sample YNPCB0061_FD_194587 | JGI IMG/M metagenome (GOLD analysis project Ga0272446, IMG submission 194587) | Hot spring microbial mat communities from Yellowstone National Park, WY, United States - YNP-CB-006-1 | ecosystem: Environmental > Aquatic > Thermal springs > Hot (42-90C) > Sediment | place... | reverse complement strand
GCCAAGGCACCCAACAGCGGGATCCAGCGAAACCCCCAAACCCTATCCTCCACCGGGATCCCGCGCCAGCTCAGGTCTTCCCCCACCCAGTAAGGCAACAGACCGCATAACAGCCCAAAATCCAAAGTCATCACATGGATAAAACGGTTATGCCGCCAGAGCATACCAAAGTCCGCCCAATCCCCATGCCGGATCCCCCATACCAGCAGCGCCATCGTCATCACCGTCAAAATACGACCGACCCACGGACTTTGTCCCCAGCGCTCCACCAGAGACAAAGATCCCGAAAACCGTTGTCCAACCTGTCTGAGGCCCATGTAAGGCAAGAGGGCAAAAGCCCCCACCCCCATCATCCCCAGCGCAAACGGCCAAGCCCAGACCCGTTGATTTTTGCCATCCGGGAAGAGAAAACACCAGTAGATCAGGGGCAACACCCCCATCAGATAAAACTCCGCCACCACCACAGGATTGATCCCCGCCAATTCCCCTCGGAGCAAGCGCCCGATCAAATCCAACGTAGCCTCAGGATCCCTATCGGGCGGGGCCCCAAAAAAAGCATAGAGACTGAACCCCAGCCACACCAGCCACCACCACCACTGCCTCATAGGGATCTCCCGAGCAACCTCTTAAATTACTTCTCATCAGATGGACTCACTTGAGCTTAGCGAAGATCATTCCCGGCAATGCCAGGACTTATTTGGGCTTGACATTGAGCACCACCGTTCCCTGCAGCACCTTCGTCTGGCAAGATAAACGATAGCTCCCCGGCTTCTTCTTCAGATGCCGCTCCTCCGCTGGGGTCCGGGGGGAAAGATATTCAGCCCCCTCCACAACCTCCACCACACAAGTGCCACATTGACCCACCCCCCCACAATTGGTCAACTTAGCCACAAACTTATACACATCCACATTGTTTTCCAACAACTTCGTCCGCAAGAGGGATCCGTCCATCACCCCCATCTCCTGGTTGTCCAGATTCGCCACTCGAATCGTCGCCACAGCTATCTCTCCTTTGCCCAGTTGTCAATGGCAATCATGAAAATATTTATTACTTTTTCTCAATATTCTGAGATATTAGCACGGCACTCTGCTACAAATATAGGAGATCATCGGGGCAAAAAAGGGGTTAGGCTTGCCTTTCCTGAGTTTTGCTCATATTTTGTAACCATGTAACCAAGTGTGTCGTTATCTCTGGGGATGCTGTTTTGGCGGCATCAGCGGAGATTAGGGCTGTGGGGTGGATAAGACCAAACGATCAGAAAAGATCATAGACTGATGGACTGTGCACGTGGAGGATAACAATGGGATTACCCTGGTACCGGGTACATACAGTGGTGCTGAATGACCCAGGTCGCCTGATTTCGGTTCACCTGATGCACACCGCTTTGGTGGCTGGGTGGGCTGGTTCAATGGCGTTATATGAGACTGCAATTTTTGATCCAAGCGACCCTGTGCTTAACCCCATGTGGCGGCAAGGGATGTTTGTGTTGCCTTTTATGACCCGTCTGGGGGTAGAAAACTCCTGGGGCGGCTGGAATATCTATGGTGAAAGTATTGCCGATGCTGGTTTCTGGAGCTTTGAAGGGGTAGCCACTGCCCACATTGTGCTGTCCGGTCTCCTCTTTTTGGCTGCTTGCTGGCACTGGGTCTACTGGGATCTGGAACTCTTCCGGGATCCCCGCACCGGTGAGCCAGCCTTGGATTTACCGAAGATGTTCGGGATCCATTTGTTTTTATCGGGTCTGCTCTGCTTTGGCTTTGGGGCTTTCCATTTAACTGGTGTGTGGGGCCCTGGGATGTGGGTTTCCGATGGTTATGGTTTGGGGGGGCACGTCCAACCCGTGGCACCGGAGTGGGGCCCGGCTGGCTTTAATCCCTTTAATCCTGGCGGGGTGGTGGCTCACCATATTGCTGCCGGTATTGTTGGGATCATTGCTGGACTCTTCCACCTGACGGTGCGTCCGCCCCAGCGTCTCTACCGTGCTCTACGCATGGGGAATATCGAGACGGTGTTGTCTAGCTCGATTGCGGCGGTGTTCTTTGCGGGTTTTGTGGTTGCGGGAACGATGTGGTACGGCAGTGCCACCACACCCATTGATCTCTTTGGCCCAACTCGCTATCAGTGGGATGCCAACTACTTCCGGCAGGAGATCAATCGCCGCGTTGATGCTGCGGTGGAAGCCGGGGCCACCCTGGAGGAAGCCTGGGATTCGATTCCCAAGTCTCTCTTGTTTTACGACTATGTGGGCAATAGCCCGGCCAAGGGGGGTCTGTTCCGCGCCGGCCCGATGAACAAAGGGGATGGTATTGCCGTGGAGTGGCTGGGTGCGCCCGTGTTCAAAGACAAGGACGGGGAAGAACTCTTTGTGGATCGCTTGCCTAACTTCTTTGAAACCTTCCCGGTAATCTTGCGCAACGCAGATGGGATTGTCAAGGCAGATATTCCCTTCCGGCGGGCAGAGTCTAAGTACAGCTTTGAGCAAACTGGGGTGACGGTGGAATTTTTTGGCGGCAAGTTAAACGGCAAGAAATTTACTGATCCCAACCAGGTCAAGGCCTACGCTCGTAAAGCCCAACTGGGGCAACTGTTTGAGTTTGACCGGGAAACCCCCAAAGCCGATGGGACGTTCCATACCAGTCCGCGGGGATGGTTTACCTTTGGTCATGCGGTGTTTGCGCTGTTGTTCTTCTTTGGTCACATTTGGCATGGCGCCCGCACGCTCTTCCGGGATGTGTTTGCTGGTATTGACCCGAATATGAGCGAAGAAATGGTGGAATTTGGGGTATTCCAAAAACTTGGGGATCCCACCACCCGCAAAGTGGAAGCCTAGGGATGGGATAGGGGAATGGGGCTGCTGCCCTGTTCCTTGCTCCTGTCAGTCACACTTGATCTTTGTTACGCTAAGTTTAGGTAAGGTCTTTTTGGGGGATGACTTATGGAAGCTGTTGCCTATACCACGATTTTGTTTTTAACAATAGGTCTGCTGTTTTTTGCTATCTTTTTCCGGGAAACCCCTCGGGTTCCTAAAAAGTAAGGTTCTCTTCTAGTGATTTACATGGGGATCCCTATTTATTTACCCCCTGACCCTTGCATGGATGAAGTCCTGGGTGGGGGTAGGCAGTCGTGGGGGGATCCCTTTAATTTGGGTCTGCATGATGGTCATTGCCCTCGACCCTTGTGAGGCCAGCCAAGCCTTGCTTTGTGGCTGCTCAGCACCTAATAGCACCTGATGCCAAACAAGGGCGAACGATGGGATTCGAACCCACGAATGGAGGAACCACAATCCTCTGCCTTAACCGCTTGGCTACGCTCGCCAGATCTAGGGCTTCTATCATAGCACATGGCATTATTTATTTCATTGGGAAATGACTATGGTTGGCCAGATTGCAGGTGCTGGCGCCCGTGGCTGACCACCCGCAAAGCTCCCATGAGGCGCTGTTCAAGATCGGCTAGCACTTGGTCGGCATAGCGGTCAGCTTCCCGCTTCATTTGTTCTGACTCAGCGTAAGCCTGGCGCAAGATCATCTCCCGTTCCTGCTGGGCTTGCTGGCGAATCTGGGCAGCTTGAGCCTGGGCCTGGCGCATAATTGTGGAGTCACGAATCAGATACTCGGCGCGGCGGCTGGCTTCCCCAATCAGGGCTTTGGCATATTCTTGTGCCTCTTCTAGGATTTCATCCCGTTCTCGAATCACTTTCTGGGCTTCTTGAATAACCTTGGGCAGGGCTTTTTGAATCACTGTGATTTGATCCCCGAGTTGATTTTCATCTACGAGTGTCCGCCCAAAAATGGTGTAGCTGGTAAAGATCATCTCCTCCAAAACTTCAATGGCTTCGTTGACTTCGTTTAGCACCTTTGCTTCCGCTGACATGGCTGGGGGGGGGGGAGAGGACATGGAATCCGATGCGAAATGAGAGCTCGTCAGGGTCATAGGAATCACTCAGGCAGGGGAATGTGGCCAGCCGGGGATGCTTATTTTAAGACTTTAGGGGAAAACCTCCAATCTTGCCAGGGTCCCAAAGCCTTAGGATAGGAGGTGGCCATGTGTTGCTTTGGTGGGGCTTGTTATGCTGCCGGATTCTGCTCCCCTCTACAATCACCCCCTACCTATGATCGAAAGCTGGTTGGAAGAACAGGGGTGCGAGCGGGATGACCACGATGTTACTTGTTGGGTGTATCAGCAGCCGGGCTACCGAGTCTTGATTCACTGGGAAGAGACGGCCTTTCGCGTGGAATATCACTTTGCCAATGGGGAAGGGAAGACTCTCCTTCTCCCCTATGCCCTCAGTCGCGGTGATGTGCAGCGGGCCATTTTTGACGTTGAGCACGACCTAGAGCAGGATTGACGCCGATGCCGCGCTTGTCTCAAACAATGCAAACTTGGCTGGAGTGTCCGGATCCCCCGCCCACGATTACCCTAGCGGAGATTCTGACTGTGGCTGGGGAAAGTTCTTTTGGGGTGCTGCTGGCGATTTTATCGTTTCCCTCGGCTCTGCCCGTGCCGGCGCCGGGCTATTCGACGCCATTTGGGATCCTGATTGTGATTTTGGCTGGGCAGTGGCTTTGGGGATCCCCAACTCCTTGGCTGCCGCTGCGGTTGTTGCGGACTGAGGTGAAATGGGAAACCTGGATTGGCATCCTGAAAGCGGGGATCCCCTGGCTGCATCGGTTGGAGCGGTTGACTTCGCCCCGTTGGTTGGGGGTAACCCGCCGCGGGCATCCGGTGTTGGCGGTTTTGGTGGTGCTGATGGGGCTGTCGATGATCCTGCCGATTCCGGGAACCAATACGGTACCGGCGTTGGGGGTTTTTTTGATTGGGGTGGGCTTGATTGAAGCTGATGGGGTGGTGTGTGTGTTGGGATCTTTGGTGGCTGTGGTAGGGGGAATCTTGAGTCTCTCGATTCTCTCTGCCCTGTGGTTTGGCGGGACAAGTCTGATGGAATGGGTGAAGGGGATCTGGCCCTAGGACAAGATGACGTGGGCAGATAACCTGAACTTTCTGGGGGGAGTTGCTTGTTTGTAGCCTTTTTACCAAGATTCTTGGGTTTCTGCTGCCGGTGCTGGGGTGTGGTTGTCCTTTGGGATAGGGGATAATCAGGCTTGTGAGCGGCGCCGTGGTCAAGGGGGAGAGAATCGGGATCTTGCCCTGGGCAGGGAATATGGTGGAGGGCTATGGATGGGGTGAGAGGGGCAGAGATTCGCCTGATTGTGGGGCTGGGGAATCCGGGATCCCAGTACGAACAGAGTCGTCATAACTGCGGGTTTCGGGTGGTGGATCGTCTCAGTCAGCGTTGGGGGATCCCCTTGAAGCTGGAGGCTCGTTTTCAGGGGTTGCTGGGGGAGGGCACTTGGCAGTCCCACAAGATCCGGCTTTTGCAGCCCCAGACTTTTATGAATCGCTCTGGGCAGTCGGTGCAGGCGCTGTTGGCTTGGTATAAGTGGGATCCCGCACAGGTTTTGGTGGTCTATGACGATATGGACTTGCCTTTGGGGAAACTGCGCCTGCGGCAACGGGGGTCGGCGGGGGGGCACAACGGCATCAAGTCCTTAATCCAGCACCTCGGTACGGATTGCTTTCCCCGGATCCGGGTGGGGGTGGGGCATCCTGGCGGGAAGAAGGATGTGGTTCAACATGTGCTGGGAGCTTTTACCCCGGAGGAACAGCCCTGTTTGGGGCTGGTGTTGGAGACTGTTACGGCGGCGGTGGAGACCATTCTCAGTCAGGATTTGGCGGCGGCTATGAATCGCTATAACGGTATAGACTGCTGTGCTGCTCTCACACCAGAATCCAATCCGGCAGATTAGCCGGGATCCCTGTTCTGTGGGAGAGGGGCCGGGATAGAGAAAAAACATGATTTAGAATTCAAGGGGGTTATGGACTATCAGATTTGCCACCACGTGCATTATGAGTACAGCCAACCCGTACGGCTGCAACCCCATCGTCTCTTGTTCCACCCCCGCCACAGTGCCTGCCAAACGGTACAGCATTTTTCCCTGCAGATTCAACCGAACCCGGCGGGGCAAGCCTGGAACTGGGACCTCAACGGCACCATGCCCCTCACCTGTTGGTTTGGGGATCCCGTCACGAGTTTGGGGATCCAGATGCAAACCCATGTCAGGGTGGAGTGCCCCAATCCCTTTGCGTTTATGCTCGACCCTTGGGCGGCTCGCTTGCCTTTGGACTATCCCCAGTCTCTTTATCAGGCTCTCAGTCCCGACCTGATCACCCCCCCGGATCCCGGGTTAGCCAGCCTGGTCTGGGAATGGCAACAGGAAGTGCAGGGCAGTACGGTCGGCTTTGTTGGCTTGGCCAATCAACGGGTGCACGAGCACTGCCGCTATCAGGAACGCCCTAGCGGGGATCCCTGGCCTGCTCAGATCACGTGGATGCGACAACAGGGATCCTGTCGAGATTTGGCGGTGCTGTTGATTACGATTTATCGCCTGGCGGGGTTGGCAGCCCGGTTTGTGAGTGGCTATGCCTGGCGGGAGCAGGGATCCCAGCATTTGCACGCTTGGACTGAGGTTTATCTTCCTGGTGCCGGTTGGCGGGGCTTTGATCCCACCCAGGGACTGGCAGTGGGTGAGCAGCACATTCCTGTGGCGGCCCACGGGCTCCCCCGTTTTACCACCCCGGTACAGGGGCACTATCAACCGGGAGACATTACGGCAACCCTGCGGACGGAAGTGGTGGTGCAGCCCCTCGCCGCGCCATCGCCGCCGGGGTCAGTTCTAGGGTGGGGCGGGTAGGGCTGGTCAGATCAATGCGCTGAATATCCTGGGGCTGACACTGGCAATACTCGCCTAGGTTTTTCATGTTTGCCAAGGCTTGCAGTTGTTCTGGCAGCCGCTCTGAGGTTAGGGATCCCAAGTGTACCCGTCCCAGGTCCGTCTGTAGCAGCACCCCTTGGGTGGGAGTGGCCTCAATCGTTTGAATCGGGATCCCACTGCCTGCCAGTAAGGGCAAAAACTGGGCCCACTGGGAGGGGGATAGATACTCCCAGCCCACCACCTGGAGCTTCGGGATCCCGGGGTGATGCTGCAAATGGGGATAGTCCGCCAAGGGAATCCACTGTCCCTGCCCATCAATCCCGCCCCAGACGTGATTGACCGTAGCCTGGGCTAGCAACCGGCGCTCTTCTATCCACACCGTCAAACTGGGGGGCAAAATCTGACGTTGTAAATGCACCGCTTGAATCAACCCAGGGGGATCTGTGATCAGAGCCGCCTTCACCGCTTGGGGTTCCACTTGCCACAGGGTCAGGGGGAAAGACAGGGTGAGCTTGCTTTGCACATCCGCCGCCGTCAGCAGGGTTTGCCCTTGAATCTGGATTTGGCTAGGGGCAGTCAGGTACCACAGGGGCTGGCGAATCACCATCACCAAACCCGTCAAAATACCCAAAGACAACCCAGAGTGCCAGAGAGTCCGCCACACATATCCTGCCCGCTGCCGCTGCAACTGTTGCCGCCGCGAAAGACCCGTAGATGGGATTTTGGCTGTCTTTCCTGGGGATCTTCGGCTCAGGCTGGTCATCTTAGGCAGGGATCTCTTCGACTTGTTCCAGACGCAACCAGACTGGCGGAGTCGGGACAACCCCGAATTTGACCTGGACATAGTCATCGCGGAGATCCACCACCTCACCTTTACTGGTGAAAACATACTCTGGAATAAAACTATCGTTGGCGAGGGCTTCAAGGCTATTCACCAGTTTTTCCCGCACTGCCCGCACCAGACTGCCACGCTTAATTGCCATTGTCTCAATCCTGCCTCAATCCTGACACTCTATTGGGTGTTGTACCACAGAGTTCAGAACAATGGTGCTCCGGGAAGGTACCCCCCAGAACCGGCTGGTGTGAACAGATCCGTCACCAGCTCCAGGAGTTTTGAAATCTCAATAAAATTGAGGGCAAAAGTAGTGCAGATACCCTCAAAGTACTGGACTATGATCAAAAAAATCAAGACAACGGCGGGGTATCCCGGATCCGGCGCTGGCGGGAGAGCACTGCCCAGAGGATAAACACCACCAGTGCCCCCACGGCAAACTGCAGTAGATACTGCAACAACAGCCCCAGGGGAATGAGATGCCCAACCACCGTGGCCAAGGTCACCATGGTGGCAGCCCACACCGCCGCCCCTAGGGTATTAAACACGAGAAAGCGCGGGTAGGGCATACCGGCAATCCCTGCCAAGGGACCCGCAAAAATCCGCAGCAAAGCAATAAACCGTCCCAAAAACACAGCCCGATCAGCGTTGCGGCGAAACTCTGCCCGTACCCCCTCCAATTCAGCCTCCGAGAGACGCAAGATCTGCCCCACTTTCTGCAGCAGTGGCCAGCCCTGCCACACCCCCAAACCATAGCCAAGGTTATCCCCAATCACCGCCCCCGCAAAAGCCGCCACCCCCACCCACAGGGGATCCAATTCGCCGCTGCCCGCCAAAAAGCCCCCCACCAACGTGATTGTCTCCCCCGGAATCGGGATCCCAGCATTTTCCAGCAAAATCCCCAGCATCACCGCCCCATAACCGTACTGATGCACATAGGTCATGAGGGTGTCGAGATCATCCAGGTGTAGCCAGGTCCAGTCCACAGCAGACCTCACAAGGACAGTAATAGAAGTTTACCGAACTTGATGAAGTCTTGTCCCCGGGATCCCCTCAAGATTCCCCAAGCGCTTGGTCAGGATCTTTGCTCAGGGGTTCAATCATCCAGGTTCTGGGGATCCCCAAATCCCCGTGCAAGCGGATCCCCCGCTGATTGGCTGCCAAATGCCGCAGGATCCCCACTAATGGCTCTGGCTGCTCTAGCCCCAAAGCCCTGCTCAACGACTCCAGGCTGATCGGGGGCGGTAGTTTCTGCACCAGGGCAAGCAAGCGGGTTTGCAAGGCAAGAATGCTGGCAGCGGCTTTCTTACCGGCTTCCACTCCCGGCTGGTGGTAGGCATTGATGCCGATCAGGGAGGCATAAAAGCCCACAGCCCGTTCATAGAGAGCAATAAGCGCGCCCACGGAGCGGGGGGAAACCTCCGTTAGGGTGAGGGTGAGAGAGTCCCGTTGATTGTCATAGAGAGCTTGGCGGGTGCCCTGGAGCAGGCCGCTGAGATAGTCGCCACTGGTGATTCCCGGTTCCACCTCTAGAGGGGGGACACTGCCGCCATCCTGGAGGACCTCAATAAAAGTCACAAAAAAGTTATTCAGCCCATCCCGCAACTGTTGCACATAGGCGTGTTGATCCGTAGATCCCTTGTTGCCATAGACAGCGATGCCCTGATTGACCAGCCGCCCCTGCAGGTCGTGGGATTTGCCCAAGGATTCCATCACCAATTGCTGCAAATACCGGCTGAACAACTGCAACCGGTCTTTGTAGGGCAAGACCACCATATCCTTGCGTCCCTGCCCCTGCCCGGTCACATACCAACAAAAAGCCAACAGCATAGCGGGATTCCGCTGCCATGGTTTGACCATAGTGGCCCGATCCATCAGGGCCGCTCCCTGGAGCATCTCTTGAATGGCAATCCCCTGCAGGGCCGCTGGCACCAATCCCACCGCCGAAAGCTCCGAGGTCCGCCCCCCCACCCAGTCAAATACTGGGAAGCGAGCCAACCAGCCTTCTGCCACAGCTTGCTGATCCAAGCGGCTACCTTCACCCGTGATTGCCATGGCATGGGCAGGAAAATCCAGTCCAGCCTCCCTAAACCACTGCCGCACCTCCACAAGACCATTGCGGGTCTCCGGTGTCCCCCCAGACTTGGACGCTACCCCCACCAAGGTCGTGGCTAATCGGGATCCCAGCATGGCTTTGATCTGGGCCATACCATCGGGATCCGTATTATCAATAAACCAAATCTGCAGCGGCGGGGGATAGGGAGCCAGAGCCTGGGCCACAAACTGCGGCCCCAAAGCCGAACCCCCGATGCCAAGCCAAAGCAAATCCCTAAAGCACTCACCATTAGGGGCACGTCGGGATCCCCCTAGCACCTCTGCCGCAAAGGTTTGGATCCGCTCAACACAGGCGGTTATGGCTTGGGCTATCGCAGGTGTGGGAGCTGAATCGGGATCCCGCAACCAATAGTGTCCGACCATACGCTGCTCATCGGGATTGGCAATGGCACCGGCGACAAGGGCTTCCATTTCCACCAAAGCTTGCTCCAGCTTAGGGGTGAGCGCCATCACATCCTCTGCTGTGAAGCGAATGCGGCTGATATCCAAGGTAAAACCCAAGTCGGGGTGATGATATAACCACGACTGGTAACGCTGCCACAAATCCTGCATCGTCCCTTCCCTAACCCACAGTGACTAGCTAACACCGAATCGGGATCCCTTGGCAATTTTTCCGCAGAGTGTTCACTGATTCCCGGATTATTTCCGGATTATCCCTTTAGCTCCCGGGCAATGTCCCGTTTGACTTGTCGCTCCTTGATGGCTTCCCGCTTGTCATGGAGTTTCTTGCCCCGGGCCACTGCCAAATGCACCTTGATCCAGCCCTTATTCAGCACCAGCTTCAGGGGAATCACCGTCAGTCCCTTTTGCTCCGTCAAGCCCATCAAGCGGTTAATTTCTTTGCGGTGGAGGAGCAGCTTGCGCCGCCGGGTGGGGTCATGGTTAAACACACGGCTGGCAGTACTATGGGGAGAAATGTGCATATTCAACAGCCAAGCCTCTCCATCTCGGATCAACGTAAAAGCATCCTGCAAATTGACCTTCCCTGCCCGAATGGATTTCACTTCCGTGCCGGAAAGCTGGATCCCGGCTTCCAAGGTCTCCAGAACTTCATATTCAAACTTGGCCCGGCGGTTATCCACCAAGGTCTTGTAAGAAGTCTTGTGGGTATCGGCCATGACTGCTGCTCCTCGGTTCTCTAGCCTAACCCCTGGCCAAGAGATCCAACAGCAGCCAGCCGGCAATGGGACGACAGGCAACCCACACCAGCAAGGGGATCCCCAAGCTAGGAAAGGCTACCGTCAGGGTGGCAATGCCCGCCGCAATGATTCCATCAATGCCATTGGTGAGCACCCAACTCACAGCCCGGATCCCTTGACGGCGCAATACCAGCCATTGCAGGATCCCGACAACGCTACTGCCCACAATCGCTGCCACCGGCGAGATCATCATCTGCCGCAAAGAGATCTGCGCTGCCCCTGCCAAGAGGGCAATCAAGCCGAACCCAACCGTGTAGCCAACCAGGGAAGCAAGTAACCACATCCAGCCCGGGCGCAGGCGGTGGCCCAGTACCCCGATTTGCGCCAGTCCCAGAGCCAAACCCAGCACCGCCCCACCGAGCAGGGATCCCCAGAGAGTTGTCACCATGGACATCCCTTCCATCTGCAGCAAACTCCAGCCCGCCACCCCACTGCCCAAGCCATTCGCTCCCACCCAGCCCAACCAAGGCACCAAGGGTGAGTCCGTCGGGGATCCCAAGTCTGCCACCGGCAACGGTTCGCTGGGATTCTCAGCATTATCCTTAGTGGCTTTGGCAGCAATAGCAGACTTAGCGGGATCCAACAACGCCAGTCCTTGCTGCGCCTCCAGAGAATCGGGATCCAGCCGCAGTACCCCCTGAAAATCCATCAGAGCCATGCCTTCATTGCCTTGTTGTTGGTGGGCCAAAGCCCGTTGCAGATAGTAGCGCACCTCATTGGGACTTTTGTGGATCAGACGGTTGAGGATCTGAATAGCAGCGCGAAAATCCTTCGCCTGGATTTTTTTCAGAGCTTCCTGGTACTCCGCTTCCTCCATGGCTTGGTGAGTGGTCGCCGGGGCTTCTCCCATCATTTCCATCGTCATCGGGGCAGCAAACTCGGGAGCAGAAGACGGATTGGTGGGGAGGGTTATTTTCGGCGGCGGTGCTTTGAAAGCGGTAGTGATTTTTTGCCCTTGGATCGCACTTTGCAACTGCTCCGACAAATCTTGCATACTGCGGGGGCGATGGTTGGGGTCTTTTTCTAAACAAGACAGCACCACTTCCTGGAGCAATTTAGGAATGGGATACTTGAGAGGCAACTCTTCAAAAGGGCGGGGACGTTGGTAGTTGTGAACGTGATACCAACCCGGCAGAGAATCCGTATCCGGCACCAAGGGTGGATAAGCCGTAAGCATTTCATAGAGCACCACCCCCAAAGAATAAATATCGGAGCGGACATCCAAAGGCTTGCCGCGCATTTGCTCTGGAGATGAATAACACATGGTGCCGACAAAATAGCCAGACCGGGTCAGACCCGTATCCATTTGTCCCATAAATTTTGAGATGCCAAAATCCAGCACCTTCACATATTCATTTTGATTTGGCTCTCGAATAATAAACAAATTACTCGGCTTAATATCCCGGTGGAGTACCCCCCTAATGGAATACTTGCCCAAGTCCACCTGAAACCGATGGGCATAATAAAGGGCAGAACAAATTTGCCGAGAGAGCTTGACCATGCGGGTGGGTTCAATCGGGCCCTCCTTGCGGGTGAGCTGATCCAGTCCTTGTCCGACAGCAGGTGGCTCCCCCAGAAATTCCATCACCAAATAGGGCTGCTGCTCATGAACCCCGTAGGACTTGACCTTGACAATGTTGGGGTGCTCTCCCAAGAGGGCGCTCACCCTAGCTTCATCCATGAACCGGCGTTGTAGGGTTTCGTAGTCTTCTGCATCCCCCCCAGAGGGTGGACGGAGCAGTTTAACAGCAACAACTTCATTATTGAGCTGAATATCAACCCCTTGATAGACACTGCCATAGCCACCCTCGCTGATGTGCTTCACCAACCGGTATCTCTTGCCAATCAGTTGTCCAACGCGGTTGACAGCCATAGAGTCATGGGCCTGACCATCCCCTGATTGTAGTCGCTACTGCCCCAAGGTGCTGCATCCTGGTCAGGCTTCTTCAAACTCCCTAGAAATGAGCGGGTTGAGCCTTTGCACCAGAACCATCGGGATCCGCCAGTGATTGCCAAATGGCAGCATCTTAAGAAACCTAAACCACAGGGGCAGACTCTAGGATCAGCTTACTGCGCTTTAAGGGATCAGGAACGGGAATGGGATAAGCCCCCGTAAAGCAAGCGGAGCAAAATCCTTGGGGATCCCGACCGGTACAGCGCAGCATTCCTTCCCAGCTCAAATAAGCCAGGGAATCTACCTCCAGTTGGGCAGCAATTTCTGCCACAGAATAGTGAGCCGCAATCAGGTGATCTTGGGTATCCGTATCAATTCCATAAAAACAGGGGTGAGTCACCGGCGGACTGGAAATACGCATATGCACTTCCATCGCTCCGGCTTGGCGCAGGGCCTGGACAATTTTTTTACTGGTGGTGCCCCGCACAATCGAATCATCCACCACCACCACCCGCTTTCCCTTAAGGACATCAGCCAAGGGCGTAAGTTTCATGCGGATCCCCCGCTCCCGCATCGCTTGGGTGGGCTGAATAAAAGTCCGCCCCACATAGCGATTTTTAATCAACCCCTCGGTGTAGGGCAACCCCAAAGCCCGGGCAAAACCAATCGCCGCCGGGATCCCGGAATCTGGGACTCCCATGACCCAGTCCACATCAGCGGGGGCTTCCTGAGCCAGTTGTTCCCCTAAGCGGGTGCGGTAGAGATAGAGGCTTTCCCCGTGCATGGTGCTGTCTGGGCGAGCAAAGTAGATCATCTCAAAAATGCACAATTTCGGGTGGGGGCTATGCCAGCGCTGGGAGGTGATCCCCTCCAGGGTGATCCAGACCAGTTCCCCGGGTTCAACATCCCGTAGATACTCCGCGCCGATAATATCCAAACCGCAGGTTTCCGACGCCAGCACATACCGATAGGGCAGCTCCCCCCCAGCCAGGGTGCCATCGCTACAGAGAGGCAAGGGGGTTTCCATGTCATCTGGCAAAGTGGCCTTAGCATTCAAGACACCCACCACCAAAGGTCTGACCCCATAGGGATCCCGTAGCCCCATCAGCCCCACCGGCGTGCCGATCACCAAACTAAAGGCCCCTTGACAGCGGCGCACCGCTTGGATGATCCCTTCACACCAATCCGCTCCTCCATCCACCGCTTCGGCAATGGCATGGGCAATACACTCCGAATCGGTACTGGCCACCAATTGCCGTTGGGTGGCTTGCAATTCCGAGCGCAGTTGGGCTGTATTCACCAAATTGCCGTTGTGGGCCACCGCCACCGGCCCAAGGCGGGTTTCCACCACCACAGGCTGGGCATTCACAACTTTACTGGATCCCGTCGTGGAATAGCGGGTGTGGCCCACAGCGATGGATCCCTGGAGTTGGCTCAGGATCGTCTCCGTGAACACCTGGGAAACCAGCCCCATATCTTTATGAACGCGGCAGAAGTCTCCGGCAAAAACGGCGATCCCGGCGGACTCTTGCCCGCGATGCTGGAGAGCAAACAAGCTGAAATAGGCCAGGCGAGCAATCGGTTCACCAGGAGCCAAAATACCAAACACGCCACAGGCTTCCTGGGGACGATCGTGATCTCTATCCATCACTGACTCTAACTAATCTTTGCTCTTTGCATTGTGGCATACCCTAGGGGGGTGATTTTCAGATCACGCTGAGACCTGCCAACAAGGAGTATCCTAATCAGCAGGCATGATCAGCAGGCATGGACACAAGCCGATGGAACTCCCCTACAGCCTTTGTCTCGACCACCTGAATTTGACCCCACCACAGTTTCGAGTCGGGGATTGGATTGGGGCCGGTCTGATTTTGGGGTTACGCTGGGATCCCGACGAATGTGAGTGGAGTTACCTCCTCGAAGCTCCCGAACTCCCTGGGCGACGCTGGCTGCGCGAACAAGACATTGATCCCCCTGAGGACATCTAGACCTCCCCACCTCACTTGCTGCGTTTTTCCCCCAGTTTCCCACCCCATTCCCAGAACACTTGCACACCTTCATATTTTCAGACTCCTCTTTTTTCCTGCTCTGGCAGAACTGATACGGCTGCCTCACCCCAAAAAGCGGATGGTCATTAACGTTTCGGTTATTCAGCCAGGGAGTGGTTCGCGGTTGGTGATCTGAGCATTGACAGACCCCAGGAGACGTTTCTAGGGTGAAGCTAGAAGAGAAGACAAAATCGGGGGGGTGAATGTGGGTCGTTGGCTGATCACGGTTGCCCTTTGGGTAAGCCTAGCATGGGGACTTCTGTGCCAGGCTGTTTGGGCAGCTTCGGAAGTGGCGACTTTTGCTGGTGGGTGCTTTTGGTGTATGGAAGCGGTCTATGATGACCTGCCGGGGGTGCTCAGTGTCACCTCAGGGTTTATGGGGGGCACAGTTCCCAACCCCAGCTATGAAGATGTAGCGTCTCAACGCACAGGTCATGCAGAGGTAGTGCAGGTGGTGTTTGACCCAGAGCAGGTCAGCTACAGCCAATTACTAGCTTTGTTTTGGCGCAATATTGACCCTTTGGATGAATACGGACAATTTTGTGACCGGGGCAGTTCCTATCGCGCCGAAATTTTCATCCACACCCCAGCACAACACGTCCTAGCGGAGCAATCCCGTCAGGAAATCAACCGCACCCTGATGGCGAAATTTCACAAACCCGTTGTGACCCGCATCACCCCGGCGGGCCCCTTCTATCCTGCGGAA
>Ga0272446_1004811_pt1 | contig 15568 bp, 13 predicted proteins | sample YNPCB0061_FD_194587 | JGI IMG/M metagenome (GOLD analysis project Ga0272446, IMG submission 194587) | Hot spring microbial mat communities from Yellowstone National Park, WY, United States - YNP-CB-006-1 | ecosystem: Environmental > Aquatic > Thermal springs > Hot (42-90C) > Sediment | place... | reverse complement strand
TGTTTGGTTTAGGTTATAGATGGGAACATTTAGTTCCACAGCCAAATTATGTAGTTTGGAAAAAATTAAACTTATCTAAAGATTTTTTTAAAATGAATATTAAAAAAATTCTAAATGATTATGATGTATCTATTAAATTATTATTAAAAAATTAAAAATGGGAAATAACATAAATCATAGTAATGGTGTGAACGGTAACTTATTTAATACTAATACATTTAAGTTCTTAAATGCAATTGAAGATTTTCTATTAAAAAAATCTCATACTAATTGGCTTGCAGATATTTACAAGATGGGTCTAAACGTTTACAGAGCATTGCCCGATGTAAAATATGCTTCTATTTTTATATTATCAGATGATGATTTTTTATTCGAAAATAAACTAACTATACCTAATGAATTTGAAAACGAAGCAACCTTATTGTATGATATATTACTAAATGAAGGATTTATAGGTACTTCATTAGTCGAATTATGTAATACAGTTTTTGAAATTGATGAAAGCCATCAATTTCCATCAAAAGGTATTATTATACCTTTAATTGTATCAACGAGAGTTTTAGGTATTGTAATAATTATTACTGATAACATTTATATTATCGAAAAACAAGAAGTTCAAAAATTAATTTCTATATTTACAAGTTTATTAGCGGTATTTATTGAAAATGTAAATATTCTTAGAAATATTGAGAATACTCAATCATTACTAGAACAAAAAATTGCACAAAGAACATTAGATTTAACACAAAATCAAAGAGAATTAAAAACTATTCTAGATTCTGTATTGGAATAATAGTTTATGACGAGTGGAATAATGAAATCATCAAAACTAATCCTATTGCACAAAATCTAATTGGTTTAAGTGAAAAAGAATTAATTGGAAGAAGTGTAAATGAATTTTTAGAAATAGTCAATTTCATTAGTGATGAAAATACTATTTCTCAATCAAAATATTCCTACGAATCACAATTAACAAATATTAGAAAAGTAAGAATTCCAATTTTAAGATCTACCACTAAATTATTTCTATCAAATAAAAATGTAATTATCGAAAGTTTTGTTGACCTCTCAGAAATTAAAAGATATGAAGAAGAGCTAAAAAACATAAATTTAGATTTAGAAAATAAAATAAAACTAAGAACCGAAGATTTACAATTACTTGTCCATAAATTAAAAATAGAAGTAGCAGAAAGGGAAAGAGCTGAAAAAGAAATTAAAAGACTTTATCAAAAAGAAAAAGAATTAAATGAATTAAAATCTAAATTTGTAAATCTTGTGTCTCACGAATTTAGAACTCCACTTACAATAATAAAATCTTCAACTCAAATGTTTCAAAAATTTGGGAATAAATTAAACATCGAAGAGAAAGAATTCTATTATAACAGGATAATTAAAACCGTAGATTATTTAAATGATTTGATTGAAAATTCGTTGTTTATTGGAAAATCTGAAAATAACGACATTGCTTTGAATAAAAATCCAATTAACTTAAATAATTTCATAAAAAATATTGTTACTGATTTTGTAAATAGTTTTGATAAAAATAGAACTGTAGAAATACTTATGGACAAAGACATAACATTTGAATCAGATGAAAGATTACTATATCTAATAATTAATAACTTATTGACAAATGCACATAAATATTCTCCTAAAGACAAAAAAATTCTTATAGAATGTTTTAATGAAGATAATAATATATTATTAAAATTTATTGATGAAGGTATTGGGATTTCTAAAGAAGAAATAGATAAAATATTCGAACATTTTTATAGAGGTTCCAATACAAATAATATTGTAGGTACGGGATTAGGCCTTGCAGTTGTTAAAGAATCAATATCAAAATTAAATGGAAAAATTTGGGTTGAATCAGAAATTAACAAAGGTAGCACATTTTTTGTTCAGTTACCTATTCAATAAATATGAAACCTAAAATTTTAATTGTAGATGATGAATTTGAAATAAGAGAAAATCTTGTTAAAATTTTCGAGTTATCCAATTATACAGTCTATTCCGCAAAAGATGGCTTAGAAGCTCTACATTATGCTCGTATCTATTTACCCGATATTATACTAACTGATATAATGATGCCTAATATGGATGGATTAGAATTATTAAGTAATATCCAACAAGATTTAGATTTATTAGGAATTCCGGTGCTTTTATTAACTGCACGTGCAGACCAACACGCAATTAAGAAAAGTCTTAAATTAGGTGCAGAAGTAATATTGACTAAACCTTTCGATATTGATGAGTTGTTATCAAATGTAGAAATAAGATTAGATAAAAAACGAAAAAGAGAAAAACATTTAAAAAGTAAGATAGAAATTCTTCAATCAAATTTAAGTAGATCTCTTCCCCACGAAGTTAGAACTCCATTAAATGCAGTATTAGGATATTCTGATTTTTTAAAGAATAATTTTACTAAACTGAATAACGATGAAATATTGGATATGTTAAGTGAAATAAATAAAGGTGGGAAAAGATTGCAGAGAATCTTAGACAACTTTTTATATTATGCAAATTTAGAACATATACTAAATACTCCAAGCGAAAAAATTAAAGAATCAGAAAATATTGTTTTTGGAGCAAACAAGTATATCCTAGATATTACATTAATGAAATTATATGAAGATGATAGAATAGATGATTTAAATGCACATTTAGAAGATGTGGATTTAAAAATTTCAGAAAAATATCTATCAAAATTAATTGAAGAAATTATAGATAATGCAATAAAATTTTCTAAACCTAAAACTCCAATTGTGTTAAAAGGAATTAAAAAACAAGAGTATTATCATTTACAAATTACTGATTATGGTATTGGTTTTACTAAAGACCAAATAGAAATGGTAGATGCTTATATTCAGTTCAATAGAAAATTTAACGAACAGCAAGGAATTGGATTAGGTATAGCGATTGTCAAAGATATTGTAAACATTTTTGATGGTAAATATTATATAGAAAGTGAAGAAGAAAAATTTACTACAATTAATATATTGTTAAAATACAATTCATAATTTATTTAAAAATCTTTTAGAAAATTCTTTAGTATCATTAAATCCCCTTAAAAGATTTATTAATTTAAAATTTGGAAGAATATGCTTTTTTACATATAAATAATTCAATACCGCAAGTGTAAAATTATATGAAATTAAACCAAATGGTATTAAAATATTCAAATTATAAAATCCAACAAAATACATAGTTATAATAGATAGTAAAAACGCTATGGATACATTTAAAAGCAATTTAATATGATTTTCGGTAGATGTTAATAAAAAATTTAATATGTTTAACGGTAAGAATATTGCACCTATTAATAAAATATTGAAATAATCTATTGAATTTAGGTAATTACTTTTCATAATATTTGATATCAAAAAATTTGAGAAACCTGATAATAATATTATTGAAACAAAAACATAAGCAATAAATAGAAATGAAATTCCTTTAGAAACTATACTATATATTTCGTTATAGTTTTTAGTCTCAAAATGCTTTACTAAAGCAGGATAAACTAGTCCATTTGCTCCACTTACACCTTCTTCGAATAAACGATATAAAGATTTTGCAGCTTGATATATACCAATAGTATGTAAATCGAAAAATAATTTGAAAATAAGTATATCCAGTTGCTTAGGTAAATTAGCTAAAGCATTTGATATTGTAAAAGGAACATTGAATTTTAATACTTTTTTTAATGGTAATCTACCTTTTAAATCAATTTTACAATATCTAATACTACTCAAGGTTGCATATATCGAACTTAATAATGTACCTAAAAAATAAATATTGATTGATAATTGTAAATCTAATTTATTAGAATTTAATTTGAAATAAATAATTAAAACTGACATTGTAAAAAAGAAAAAGAAATCCATCCAAAAAATTTTTTGCATATTGTGATTTTTAAGTAAAAATTTACCAAAATATGTTCTTGGTATCATCAATATGCTTAATAAAGGTAAGTAGATAAGAATTTCTTTTAATCTTGATTCATTGAGTATATAAGAAATCTGATTACTCAATAAAAATAAAATACAAGATAAACCTATTGTAATAATTAAATGAAAAACTAAAGCATAAAAATTTGCATTTTTTTCGCAATCATAATTAAAACCAAATTGAATAATCAATTGTAATGAAAATGAATCAGAGATAATAAAAATCCAAGTATTTATCGCTAAAAGAAGGGAAAATAATGCAAAATCATCAGGGTTAAGCATTGATATTTGTACCAAGAATATAAAACCATATATCACATATAATAATTTATCTGCTGCCGTCCAAAAGATTTTGTCTATATGATTTACCAATCTCAATTGATACTACTAAAATTTTTTGGTAATTTGTTTCCAGCTTCTAAAATAGCTTGTTTTATGTTTATTTTATATAGAAATACAAAACCTAATATAAATAATATAATTAGACTAAAAATTGCAAACTGATAAGAAGAAGTAAATTGTAATGATATTCCAAATAATAGAGGACCTATCCAACTAGTTCCACGCTCACTTATTTCATATAAGCTAAAATACTCCGCTTGCTTGTTCTTAGGTATTAATAAAGAATAAAGAGACCTGCTTAATGCTTGAGTTCCACCTAAAACTATACCAATGCAAAATGCTAATATATAAAAATCTAATTCTGTTTTAAGAAATAAAAAGGCATATAAAATAGATAAAATCCAAATAACTATTGAAATTAACAAAGAATTTTTAGTATTAAATTTTTCTGCTAACTTAGAAAATATCAATGCTCCAAAAAAAGCTACAAACTGAACTATTAAAATTACAGTTGTTAGTGTTGATATACTTAAATTCAGTGCTTCTTGTCCAAATTGAGAAGATACAACAATAACTGCTTGAACACCATCATTATAAAAAACATAAGCTATAATAAAAATTAATGTTTTAGGATAATTAAATGATTCTTTAATTATTTTTAAAAGACTATTAAAACTATCCCTGTAGTTAATTTTAATTTTTGTTTCAGGTATAATATTTTTAAATTTTAGAATTGGGAAAATAGAAAAAATAAACCACCATAAACCTGCTGATGCTAATGAGATACGAACAGCATCTCCTGTTGATAAATTGATTTTTTCAGAATTTAATACTAATATTAAATTAATAATTAATAATAATCCCCCACCAATATATCCAAAAGCATAACCTTTTGATGATACTTCGTCTCTTCTATCTTCATTAACAATATTATTTAAAAATGAGTTATAAAATACCATCGATATCCCAAATGCTAAATTCGATATTAATAATAAAATTCCACCAAATAAATAATTATCTCCTTCTAAGAAATACATTAAAGTAGTAGAAATTGCACCAATCATAACCGAAATATTGAAAAAAAATGTTTTTTTGCCCGAGTTATTTGCTAAAGCAGCAAAATATGGTAATAAAAAAACTTGTAGAATTACTGATAGTGATATAACATATGGTACAAAAGAACCCGAATATATTGATATACCTAATACATTAACAAAACCATTAACAGATGCATTTTTGGTAATAGTTGTAAGATATGGACCTATAAAAACAGTTAAAACAGAAGTTGTAAAACCTGATACTGCAAAGTCATACAAATACCAGGCAAAAATATTCCTTTTATCATTCATATAATTAATAAATATTTAAGAAATGTAAAAATAAGAAATTATTCGTATCTTAATGCTTCTATTGGATCTAAATTAGCTGCTTTCATTGCCGGATATAAACCGAAAGATAAGCCTAAAATAGTACATATTAGTATTGTAATAAACACCCAATCATAAGGGAATATAATTGTAAGTCCTAACATTTTACCAAATAAACTACCTAAAATTAGACCCGATATGATTCCAATCAATCCACCAATCTGATTTATAGTAATTGTTTCAATTAAAAATTGAGTTAAAATCCATCTTTTTTTTGCTCCAACTGCTTTTCTTATACCTATTTCTCTTGTTCTTTCTTTAATTGTAACAAGCATAATATTCATTATTCCAACTCCGGCAGCAATAAGTGCAATAAATCCTGTCGCAATACCAAAAATTGATAAAAAACCAGTAAAAGAGCTAAATTGTTCTACTATAGAATCATTAGATTCAATTTCAAAGCTATTTAACTCCCAAGGCTTTTGATCTCTAATAGCTCTCATAATACCGATAGCTTCGTCCATAGACTTACTTAATTCTGATTTCTCATTTACTTTAACAACTATATTTAGTGATTCTTCCCAAGGTTCTGTATAATATTTTAAAAATTGTGTTAATGGAATTATAACTTGATTATCTTGACTTTGTCCAAGTATTGCACCTTTTGTTTCTAACAATCCAATTACTTCATATTTTTGCTTTTTAATAGTTATAATTTTTCCTATTGGATTTGTATTTTCAAATAATGCTTGTGCAATATCATTTCCAATTATCGCAAAATTTCTATTGAATAATAAATCTTCATTAATAAATTGTCTTCCATCGACTATATTTATATTATTTGTAATAAAGTAATCTGCATCTGCTCCGATAAGTGAAACATTAGGATTAGTTTCTTTACTTGAACTTTTAATAGTATGACCACCAGATGAGCTATAAGCAGAAATTGCATAAGCATTTATCATATTTTTTTTAAATTCTCTATATTGCTTGTAAGTAATATATTTTCTACTCATATATTTCCGCCAGGTATGAAAACCAAATTGAATTTTTGGAATTCTAAAAATCATATAAGTATTATCACCTAATTCCGACATTTGAGTTGCTACAGTATAATTTATAGATTTTACCAATGATATAGCAACAATAATAGCAAACACACCGATTGATATACTTAATAAAGTAAGAAATGACCTTAATTTATTAACCTTCATAGAATCTATTGCTAATAATATACTTTCTTTTACATTCATTATAATCTCTACTCAAATCTTAATGCATCTACAGGATTTAAATTAGAAGCTTTTATTGCAGGAATCAATCCAGCCAAAATACCAACAAAAATTGATACTAAACTTGCTATAATTAATAAATTAAATGGTAGATAAGGCTTTAGAAACGCTAAATTTGGCATTTGATTTACAATAAATAATGAAACTAAATAAACTAAAACGGAACATATTATTAATGAGACTATAGCACCAACAAAGGAAAGTAATGATGATTCAAATATAAATTGAAACAAAATTGAACTTTTCTTAGCACCTAAAGCTTTTCTTATTCCTATTTCTTTGGTTCTTTCTGTAACAGATACAAACATTATATTCATAATTCCAATAATTCCAACTATAAATGATAATACCGTAAGAGCCAAACCTATACCCCAAACATACAATTTTAATTGTTGAGTTTGTCTTTCAAATGCTTTTGTTTCATTAATAGAGAAATCATCTTCATCATAAGGTTTTAAATTTCTTACTAATCTCATTAATCCCCTTGCTTCTTCTCTTACTAAGTCTAATTTAGATTCAGAGCCTGCTTTTATTCCAATAGAAATATTTCTATTATTATTCCCATATAATTTTAAAAATGTACCTATTGGAATAAATACTTGATTATCAATAAAATCTAACCACAAAGTACCCTGTTTTTTTATAACACCTACAATATTGAATTTTATTCCATTTATCTTTATAGTTTGATTTATTGGATATTTATCTTTAAACATAGTTTCATATACTTTATATCCTATAACCACTACATTAGAATTTATGCTTTGCTCGTATGGAGTAAAATATCTACCTAAAAGTGTTTCTCCTGTAGGTGTAAGTCCGTGCTCATAACTAGTTCCTGTTATATTTATTCCATTAAAAACTTCATTTTCGAATTTTATATTTCTCATCCAAATTGTAGAAGAAGGAAATGTTAGTTCTGCAGTTTCTAATTTATTTCTTAATTCATTTACTTGTTCTAATGTTATATTTTTTCTATATCTTACTTCTTTCCAATTTTTTCCACCAGTCCAATCCCATTTATCAATATAGATTACATCAACACCTATTACTTGAAAAGTTTCGTCTAAAGCTGCTTGCAAACCCGATAATATCCATCCCATTAAAATAACTGTAGAGATACCTATCACAACTCCCAAAGAAGCTAATATTGATCTTAATTTATTCGCTTTTAAAGCATCAAAAGCTATTATAGAATTTTCTTTAATTTCTGATAGTTTCATACTAATTATAATAGTGTGGATTTGGATTTATTTTATCATCTTCTATTAAACCATCTTTAATCTTTATTATTCTATGTGCATTTTTAGCAATATCTTCTTCGTGTGTAACTAAAATAATAGTATTACCCTGTCTCCATAAATCGGCAAATAATTTCATAATTTCTATACCTGTTTTTGAATCAAGATTTCCTGTAGGTTCATCCGCTAAAATAATGGAAGGATTTGTAACTAATGCCCTTGCTATGGCTACTCTTTGTCGTTGTCCACCTGATAATTCATTAGGTTTGTGTTGCATTCTATCTGCTAAACCAACATTTGATAATGTTATTTTGGCTTTTTCTATTCTTTCTGAGCTACTTTTTCCAGAATAAATTAAAGGTAACTCTACATTCTTTAATGCAGTTGCACGTGGCAATAAATTAAAAGTCTGAAAAACAAAACCTATTTTTTTATTCCTAATTTCAGCTAATTCATTATCATTCATATTGCTTACATCTACACCTTCGAAAAAGTAATTACCACTTGTAGGTGTATCAAGACATCCTATTATATTCATTAGTGTTGATTTACCTGAACCTGAAGGACCCATTATACCTACATATTCATTTTCATTTATTTTCAAATTTATATCTCTTAGAGCAAAAACTTGCTCTTCTCCCATTTGATATACTTTTTGAATATGTTGAATATCAATTATATTTTTTGTTTTATTGTTCATAATTATTTTATTTTTGATAACTTGTTATTTGTGGTATCAATTATTACTTTTGTGCTATCTTGTAATTGTTTACTTACAGCCATAAAAGGTCCTATTATTATTTTTTGTTTTTCTTCTAATCCAGATTTGATTTCTATAAATCCTTTATCACTTATACCCGTTTCTACATTTTTTAAAATTGCTTTACCATCTTCATAAACAAATACTACAGATTTTGGTATTTCGGAATTTGTATTTTTAATCTCTTTTTTATCAAAATCTTCGTTTACATCGGGCTGTCTATTGATTTTACTGTCTCTTACCGTTACTGCTTGTAATGGCACTGCTAATATATTATTTTTTGTTTCAGTAATTATATCTACACTACAACTCATACCGGGTCTTAATTTTGGCTCTTTATCTAATAGTCTTACCTTAACTTTAAAATTGACAACTTGCTCCTGAGTTCCTTGTTGAGCTGTAATAGCAGAATGACCTATTTCAATAACTATTCCCTTATATTTTTTAAAAGGTATAGCATCTATTTCGATTATTGCAGAATCTCCAATTGAAACTAATGAAATATCATTTTCATCAACTTCTACTACTGCATTCATTACTGAAAGATCTGATACTCTCATCAATTCCGTACCAGCCATCATTCCTGTACCTACAACTTTTTCACCTAATTCTACAGGCAGAGAAGTTACTATTCCTGCTATTGGAGTATAGATTGAAGTTCTTTCTTGTTCTCTTTTAGTTTGTTGTAGAGCTGCTAAAGATTGTTCATATCTTGCTAATGTTGATTTATATGCTCCTACTGCTTGCTCGTATGCTGCTTTTGCTATATCAACTTCTCTTTGGGAAGCAAAATCTTTTTTGAACAGTTCTGTAATTCTATTCAATTCATTTTTGCTTTTATTCATCTCTGCTTCTCTAATAGATATTTCCATTTTAGTTGCTTCGGCTGATGCTTCCATTTGCTTTAATTGAGCATCAATAATATCTGGCTTTATTCTACATACTAATTGATTAGCTTTAACAGTATCGCCTTCTTTTACACCCAGAAAAATTATTTCACCCGAAACTTGAGATGAAATTTTGACTTCTGTTTCTGCTTCTATTTTACCAATAGCTGATACAGTTTGAGATATATTTTTTCTTGTAACTTCACCTACATTAACTTTGATACTAACATCTTTTTTAGAAAAGATTGCAAATAGCGAAATTCCTAATATTATGAATAATATTAAAAATATAATTATTACTTTACGATTATTTTTTTTCTTAGCCATTAAAATACCATCTAATTGTTAATAATTTCATCTTTATAATAAACAGCAGTATTTGCTATTTTATCGTGTAATGCTTGTTTTTTCTCTGAAAAAATAAAAAAGTAACCTATAAATACTATTATACCTAATAAACTGCCGATTGAATTTAAAAAACTTAATGCAGGTATCAAACCAATCAAAGATAACAGAACATTAATGTTTTTAATGCTATACCTAAGTAGTAATTGATTTATTGTAGCATTTTCCCTATTTAAGTTTCCAATCTTGATTCCTAAAGTTAATTTACCGAGAGTGGCACCAATAAAAGCTTCTAAAGAATAATAAATTAAACTAACTATCAGTGCTAAAGGTAATATAGATTTTGAAATCTCTGTAATTTCATTTATATCTAATGTTCCCATAGAAGCTATGTTAACTACATCGTTTATTTTACCCGATAGTACTAATGCTACTAAAAAAATCAACGTGTAAATTATATAATCTAAAATAAATGCAAATAATCTTCTTCCAAAGCCTACCCTATATTCATAAGGATTTTGATAACTGTAATCAGGCATATAATTTGAATAATTATAATTTGGTTCATTTAAGTTAGAAGAATTATTTTCCATAAAAACTCCTTATTATTTTAATATTCCTATTGCAAATTGTAATTCTTTTTGTGCAGTTAAATAATCATAATACGCAGAAACTTGATTAATTTGTGCTACGATATATTGATTATTTGCTAATGTCAATTCTGTTATATTAGCAGCCCCTAAATTATATCTTTCTTTCATAGAATTATAATTTAATTCTGCTGATTTAACAGAACGATCTGATATTTCAATTTGTTTTTCAGTTGCTTCTAAATTAAAATAAGCATTTTGAATCTGAACTAATATTTCTTGAATAGCTTTTTTATTTTCTAATTCAACTATCATATAATTAATTTTTGCTGTTTGATACAAATAGTCACTATTAAAATTTGAAAAAATCGGTAAACTAAAATTTAAAGAAATAAAAGAGCGTGCATTTTTAGAGAAGTCTGAAAATTGAGAATTATTCCAAGTCCATCCACCGCTTGCCATTAATTTAGGCATATACGAACTTCTAGCTATTGTTATTCCATCTTCACTCGCCTTCAATTGATATTCTTTGGATTTTAGATCTGATCGATTTTTAAAAGCCATTTCTATTGCAGAGTTTATATTTCCTACTTCTTTTTTAAAATATTCAATATCATTTTTACTTATTTTAGTAGGAATACTTGAAATATCAAATTCTACATCTAAATTTGGTGATAAACCTAAGGTATTTAATAAACGAGATTTAGCTAATTTTAAATTATTCTCTGCTTTTATAATTTCTATTTCTTTTAGTCCAATATTTGCTTCTTGAGAATAAACTTCGTTTATGGGAATTGCCCCCGCTTGATAATAAGATTTTATTTTTTCTAATTCTTGTTTTGCTTGATTAAAATCTTCATTTCTTAATTTAACAATTTGATATGCTTTTACAACTTCAATATACTCAACATAAACTTTTTTAATTAAAGACTGCGAAAAAAATTTGTTGTTTTCAATTGAAGACTCTAATTTATTTTGAATATTAGAATATCTACCTTCGCGATTAAAACCATCAAAAATCATCAAAGATGCCTGAGCTTGCATATAATATGAATTTGGATTTTGTCCTGGCAATTCTATTATTAGACCATTAATGTTTGTAGTCTTAGAACCTTCGGGATTTAAAGTCCTAGAATAACCCATATTAAAATCAATCCCTGGAAGATAATTTCCAAATGCATTAGTTAATTCATAACCAATACTTTGAGTATTAGCTTGTGATATTTGTAAATCATAATTCTGTAGTTGCGCTATTTTCAAACATTCTGGTAAGCTATATATTTTTTTTGTAAATGTTTGAGTTTGTATATTTTTATAATTTATTAAAATGATTAAAATGAACATAATATAATTTTTTTTCATATTCTCCTTGCATTTTTAGATTTTTACGATTTTTAAATCAAAAAAGTTTCAATTCTAATCATAATAATAAGTTTTTATTTCACTTTTTTGTCCATTTTCTGCTACTGCTCTTATTTTAAAATAAAACTGCTTATTATTATCGATAGGAATTATTTCGAACACTTGCTTATATATATAATTTTGAATATCGGGATTAGATTGTGCTCCAATAATTTCTCTTACCTTTGCATTTCCTTCGATAATTTCTATATTTTTTACATAATTAGGATTCTTATTATATAAACCATAAGCATTAGTATAAACTCTGACTTTTTTATTACTAATTTCTGAAATTCTATAAATCTCGGGGTTTGGAAAATTATTTATTCTTATTCTGTATTTTTGTCCAATTAAATTATTGTCAATATATCTTTCGAAGAATAAAGTCTTCCCTGTATCAGTAATATTAGGAGTAAAATTAATAGGATTATTGCCTGTTGCTTTTGCAAACAAAATTCCATCTTTATCTTTGAGTTCTGAATAACTATTTTTAGCAGACGTAATAGGAATTTTTGGGTCAAATTTATATGTTAGACCTGGATAAATAATTTCAGGAATTTGCGGTTCTTCCATTAATATAGTTTTTACTTGAAATGATTTGCTTGCTTGAAATCCATCGGAATGCCTAATAATTTTAACTTTTACAGACATTGTTCCTAAGTAAGGAGCTTCGCCTTTAATAATCAGAGAGTTTTCTTTAACTCCCGAAACATATGCAGTTCCACCGATTTTATCATTTGGATCTCTTATAATTTCAATTTCTGGCTGCTTCCTTAAATCTTTTTTTGGAGATAAACCAATTATATTTATTTCATTTTCCCATTGTGTTGAAGAAATTACATTTATAACTTCATCTCTTGGTAATAATATAACTCTTTCATTGGGAACTAATTCTATATTAGTTTTAACATTAGAATTATTTAAATTTAGTTTTTCGATATTTTTTAAATCTTCTAAATCAATATTAAGATTTACGGCAAATTGAATTTTATCTTCTACAATTTTACCATAACTATTACTATCTAAGGATTTTGCTTTTGCTGTTATTGTAATATTATAACTCTTGCTTTTTCTGTCTTTTAAATCAGGTTTCCATTTAAAAATTAAAGAATTATCTTTATTATTTTTTTCATAATTGAAAATATTAAAATTATTGTTTGATTCTGTAATTTTATAATTTTGATTAGAACTTATATCTTTAATAGTAATTGTATAATTTACATCGCTTACATTACCTGTATAATAAATATTATTTACTGTATCCTTAATAATAGTTCTTATACCTAAACTATCAATTTTGTAATAAGCATTTAATGAAGTTTTTTCAGCTTTTAATGAAAAAGGTATTTGAAAAATTTTATTATTATCATTTTTTGGTTTATCATTTTGCTCTTTACCAGGAATTAGCAATATTAAAGCTGCTAAATAAAGAACAAAGTAAATTTCAATTATTCTTTTTTTTCTGATAAAAACTTTACTTTTCACTATTTACTCTATTAAGAATAATTTTTTCTAATTCTTTTTTAACAGTAAGTTCTATTTCTTCTTTTTTCAGTTGATCAAGTGTTTCATTAATTTTAGTAAAATTATAATTTAAAATTTCAATTTGATGATTAGTTTTTTCCATATTCTCGAGCATTTTTCTGTTTGGTGATATAGTCTGCGAAATGTTTTCTATAATTTCGCCAGACATTAAAAGTAATTCTTTTTGTAGATTTATTAGTTTTTCGAGTTTATTATTCATTTCTTCAATTTTTAAATTAGATGCTGCAAAATCTGTAGCAATTTCTCCGATTTCATTAACTAAAGTTTTTGTATCATTATCTTGTTCTATTTTTTCAGAAACAACATCTTCATCAGGTGTAAACAACATTACAATAAACATTAGCAGTAGCATAGTTGCTTCAAAAATAACTCCTGCAATGACTATCTGGTCTGTTAGTAGATCACTAAATCTTCTTAATCCTATTAATACAAGTAAAATAGCAGCACCTAAATATACAAATGAATTAATAGTTGAAAAGAAGTACCTATTAATAACTTCTTCCATCCATAACCAGGTACCTTTTAAAATTCCAAGAGGATATTCAACTAATATTTCGTTGGATGAATATTTAGATATATTTTTCTCGGTAGTACAAATTCTCCATAAAATAGAAATTACAATAATGCTATTATACTGTTTTTTATATTTTAATTCATAAAATAAATCTTTTAATAACTTTCTACCTTCGATAGAAGATAAATAATCAATTTTAATCATCATTAAGTCCTTGTTTTAAAAATTGTTATAATCCCTATAATTAGGAAAATAATATTTGCTATCCAACCAGAAACTATTGGTTCAAAATTATAAGCATAACTTATAGTTTGGCTTACTTTTGTAAATATCATATAAGTAAATGAAACAATCATTGCTGCTCCTATTTGAATAGCAATGCCACCACGTCTTTTTATAGAAGCAAATGGTACGCCAAATAATATAACTATTATATTCGCAAAGGGGAAAGCCCATTTTCCATAATAATCTATCAAAAGCAATTTAACATCCTTTCCACCTAATTTTAACAAATCTATGTAATCCTTTAATTCATCAAAATTCATTTCTTCAGGAGATTGCTGTAACTTGCTAATTTTATTGTGAGATATATTAATATTTATTTCATACTCGGGAACTCTCATTTGAATAATTCTACTTTCATTATAATTTCTAATTAATACATCTTTCATCTTCCATGTATTATTTACAGAATCCCATTTGATTTCGGCTGCATCATATCTTTTTTTTAATCTTGGTTTATAATCTTCTGTAAATTCTTCAATTGATATTCTAGAACCAGTTTTAGACGGAGCATCATAATATTGCATAAGTATATTAGTTGTTGGACTATCTCTAAAATATAGATTATAAATAGTGCTTCCGCTTCTTGCAATATTTAAATATTTTTTTTCAATTTGATTTTTATTTTGATTTGCTATTGGAACTATCCAACCATTAAAATATAATTGTGCAAAACTAATTATTATTGACAATATTAAAACAGGCATCATAAATCTATATAAGCTTGCTCCACCTGACTTTATTGCTGTTATTTCATTTAAATTTGACATTCTACCATAAGTAAAAAGTGTAGATAGCAATGTTGCCAACGGAGTTAATATTTGAAATATTGCAGGAAGATAATTTATATAATATTTTGCTATTATATAAAATGTTGCATTTTGATCTAAAAAATCATCTAATCTTTCTAATAGATTAACAAGAATAAAAATTACGCTCAATGCTAATATTGCAAACATAAAAGTTAGGATAAAATTCTTTATTATATATTTATCAATTAGTAACATCAAATTCTATTTCCCATTTTATTTCATTGTTAAACGTTTTAACAATTA
>Ga0272446_1004810_pt1 | contig 15578 bp, 8 predicted proteins | sample YNPCB0061_FD_194587 | JGI IMG/M metagenome (GOLD analysis project Ga0272446, IMG submission 194587) | Hot spring microbial mat communities from Yellowstone National Park, WY, United States - YNP-CB-006-1 | ecosystem: Environmental > Aquatic > Thermal springs > Hot (42-90C) > Sediment | place... | reverse complement strand
GTATAACCTGACCTTCAAACGCATTCGCGGCACCAGTCATCAGGAACGGCTCGAATCGTTCTATCAACATCAGGCCGACGACTACGACGACTTCCGCAAGCGATTGCTGCACGGTCGCGAGGAGATGATGCGGGCCATCGAAATACCGGCCAATGGTCGGCTCCTTGACATGGGCGGCGGCACCGGCAGTAACATCGAACACCTCAGCGACCGCCTGCACACCCTGGATCGCGTCACCATCGTCGATCTGTGTCCCTCTTTGCTAGAGACCGCTAAACGACGAATCCGTGAACGCGGCTGGACGAATGTGCAGACCGCCTTGGCCGATGTCACTACCTACCAGCCCGAGGGCGGACAGGTCGATGCCATCACCTTCTCCTACTCGCTGACCATGATCCCCGACTGGTTCCGGGCCTTGGAACAGGCTTATGCCTTGCTCAAGCCGGGCGGGATGATCGGTGTGGTGGATTTCTATGTGTCGCGCAAGTGGCCTGCCGAGGGACTCCGCAAGCACTGGGCTTATCAGCGATTCTTCTGGCCGATCTGGTTCGGTTTCGACAATGTCTTCCCCTCGCCGGATCATCTGCCCTGGCTACGCAGCCATTTCGAGACGCGACAACTGGTCGAACGACTTGGCCGCGTCCCCTACATGCTCGGGCTCAAGGCTCCTTACTACATCTTCCTCGGTCGCAAACCTGGTTGACCGTTGACAGGGGCAGCCGCTGGGCATACTCTCGGAAACACCACACCTGTTTTCCTGGAGAATGCTCCAATGTCTCGTATCCTGCCTGCCTGGCTATTAGTCGGTTGCCTCGCTTCTCTGGCGACCGCCGACGATCCCTCTCGCGTGTTCCCACCGGATCGCAAGCCGACCGATCGCCGCTTGACGGTGGTTCGCACTCTCAACGACAAGGATTTCTTTCTCAAGCCGCCCGCGACTCTGCCGGAGTGGCAGGCACGCCGTCAGGCCGTGCGTGAGCAACTGCTGGTGGCCAACGGCCTGTGGCCGCTGCCGGCCAAGACCGATCTCAAGCCGGTGATTCACGGCCGCATCGATCGCGCCGGCTACTCGGTGGAGAAGGTCTACTTCGCCAGCCTGCCGGGCCACTACGTCAGCGGTAATCTGTATCGCCCGCGAACCTCAGACGGTCAGTTGCCCGCAGGCAAGTTGCCCGGCATCCTGTGTCCGCACGGCCACTGGCGCGACGGTCGGCTCTACGATGCCGGCGAGAAGGCCGCCCAGGCTCAGATCGACAAGAAGGCTGAAACCAACCTCGCTGCGGCACGTTATCCTTTGCAGGCTCGCTGTGTGCAACTAGCTCGGATGGGCTGCGTGGTATTCCATTACGACATGGTGGGCTATGCCGACAGCCAAGCCATCGCCCACGAGGCGTTCAACGATGTGCAGGCGGAACTTCGCTTGCAGAATCTCATGAGCTTGCAGACCTGGAACAGTGTGCGGTCGCTGGACTTTCTGCTCAGTCTGCCCGAGGTGGACGACCGTCGTATCGGCGTGACGGGGGCTTCCGGCGGGGGCACGCAGACGTTCATCCTGTGCGGCATCGACGACCGTCCCGCCGCCGCTTTCCCAGCGGTCATGGTCAGCACAGAGATGCAGGGCGGTTGCGTCTGCGAGAACGCCAGCTACTTGCGTGTCGGCACAGGCAATGTCGAGTTTGCTGCCCTGTTTGCTCCCAAGCCCTTGGCTATGTCGGGAGCCAACGACTGGACACTGCACATCGAACGCAAGGGGCTGCCGGAGTTGCAGGCGATCTGGAAGCTCTATGGCCAGCCGGATCGCGTTCAGGCACGCTGTTGGCCGGAGTTTGAACACAACTACAATCAGCCGGCCCGCGAGATGATGTACAACTGGTTCAATCAGCATCTCGATCTCAAACAGCCGACACCGATTCGAGAAAAACCCTTCGAGCCGATTCCGCCGGCGCAACTGCGAGTCTACGACGAGAAGCATCCGCGACCGGCCGACAGCAAGAATGCAGCAGCGTTGCGAGCGTATCTGACGGAAATGGCCGATCGACAACTGGCGGCCTGTCGGCCCGACGATGCGGCGGGTTTGCAGCGGTATCGCGAGATGGCTCGCCCCGCGCTGCGGGTGATGCTGGGCAGCACGCTGCCGACCAATCGTGAGATCGAGATCCGCTCGGCACAGCGAAAAACCGAGGTGCCGGGTGTTCAGATTCGCGCTCTGATTCTCGGACGACGCGGTCAGGGCGAGCAAGTGCCGGCCTTGTGGGTGCGCGGCAAATCGTTCAATGGGACGGCAGTTGTCTGGGTCGATCCAGTGGGGAAGGCCAGTCTGTTCGCCGACGGCAAGATCCAACCAACCGCGCAACAACTGCTCGACCGAGGATGCGGTATCCTGGCGGTCGATGTCCTGGGCACAGGAGAACTCGCGTTGGGCAAATTGCCCGGTGTCAATCCGCGATTTGCCGGCTACACCTACGGTTACAATCGTCCCTTAATAGCGCAGCGGGCGCACGACATTTTGACGGCCATCGTCGCTGCTCGACAGCAACCGGAAGTGCGACAGGTACACTTGCTCGGTCGAGGCAGCGCGGGCCCGTGGGCACTGTTGGCTCGCGGATTGGCGGGATCGACCGTGGCTCGCACGGCCGCCGACGTAAACGGGTTCCGCTTCGAGGCGCTCCAATCGATTGCGGATGAAAACATGCTGCCCGGAGCGGTCAAGTACGGCGGATTGCTCGCGCTGACTGCGCTGATCGCACCGGATGAACTGTTGCTGCATCACCTCAAGGGCAGCGATGCCGACTGGACGGTGGCTGCCTACAAGGCCGCTGACGCGACCGCCAAGTTGCAGCGATACGACGATCGTCTCGACGACGCGAAGGTCGTCGAATGGCTGGTGCGTTGAGTCGGAAGAACTGACCAGAGAGGCGGGGAGAAAAAAGGAGAGTCACCCGCACGGGTGACTCTCCAGGCGTTCGCGTCGAGAGGTGCAAGGAGTGAGTGCGTCAGCGGAGTTACTTCTTCCGCGACTTCTTGTACTCATCGACGTACTTCTTGGGGTTCTCGCGGAACGCCTCGGCGCAGCCGGAACAGCAGACGTAGAAGGTCTCGCCGTTGTAAGTGACCACCATGGTTCCCAGGCCGCCGGAGACGACGCATTCGGGGCGTTTCTCAGCTTTGGCGAAACTCTCGCCGATCTTGTTGCCGGCCAACTGGAACTCCGGTCGCCAGATGGTGCCGCTGGCCGACCGTCGCTCGACGAAGTACGAGAAGCGAATCCCTTCGGCCGTCGTGAACATACGGATACGCTGCACCTCACGAGTCTTGGGATCGGTACGCTCGAAGGTGGCCTTGCCCTTATCGACGGTGCCCAGGAAGACGAGCTTGTCCTTGCCGGTGACGGGAGTGCCGGTCAACTCGTACTTCTTCTTGTCAGTCAGATAGCGAACCTCGGCACTTTTGAGAAACTTGCCGCCCTTGAACTCGACAGCCAGCCAGATGTCGTCGCCCTTGAATCGCCAACTCCATTCAACCGTCTCTTCCCAGAATGGATCGCGGGGAGAGGGACGAGGTTTGGTCTGTCCGGTGCCTTTCCAGCCACCAATGAAATCCTGCAACTCTCGCAGAGCTTCCTTGATCTGTTCCTTATCGGCGGGAGCGGCTACCAGAGCCGTTGCTCCCAGAAGACCCAGTACGAGAGCCAGAGCTAACCATTGTTTCATGAAACACTCACCTGTCAGGAGACACAGGAATCCACACACAGCAACGTTTGGACGTATGCCGACCGCTTGCGGTTCCCTGATTGTAGTCCAGCGGTGGCGAGTGCTACCCAGGCAAATCGGCAGCAGATGACGCGATTGGGAAGCAGGGCGATGGTTCAGTCCTTCTTTTCGGGTTGGGAAGAGCCAGGTTCCTTCTTCGGCGTGCCGGTGGCAGGCAAAGTGCCGTCCAGCAGCGTGACTGTGGAGTCGGTATTGGCGACGGCGACCGCCTTGCCATCGGGGGTGAAAACCAAGCAGCGCACGGCCCAGGCAGTGGGACTGAAGGGCAACTGCAAATCCCACAGACGCACCTGCTTGCCGCTGGCCACTTCCCACAGCTTGATCTGGTTGTCCTGACCGACAGAGGCAAGGGCCGTGCCATCAGGCGAGAGGGCCAGACCGACGACTGGGTGAGCATGAGCCTTGAAACTTTGCACGGGCCGGGTCGGAGCGGTCAGTTCAAAGACCTTGATCGTGCCCTCATCGTCAGCGGCCAGGAGTTTCTTGCCATCAGCGGACAGACAGAGATCGCTAATGGCGCGTTGTCCCACGGTGATTTCCGTTCGCGGGACATCCTTGCCGATCTCAAAGAGCCTAACCTTACCCTTGCGATCGCCGACAGCGAATTGTTCGCCGTCGGCGGCAAAGCACAGACAACTGACATCGCCCACCTTTTCTTGCAGATTGAAGGTGGCGAGCATCTGCCCAGAGGCGGCATCGTAGGTTTCGATGGCATGGGTCGAACGCATGGGATCTTTGTCGGTCAGAGCCACCCAGGCCACGAATTGCTTGCCAGCGGCCCGAGGAGTCAGCAGGACGATCTCGCCATGTGCGCCCTGTTCCTTGAACTCGGGAAGGGCCTTGCCGGTGACGGCATCCCAGAGTCGCAGGTGCTTGTCCTCGTCGCCGGATACCAGAGTCTTGTTGTCGGGCAGGAAGGTCAGGGCAGTGATGAGCCGCTGGTGGCCCTTGAGGACGTGCCGTTGTCGGCCGGTGGTCAGATCCCAGATACGGATGGTCAGATCGAGCGAACCACTAGCCAGCAGTTTGCCATCCGGGCTGATGGCCAGGGCGCGAACCTCGCGAGTGTGGCCGATTTCCGGCCCGGCGGATTGCGCGCCCAACTCAAAAATGCGAACGCTGCGATCGACGCTCGCCGAGACGAGATAATGGCCGTCGGGCGAGAACGCTACCGAGGTGATCCAGTTGCGATGATTGCGGTAGGGGTGCAATTCTTGTCGAGTGAGGGTGTCCCACAGCTTGATGACCTGATCGCCACCGGCCGAGGCCAGAGTCTTGCCGTCGGGACTCAGAGCCACACTGGAGACGATGTGTTTGTGTCCCAAGAAGACAATCGGAGGCCCACCGGCGACAAGATCGTAGAACAAAACCCGCTGGTCGCTGCCGGCCGTAGCGAGTTTCGTCGAGTCGGCACTGAAGGCAACGCAACTGACCGATCCGGTGTGATCGCGAAGGATGCGTTCTTCCTTGAGTTGAGCCGGCTCGAGCAGCCGAACGGTGCGATCGCTGCCCGCCGAGGCGATGCGTTTGCCATCGGGACTCCAGGCCACGCTGGAAACCACGGCTGAGTGCCCATCAAACTGATGCAGCACCTTGCCGGTATCGACATCCCACAGTCGGACGGAACGATCGGCCGAGCCGGAGACGAATTGCTTGCCGTCGGGTCGGAAAGCAGCCGAGGTGACGGCACTGGTGTGGCCCTGGAAGGTACGCAGTTCCTTGCCCGATTCGATGTCCCAGAGTTTCAGAACGCGGTCGCCGCCACAGGACAGAATGTACTTGCCATCGGGCGAAAACAGGGCCGCGGTGACGGCGGCGGAGTGGCCGACAAAGGTCTTTTCCTCCAGCCCCGTGGTGGCGTTCCACAACCGCACGACGCGATCTCGGCCAGCCGTGACGATGTGACGGCTATCGGGACTGTAGACGGCTGACCAGACCGCATCGGGATGTGTGCCGCCGTTGAGACCGAGTTGACGGGACGGCTCGCTGTTGCCCAGGTGCCAGAGTCGGACGCGCTGATCGGTGCCCGAGGAGGCCAAGCGAGTGCCGTCAGGAGAAATGGCCAGGGCGATGATTTCGCCATCGTGAGCGGCCAGAGTGCGGAAGCAGGTGCCGGTGGCCAGATCGTACAGTTTGATGCGTTTGTCCGTGCTGCCGGTGACCACGGTCTTGCCGTCGGCGGTCACATCGATAGCGGTGACGGCTCCATCGTGGCCTTCGTAGACCTGACGTTCACCGCCTTGAATAGTAAACAGTCGAGCGGTGTTGCTGTCGGCACCGCCGGCCAGAACGCCCTGATTGCCTGGCGCGAAGACGGCACACAGGGCACGAGCGAAGCCGCGAATGCTGGCCTGATCGCTGCCTTTTTGAGCGTCCCAGATGCGGATGTGACCGTCGCTGCCGGCACTGGCCAGCCAGCGATTGTCGCTGCTGAAGGTGACGGCGTTGATCTCGCGATTGTTGCCGGGCAATTCGTTGAAGCGTGGCTTGCCGGTGGCCACTTCGTAGACTCGCACCAATTTGTCCAAGCCGCCAGCCGCGAGCAACTGTCCGTTGGCACTGAAGGCCAGACTCTTGATGGCCTCGGTGTGGCCGGTCAGGCTGCGGACAGGCTTGCCGGTGCTGGCTTCCCAGAGATGGATTTCATTGTCGTCACCGCTGCTAGCGACCAGTTTGCCATCGGGGGAGAAGGCGACTGCGCGAACGGGTTTACCTTGGCCGGCGAACTGAACGAGTTGTGCGCCGGTGTCGGCATCCCAGATCTTGACCAGCCCCTCGCTTCCGGCAGTTGCCAGCCGGGTGCCGTCGCGACTGAAGGCGAGGGCGTTGACTGTGCCGGCATGGCGCAATTTGTTATCGCCCAGGACGCGAACGATGCCGCTGGACAGATGCAGCGGCAAGCGTGGCAACGACCAGCGAGCGCGACGGTAGTTGTCGCGAGCTTCTAAGTGCCGATTGGCCTGCATGGCCGACTCAGCCGCCTTGGCCAGTGCGTCGGCATACTCGTACCACTCCGGCGAGAACAGCCGGGTTAGTCCCGTGATTTGCTGATTGTGGCGATCTTGCTGAAAGGCTTGTTGCAGACGAGTCGCTTCTGAGACGGGGACAAGCGGAGGAGCGGCGGCACGGCTCAGCAGCGTCATCGCCCACACCACCAGCAGGGTTGGAACCAGCAGTACCGGCAGCCTCATGGTTTGCGCTCCCTCCTGGTTTGCTCGATGCCGGCCCCCTGTCGCTGTTGCGAGCATCCGGACATGAGCCCATCGGAAAACATTACGAGTATAGAAGTTTTGCCAGGGCACTGACAAGGCAGATGCGCCGCATCGGAGCAGTCCATCAGCCGATCAAGGAAGGCGATGAAGCTCACGAAGCACGGCTTTGCCGGTTGGGGGATAGCAGTTCTGTCAGGAGAGTGAGGAAGAAATATGTCTGGAAGGGGAAGTTTTTCCACAATCTTCAGCCGCAGTATAGGCAGCGCAATACAATAAACTACGAGCTTCTGATGCCCCTACACAGGTGCGAAAGGCTTCTCGCCCAGGAGAAGCGACCATGCAAGCACTTCCTCAAACGTCAGATTTCACCCACCGTCTGCATTACCAGGCAGCTCTTATCCTGGTCGGCTGGACGGTCGCCGTAGCGATTTCTCTAGTCTGGAACACCTATCGGGACGAGCAATGGGCTCTTCAGGAGGCCTATCTACACGCTCACATTGTCCACGAAAAAGACCAGATGTATCGAGAGTGGGCCATGAAACTGGGCGGCTTCTATGCGCCCGTTACCGAGACGAACCTTCCCAATCCGCACCTCGCTCATTTGCCCGAACGAGATCTGACAACGCCGAGCGGTCGGCAACTCACACTCGTCAACCCCGCCTACTACATGATACGTCAGGTTCACGAAATGGGTACGTCCAAGCACGGCACCCTGGGCCATCTGACTAGTTTGCGGCCCGTTCGCTCTGAAAACGTCTGCGACCGCTGGGAAGCGGAAGCGTTGCGTTCCTTTGAAAAGGGAGCCGCTGAGGCCACTACCATCGAGCAAATCGACGGCAAGGAGTACTTTCGGCTGATGCGACCGTTGCTGGTGGATCAGGCTTGCCTGAAATGCCATCCCGGACAGGGATATCGCCTAGGAGAAGTACGCGGGGGCTTGACTGTCTCGATCCCCATGCAACCCGTCCGAGCTATCAGTAAAAGTCGTCAAGCCAGCCTGTTGCTGGGGCATTCAATCATTTGGATGGTGGGTAGTCTGGCCTTGCTAGCGGGCTATTTCTCCTCGCTGCGAACCGAACGTCGGCGCAGTGAAATCCAGGCACAACTGCTGGCCGCCAAGGCCGCCGCTGAGGTCGCTAATCGAGCCAAGAGCGAGTTCCTGGCCAACATGAGCCACGAGATTCGTACGCCCATGAACGGCATCCTCGGCATGACCGAACTGGCTCTCGAAACCAATCTGAACGCCGAACAACGCGATTTCCTACAAACCGTTCACAGCTCCGCCCTATCGCTGCTGAAGGTCATCAACGACATCCTCGATTTCTCCAAGATCGAGGCCGGCAAGTTCGAGTTGGAGTCGCAGCCCTTCTCGCTCTCGCAAACGCTGGCCGACACCCTCAAACCGCTGTCCCTGCGAGCGCACGACCGTGGCCTGGAACTGGTCTATTCCATCGCGCCAGACGTACCCGATGCCCTGATCGGTGATCCCGTTCGGCTGCGACAAGTCTTGCTCAATCTGGTCGGCAATGCCATCAAGTTTACCGAGAAAGGCGAAGTGGTGGTAGCAGTGACCGGTGAGCCGGCCGCCGCATTTGGCACGGATACGACTCCGACAACTGCCCAGGACAATGCCGCAGTCATGCTCCGGTTCGAGGTTCGCGACACGGGCATCGGTATCCCGGCCGACAAACTTGAAACGATCTTTCAGCCCTTTGAGCAGGTCGATGGCTCGATGACCCGTCGCTACGGCGGTACCGGCCTGGGACTGACCATTTGCTCTCGTTTCGTGGAATTAATGGGCGGTCGGCTGACCGTAAGCAGCATCCCAGGCAAGGGTAGTACCTTTGCCTTCACGGCCCGGTTTCTTCTTCAGAACTGCAGTCAGATCGACCGGCCACAAGAACAAGTGGCTGTCCTCAAGGGAGCCTCAGTTCTGGTAGTGGACGACAATGCGACCAATCGCCGGATTCTCGAGGAATTGCTGCGTAGCTGGCAGATGCAGCCGGTGCTTGCCGATGGGGGTGAAGCCGGGCTCCGCGAATTTCGTGCAGCGGCCCAGCGGGGCACTCCCTTCGATCTGGTCATTCTCGATGCCCTGATGCCGGATCTCGACGGTCTGGAAGTGGCCCGACAAATCCGAGCAGATGGTTCTCAGACGAGAGTCGGTATTCTGCTGCTGTCGTCGCGCGACCGACTGGGCGATTCGCGACGCTGTCAAGAACTGGGACTGGCTCGCTGTCTAGTCAAACCCGTTCATCCGGGCGAACTGCAGACGGCTCTGCTTGCTCTCAGAGAGCAAGCGCTGGGCAAACAGCCGCTCCTCTCCGCCGCGCCGTCGCCGGCTCCCGCAGCGATTGCCGCACCGTCGCCCGCTTCTGCCGCGCCGTCTCGCGTACTGCGTGTGTTGCTGGCCGAGGACAACCCGATTAACCAGAAACTGGGCGTTCGTCTCATCCAGAAAGCGGGGCATCAAGTCGAGTTGGTCAGCAACGGCCAAGAGGCTCTGAACGCTCTAGAACAGCAGCCCTTCGATCTAGTCTTCATGGATGTGCAGATGCCGGTGATGGACGGCCTGGAGGCGACGACTCGAATCCGTGAGCGCGAGAAGCAAAGCGGTGGGCATCTGCCGATTTTCGCCCTGACCGCACATGCTCTAGCCGATGACCGCGAAAAATGTCTGGCCGCAGGCATGGACGGTTACCTCTCCAAGCCGCTCAACGTCAAGGAGATTAACTCGCTTCTGGAGAGATTGGCCGGTTCCTCCTCGACATGAAGCGTCGAGCCGGCAATTCGTTTGCTGCCCCTGCCATCTGGAAAGGCTGTCATGGTTCCCTTGCTCGTTCGTGGTGCCTGTCCGCACGACTGCCCGGACACTTGCGGCGTGATCACCGAAGTAGTCGATGGCCGGGCGATCAAGTTTCGTGCCGACCCGGATCACCCCATCACTCAGGGTTGGCTGTGTGCCAAGGTACGGCCTTACCTCGATCACATCTACCATCCCGACCGTGTGCTGTATCCCCTGCGACGCGTGGGACCGAAAGGGGCAGGGCAGTGGCAGCGGATTAGTTGGACGGAAGCGTTGAACGAGATTGCCGCTCGTTGGCGAACTATCATCGAAAAATACGGCCCGCAGGCGATCTTGCCCTACAGCTACAGCGGGACGCTGGGTCTGGTACAAATGGTGGTGGCCAGCGGCCGGTTTTGGAACCGTCTGGGAGCCAGCCAACTGGAACGCAGCATCTGCGGTGCGGCAGCCGAGATGGCGGTCGAGGCCACGCTCGGCAAGCGGTGGAGTCCTGCTTACGAGGACGTTCGCCACAGTCGGTTGGTCATCCTCTGGGGGCACAATCCCGTTTCTACCAGTCCGCATTTCCTGCCCTTTCTGCGAGCGGCCCAGCGTGACGGCTGCCAAGTCGTCGTCATCGACCCGCGTCGCACGGCGAGTGCCCAGGGAGCCGTCCTGCATCTGGCTCCGTTGCCGGGCAGCGATGGCGTGCTGGCTCTGGGATTAGCCCGTCTACTGCTCGAAAACGGCCACTGCGACGAGGCATGGTTACATGCTCATGCGTTGGGCTGGCCGGCCTTCCGCGATCGGCTCGCCGAGTTCCCGCTCGATCGCGTCGTGGCTCAGACTGGCATCCCGGCCGAGGCCATCCGCGAACTGGCACGGTTGTACGGCACCATTCGTCCCGGTCTGATCAAGATCGCTGATGGTGTCAATCGCAATCGCAATGGCGGCCAGAACGTCCGCGCCATCTGTGCCTTACCGGCCCTGACTGGGCAATACGGCATCCCTGGCGGAGGACTGTCCTATAGCACCTCGGGCTACGTTCGCTGGGATGCTGAGGCGGTTGGCAAGTGGTCGCAGTGCCCACCACCGGGGCGGTCGGTCAACATGAACCGACTGGGAGCGGCCTTGCTTGGCGAGGTCAGCGATCCGCCGATCCGTTCGCTGTTCGTGTTCGGAGCCAACCCGGTGGCCTCGACCCCCAACGCAGGCAAGATCGTCGAGGGCATGCGCGGCGAGGATCTTTTCACCGTGGTTCACGAACTATTCCTCACCGACACCGCCGAACTGGCCGACATCGTCTTGCCGGCTACCTCGCAACTGGAACAAACCGACCTGCACAAGGCATATGGCACAACGCTGTTGACCTACAACGCTCAGGCCATCGCTCCGCTAGGCGAGTGTCGCAGTACTTGGGAAGTGATGGGGTTGCTGGCCAAGGCGATGGGCTTTGAGGAAGACTGGCTCCATCAGTCGGCTGACGAGGTAATCGCCGAGGTGCTGGCAGCGATGCGAGCCAACGATCCACATTTTGCCGGCATCACGCTGGAACGGCTCAAGGCCGAGGGACGAGTACCGCTCTCGCTACCGTCCACGCCTCCCTTTGCTGGCGGGGTGTTCCCGACTCCTTCGGGCAAGATCGAACTGTACAGCGAACGGCTGGAGCGATTGGGCCATGATGCCCTGCCCGGACGCTTCCGCGACTTTTCGGAACCCGAATTGAGCAACGGCTCGTCGTCGGGCCAAGCGTTGACTTTGGTCAGTGGGGCCTCGCATCATTTCGTGTCGAGCAGCCTAGCTAGTCAAAAGGGGTTGCTGGAGCGTGCCGGTGAGCCGTTCGTGGAGATTCACCCCGAGGATGCTCGGCAGCGTGGCATTGCAGATGGGGAACTGGTCGAACTGAGCAACGCCCGCGGAGCGTGTCGTTTGCGAGCGGTGGTCACCGAGGCGGTTCGACCCGGCGTGGTGGTGTCGCTCAAGGGACGATGGGCCAAACTCTCCGGCGGTCGCAACATCAACTGGCTCACCAGCGACGAACTCGCTGACCTGGCCGGACAGAGTACCTATCACAGCACGCGTGTCTGGCTCCATCGTGTCGAAGTCTGAACCTGAGAGGTGACAAATGAGGCGAGCCACCTTGCGTCAGCGACTGGAATAGCGAGCCACCTCGCGTCAGCGAGTGGAGTCAGCTACGCCGGTCGCTGACGCTCCCGGCTCGCTAACGCGCTCGCGCTCTTCGTACAATGACGGCAGGGCGTTGGGAACCGCTGGTCAGGAAACTTCGTCGAAGAACTAACCGCCCAGATTGTCGGTCGTCGGCAACACCCTCCTACAGGAGTCACAACGTGAAACACCTCGCTTTTTCCGCCATCCTGGCGACGCTCCTGGTCACCCTGGTGGGCAACTCTGGACAGGCCCGTCGAAACGATGAGGCCAACAAGGACAACCCGCCCGCCGAACCAAAGTTCATCGATCAGGGAGCCACCGACAAACAACTGGCAGGACTGGCTGCCCTGGAGGGCTTTCGTCTGGAAGTCGTCACCGTTAGTCCGACCGTGAACGCCCCGACGCAGTTGCTCTTCGATGAAAAAGGTGTGCCGTATGTCGTCGAAGGACGCGGTTCGCGTCTGCTGCGGTTGTCGTCGTCGAAGCAAGACGGCAACTGGGACACGGCACGAGTGATCTTCGACCAAGTGGGGCCGGCCACTCCGCTCTTTTACGACGGCTGGCTCTACCGGATCGACGGCGGGAAAGTAGTGCGGCATAAACTGGGCGAGCAACTAGGAGCGGCCGAGACACTTGTGGAAGGGATAGGCGGTCGCTCTGCGGCAAGAGCCGGTGGACTGACTGTCGGGCCGGACGGCTGGATCTACTTCGGGATTCCCAGCGGCAATCACATGCTGCGCGGCAAGGATGGTGGCAAGGTGGTGTTGCTAGCGACGGGTGGCCTGATCCGCTGCCGACCTGATGGCACAGGCGTTGAGATCGTTGCTCGCGGCCTGACGCATCCGCGTGGTGCCCCGTTCTTCGATAGCTTAGGCACCCTCTTCCAGATCGATGGCGGACTTGCTGCCAACCCCCAGACGCGAAAGAAAGCGGGGATTTATGGCACCAGTCGCTTGCTCCAGGTCGTCGAAGGCGTGGACTTTGGCTGGCGCGAGACGGCCGATGGCCAGATCGATTCCGCACGGGTCGATCTAGCAACGATTCGTCCAGGAACCGTCGCGGCAACCTCTTGCCTAGCCACAGCCACCTCGCTAGATGCGCTGGTCTATAACGATGTTGCCTGGCCGGAAGACTACCGTGGGCTGATGCTGGATCTCGAGCCGGCGACCGGCCATCTGCGCGGCTGGCCAGCGTTCTCTCGCACCCCAATCCTGCTGCTTCGTCGAGACAATGACCATGCCGTCCGGCCTTTTAGTCTGAGTGCCGGGCCAGATGGTGCCGTCTATGTGCTAGCACGTTCGATGAGTGAGGGGCAAAAGAGTAGCACCAACCTGATCTGTCGTCTCCGCTGGGCCGGAACGACGGCTCAACCAGAGATCCAACTCCGCAAACTCGATTGCTTGGCAGATCTCGGCAAGCGGGACGACAAGCAATTGCTCGCTGCTTTGTCCAGCCCCATCGGGCGCGAGCGCGACTTGGCTCGATACGAGTTGGTTCGTCGTGGCGACCGCAATCGCGCGGCTCTGATCGAGTTATTCAAGGGTGAGGACTCCGCTCCGCACACTCGCTTGGCGGCTCTCGGCGTACTACGCAGCATGGTCAACAACGAGGTTATTGAGGCCTGCATCTGGGGCATCCAGGAGGGGGATGCCGAGGTGCAACTCTTCGCTGCGGATGCGTTGGGACGACTGGGAGAACGCGGCAATCGCCGCATTCAGGACGTGTTGCTCAAGGCATTGGCTCTGGAGAACGGCGAGGTGCGTCGCGCCATCGTCCTGGCAATGGGCAAATTGGCCGGCCCCGGCGCAGCCGACAATCTGGCTTCTGCACTGGCCTTCGACAGCGGTAAGGATCGTCTGGTGTTCGACGGCTACCTTCGTGCCTTGGAATCGCTTGGTAAGCCGGGCATTGATGCTCTGCTCGCCTTGGGAGATTCCGGCCGACAGCGTGATACCGATCGGATGGTTGAGGCCTTCTGCGGCTTGCGCGAGCGAGTCGCTTTTGACGCGATGGTGCGTTTGCTGGGCAACCCTCACATCTCCAGCGACCAACAGGCCCAGATCATTCGCTCAGCGCGCAACTTCCAACTCGACCCGCCAGTCTCTCTGGACGCAGTTGCCACCTACCTGGCCAAACAGGGCCGGGTCTCTGAAGAGGTGGATAAGGCATTCAAAGAGACAAAGGCCGTGCTGAACGCCTCGCAGCAGAAGGCGAAGTGAACGGTGGCAATTCATCTCTGGCGAGTCGCACACGGGGGGCAGTGCCCCCCGCGTTGCTTGTTAAGGGATACTATCTCCTGGACAAACTCGCCTGGGGTTTTACTGGATACCACCGTGAACTCGTTCAGGAGTCAGGTGGGACGGTTGATCGGTGAACCAGATACGCTCCCATTCGTACTCAATCTGCCGCAGGTCTTCTGAGGTGTTGAGCAACTCAGCGATCCGACGAGTGGGATCAGCAGAGTAGATGGGGATGAAACAGCCTGCGCTGTTGAAGGCACAAACGAGAACGAGCAGCATTAGCAAGTGCCGCATGGCCACAACCTCCCGGACGAACAGGGCTCCATTCAGCCGGGGCGAGGTGTCCAGGGCGGGTTGCCTTGCCGGACAGCACCACGGCCACGGTCGAAACAGATTCTGCAAGTAATATCGGTCAGAGCGGTTGCCGAACTTGAACGGCTCGTGATGGAAGTGCTGGTCAGGTCGTCTTACGCGGCCGCGAACGTTTTCTGGGCTTTTCCGGTTCGCCATTAGCGGCCACATTCGAGTGGGGTGAGGGAGCCTTGACCGCAGCCTCTTGTTCATCTTTAAGCGGCGGAAGTTGCGGCAAGTGGGTCAACTTGCGAACCCGTTCTTCCATTTCCTTGCCTGGCTTGAAGGTGACAACATTCTTGGGAGGCACAAAGACCTTGTCACCTGTTTTAGGATTGCGCGCCTTGCGTGCCTTACGCTGCTTGACTTCAAACACGCCAAAGTTGCGTAATTCTATCCGGCCATCTTCTAGAAGCGTATCCACAATGGCATCAAAGGTCTGCTGCACGATTTCCTTGGTCTTGAGCTGGGTCATGCCCAGGCGTTCAGAAATCTGCTTGACGATCTCTTTCTTGGTCACGAGGTTCCCTCCACGAGAACGTGCATCCAGGACAGCCCTGGGCTAAGAGGAGATGATTTTAACGGTAGAGAGGACAACGACTAATGTCAAGTAAAAACACAGATGTCCCCGATACCCCAGAGGCGACTGGGCAAGCGATACGTCGCTCCATACAGGTAATTCTTTGGAGGATTGCTTGTGTCGGCCGGAGCAAGAATGAATTCTAGAACTGGACAAAGAGGATCTTATGTTGGACAGTTCTTCCAGTGGGCCGCGCGTTCTAGTCACGGGAGCCAATGGCTTCGTCGGCTGTTACTTGGTGGCGGCCCTGTTGGCCAGGGGATGCTCTGTAGTGGGCATCAGTCGAGCGGCCGGCTGGCCCGCGGCCTGGCGACATCTGGAATCCCAGGTGCCTTTGCATGTAGTCGATCTGTGCGATCTTTCTAGACTGAAGGCCGTCCTCCACGCCGTCGAGCCGACTCAGGTTTATCATCTGGCTGGTTTTGCTCGGGTCGGCCAATCCTTTCGCGAACCCGATGCCGCCTGGAACAG
>Ga0272446_1004807_pt1 | contig 15592 bp, 11 predicted proteins | sample YNPCB0061_FD_194587 | JGI IMG/M metagenome (GOLD analysis project Ga0272446, IMG submission 194587) | Hot spring microbial mat communities from Yellowstone National Park, WY, United States - YNP-CB-006-1 | ecosystem: Environmental > Aquatic > Thermal springs > Hot (42-90C) > Sediment | place... | reverse complement strand
ATTTACCGCTGATCGAGCAATCATACTCTATAAAGTTGGTCAACTTAAAGCTGGAAAATTGAATGAAGTGATTACCAAGATAGTTGAAATTGTTCAGCAGTAATTGTTTCTAGCTCGCAGGACAGGTAGCGATCGCACTCCCCACCCCAACAAAAAAGCGATCGAACTCCGAAGAATCTCGATCGCATTCCTGTTAATTTGAAATAAAAAAGAACGATCGTACTCCGAAGAATAGCGATCGCCCAAATATTTACCTAGAGAAAGAGATCACGCTCTTTTTGAATTGAGTAGAGCAGTCACCCTTTGTTGAAAAAGTAACGTATGGGTTATTACTAACCTAATTTAGTTTTCCAACTAACTGCACTCCTTGCAATTAAATCTGCTTGGTCCAGACTATTAACAATCTTGCGAGCATTAAAAAAGTCTACGTTATTGTCGGAAATAAAGTCATCTAGTTTAAGAGTGGTAAAGACACCTCGTTTCATACCATCAATCAAGATAAAAAGTGCAATATCTGGACGCATCACTAAATCAGGACTATTCACCATATCTATCCCAAGTAGATCCGAGTATTTTTGATAATTACCTTTCCAAGTAAGCTGTACATAACCTCTTCCGTAGAATGGATAGTATTGCAAAGTTTTACGGAAGTTTTCAGCTTGGGGTTCACCCAAGTAATATGCCTCCCGTACAGGTTCAAAACTGCTTGCAGTTTCATGCTGGGCAGTTGCGAGAATATAAGCTATTTGATCTTTAGAAGTAATGCCCTGGCGCTGAGCTTCTTCGATAATTGCCTGCACTGTCGCTTGTTCGTTGCCTCCCTGCCAATTAGGTAACTTTCCATTACCTCCCTGAACTGGAGGAGTTACGGAGTTAGTATTTTTCGGATTAGTCCAAACTATATTTGAACCATAGCCATTAGCACTACCATCAGGGATGTTAATCCAATATGTATGTTCCTTAACGATCCTACCAGCAGGACTATTAGAGTCCATAATTTTAACTTGTCGCTGTCCATTAACTAGCCGTGATTCCATGACAATTGCTACATGACCAGATGGTGGGGCAAGATCAGGGAAAGAAATAACAGCACCTCTTTGAGGTAATCCACTATTAGTAAGAGACTCAAAATATTGAGGGAATTGTTTTGCAACAGAAGCCGCAGTACCGCCACCATTATCTAAAAAGAGGGCTTTATTTTTTTGATCAGCAGGAAAAAATGCCTCTTGAAGATAGCGGGCAATTAGAGAAACACACTCACCTTTAAGGTCGTTTCTATCTAATCTCTCAATATATTGTTTGCCTCTTGCCCAGTTAAAGAAATTTTCCATTCGCTGAGTTGTTGTACCATTACCACCAGTAAATGGTGGAGTCGTCAGTCTCCAATTTAGACCGAACTCGGTGTCCTCGGTGTTGTTGTAGTAGTATGCTGCAATATAGTATTCACCAGATTGAGTTGGTTTAAATGTGTGTTCAGTAGCAATGGGGTTTGTCTGCCATTGATCCCTTGGGGTAATTGGGAACCATTCACCTGTAGTAATGTTTTTTGCCCAGACTTGGTAGCCATCATTACCTCTGCCCATGAACGTATAAGTCGCTCCAGCTTGGAAACTATCCTTAGTGATCGCTTTGATCAAGACTTTTTCTGAAGATAGCCCTGGTGCTAAACTGCTAAAAGTTGAATCAAGTTTCAAACCCTTACGACCTTCAGCAGCAGGATCTTTGCGTACATTACTACCTAGATCAACTACTCTTGATTTGCTTTGGAGGAATTGATTTTGCAAATCTCCATGGAAGTTAGATGGCGTGGAAGTCCACTTAATGATTTCTGCTTTCCAGTTTTTTGTTTCATCGACAATAGGGGTTGGTATTTCTATTGGCTGATTAGATTCCTTGTTGGGAGTACCGCCGTTACCTTTGTCGTAGAAACTTTGGCTCCCATCTGGTTGTTGTACCAAAATTCCCTTGGCGTAGTAATTATTGCCTGGTACAGGATTTAATGGGTCAACACTACCACTTGGCAAGAAAACCAATGTGGGATTACCAGACTGTGGCTTACGAACTTCAGATTCAAGAAAGAACTGTGTACCATCCACATCCTTGGATATTTCCTTCCAGCGATTGCCATCACCTAATAACCTCGCTGCGATCGACCACAGAGTATCTCCCGGTCTAACAGTATAAGAAAGGCGAGAAGGCTTTGGTGGTAGTGGAGCAGGTTCAGGTGGAGAAAGTGGATTAGGGGGTGTAGGATTTTGAGGCTTATTCTTATAATACTCTTGGTCAATTGGATCACTACCATCGCCATCTCTATTGAAATTAAGTCTGAGCTCGTATTTAACTTCAGAATCATTCCTGTCAGAATAATTCCTGTCTACCGTAATGGTGTAACTCCCAGAAGGTAAGTCACCCCTAAATCTAATTACGCCATCTGGATCAGGTGATCTATTTATTCCACTTATTTTTACGCTTACTTTTGGGCCTGCACCAATCTGTAGCCAAGATCGCGAGCTTACAGAAAAAGTGAAAGTATCTGATGAATCTAAATCATTTAACCAGCCATTGTAGATTCTGCGGCCTTCGGTAATTAACGGAGTAATTGAGGGTGTCCAATTATCTGCTACTGCTCTTTCCATCGGCACAACTTTCCCTTCTCCACTCCAACTCCCCGGAAAATATAGAGGTGTGGGTATATGGAGTAATGGTGGGGTTGTTTTTGCTAATGCTACTGCTGCCGACAAGTTAAGCAAACCTGCGCCAGTTTCAAAGTTCCAACCGGGAGATTGCAAATCCGTAGCTGAGTTTATGAGAATTTCTTTAACTTGCAGATAGCTCAACTTCGGATTCGCAGCCCAAACTTGAGAAGCTGCTCCTGTGGCTTTTGCTGCCGCTACAGATGTTCCTGCCATAGCATTCACGTCTTCCCCAACAGTAGATACGACAGGCTGGTTAATGGTTCCACCATCGGCAATTAAGTCTAGAGCAACTCCATAGCTAGAGTAATCATATCGACCAGAAATATTTCCTGAACCAACGGAAATAATATTGTCAAACTCCAGAGAAGCCTGTCCAAGCGCCGACATTGTACTACCATCATTTCCAGCAGCAGCTACGATTAACACCCCATTCTGCCGAGCGTATTCAATAGCAGCCCGTTCTTGAGGAGTAAATTCATAGCGAGTAGTTACACTGCCATCGGGGTTAACTTGGGTCAGGTCAATACTCAGGTTAATAATCGCATTGGGTTGATTAGAAGCCTTGGCAGCATCCACAAATTCCACCAGTGCATCGGCCCACTTGCCAGATTCCACCGCACTGCTCACCCACAAAGGCGCATCATCGTTCAGCCCATTAATTCCCAAGCCATTATCTTGAGTAGCTGCCACAATCCCTAAGATATGATCACCATGAGTTCCTTCCCCAGCCACAGCAACAACTGTTGGATCACTATCATTTTGAATGTAATCCTTCCCAAAGATAATTCTGCTGTAGTCTATATCTGGGTTGCCTTTGGTAAAATGAGTATCAATAAAACCAATCAGGGGCTGGTCTGCCTTGGGAAACTCGTACTTCTCCACAGGGTTCGACTCTGGCACTATAACTACCTGAGATGCGGCATAATCAACAAGCTGTTGACCGAGTTCTGTGTTCCGCCAATCCGCCTCTGGGGACATTTCCCCCTCTAGGATCAACTCATCTAGGGTGACAGTTTTGATAGTTGCCCCCTTAACTTGGAAAATGAGGTCATTAAAGTCCTTATCGCTGGCTCCGTCTTGACGGATATCTTCAAATACATAGGTATTGCCATCCCCAGTCACATCTATAATTTGCCCCATTTGGATCGCCTTGGTGGGGTTAGCGGCAACTAGAGAAAATAGAGGACGCATATCTTTAGTAATTCCTTGCTCCAGAGCATCTGCCACCTCTGCCACTGAACCATTAGGAATCAGCATCAAAAAGAACTTATCTCCGGCATTAAATTCTACGATCGAGCTTCCGGTAAATTCCCCATAGTTATAATCAAAGCCTTTCTCTAGTTCACCATCGAACATCGCCCCAGCATTGAGATCATCGATGACAATGTAGCCTAATTTTGCTTCACTGCCAGAGAGGGCGCGGCGGAGTGCTTCTTGGAAAAACTCTGGAGAGTTGAGGTCAAGATTTTCCATTCCACTCATGGAGATTGCTGCCAGTTGACCTTCGTAGGCACCGCCATCAAAGATAAAGGTAAATTCTACTTTACCAGTGGCATCCACGGTGTAGTAGCCAGATTTTACTTCTGAGAGTAGCTGAGGCTCCAAGATTGGATCTTCTCCTAGGATTTCTCGCTCTTCTCCATCCTCATCAGCTACAGTTTCCTCTGATTTCTCTTCTTCAGCACTGGCAACAACTTCCTCATCAGCTACGGCTTCTTCAGATTCTCCATCTTCGCCACTGTCTAAGGTTTCTGGCTGTTCAACTTTGTCCTCCGGAGTATCATCAACTCCCTGCTCGTCTTTGGGAGAAGGGGCATCAGCTCCCTTGAGGCCATCTTCACCTTCTACTACTGTATCGGCTACTGCTTCTAGGAGTTCTGTATCTTCTTCTTGCATCGACCACCCGTCGCTGGGTTCGTCAGCAACAATGTCACTGATGGTTTCAGGTTCTATATCGGAGTCATCTACAGGTTCTATGTCAGAGTTATCTAATGGTTCCTCAGTTTCAAGCTCTTGGCTTAAGTCTTCTGCTGTATCCACAAATAACAGGACACTAGGGGTTTGGATGCGCTTGATCCGGAATAGGAATGCAAAGATCATGGTATTATCTCCTGACTATTACTTAGATAATAGATAGCTTTCAGTGACTTGCTAACGTACATATCTACTCAAACAGAATTAGTTGTCACTGATATACCTCATTCAAAGGGTTTCACAGTTTTTATGCATCCACTAGCAGGTTTACAAAAAATTCATAAGATACCAGCAGTAAGTTTACAAATTTATAAGATGCCAGTTAGGCTTATCTTAATAAAAGGCAAGCATGACCGGCTTGACTATTTCAGGTATAGCCTCTAAAGTCATAGCAAGCATATTACTTGTTATATCTGTCATGGTTTATTCCAGGGAAGCAGCAACGACCCAGCTACTGCCAGATTTAAGGAACCATTACCCACCCCCTACTTTTGACCAAGATTTAGGTCAGGGTGTCTGGCAAATTAATCAGCAAGTCTATTATTTTTCAGAACCAGAAACCTTTGTTTTACAGTGTTGTTTGGGCAAATACACGATCGCTCAAGTCGAGAGAGCCTGCCAAAAAAAATTCCCTGAATGCCCAGCAGATTTGGTAACCAGATTGATTGAACGCCTGATCGCCATGGGAGTTTTAACCACGGAAGAGGAAAATCAAGCAGATGATCAATCAGCCCTCAAGCCAGGTTTACAGTTGGTAGAGTATCGCCATTGGTTATTCAAGGAGAATCTCTGGCTGCTGCGGAATCCAGATGACCGCACATATCTATGCATGAGTGAGGATTGTAAACAAGTAGTTGAATCACTGGCAACCCAATCTCCCCAGGAAGCCAACCACACATATCCCCAATTCCCCCAAGTCTGGCAAGAACTCCGAGCCAGTTACATGATTAAAGGAACTAAACCACCAACCAAGAAAATCCGGCGGGGTAAATTTACCCCCATGCACCTAATGTACTTCGATAAACCCCTAGGCAACCCAGACCCTTGGTTGAGTCGCTGTGTTAATCAATTGGGCTGGCTGTGGAGCCGTGCCAGTGGCTATCTTTTGTTGGCTACCTTTGCTTTGAGCTTATTTTTAGCTTGGCGTTACAGCGGAGCTTTAGCTGTTTTTGGTAAAAACCTCTGGCAAGCCCAGGGGGCAAGGCTGCTGATTTCCACTACCCTGTGGTCTTTGGCGATCGTCACCCTACATGAATTAGGTCACTGCTTTACCCTCAAGCATTACGCCCGGCAAGTCCCCCACCTGGGTCTCAAGGTGCCAGAGGTGGGGCTGATGTTCATGTGCCTGATGCCCACGGTCTACTGCGACACAACCGACCTGTTGTTTTTACCCAAGGTCTATCAGCGGGCTTTAGTGGTTGCCGCCGGCATTATTGTCCAACTCATGATTTGGATGATTGCTTTTGGTCTGTGGTTGACGACCGCAGCCAGTTGGCTCAGGGTTTCTAGCTACATTATTATGGGTGCTGCCCTACTGACGATCGCTTGGAACCTCAACCCTCTAGCCAAGTTCGATGGCTACTATTTCCTAGAAATTATCACGGGAGTCATTAACCTCAAGGAGCGATCGCGCAATTTCTACCAGAGCATCCTGAGCCGCCGCCCCAGCCAAGAACCCCAGGAAACCCGCTGGATTCTCTTGCTATACGCCCCCTTCAGCATCATCTACGGCTTACTGGTTATGGCTTTTATCTTTTCCGGTATCTTGGGTTGGGGATTGACCCAAGCCCCAGCCTTGATGCTGCTCCTCACAATCGCCTGGTTAATTTATTACTTCTTCCCGGAGCCAGCATAAAACTTCCCAAAACCCTTGATAGAGATGTAAATCATCCCACAAACCTATGCAGGCTAACCAAGACCCCCAACCCCAAAAGCTAAAGGTGGTTCCCCCGCCCAAACCTACCGTGGAAGAGCAGCCCGCACCTCCAGAAACACCGACCCGTAAACACTCCCACACTTTAATCATGGTCGGCACAATTGTCGCTGCGGTAGCAGGGATCAGCGTGATTATCCCCTGGCCCAACTCAGTTTATTCTGATTTGGTTACAACCGAACCCAGTAAAGGCCAAGTCAGCACCATCTCGCTTCCCCTGGGTAACTACCTGGAAAAAATCACTTCTGACCCAGAGGTTAGCCAAGGTACAGTGATTGCAGTTACTAGAAATTTATCCCAGGAAGATAATCTTAGAAGGATGCGCCAGGAAATCAGTGATACTGAGCAGACACTCCAAATTGCTAAAACTGAAGAAGATATTGCCAGAAGTAAGCTGAATCACGCACAAGCGAACCGCCCTCTGGGTTCGGGAGGGGTGGAGGCGGCTGCACGGGAAATAGAAGTAAAAAATGCTGAATTAGAATCTGCTAAGTTGCAGTTAGCAACTGAAGAATTTAATATAGCCACATTTGCAAGGCTTATTGAGCAGGGTGCGATGGCAGAGTTAGACCCCCGCGTCACCACTGGCCGGGCCAAAATTCTGGAGTTGCGGGGTAAAATCAACTCTCTGAATGCTCAAATTGCCCAAGTTGAATCTAGGGTAAGCGATTTGCAAAGCGAGTATAAAACCAATGTGGCCACTAAGGAGGCTGCGGTTATTGTTGCTTCTCAGGAGCTAATTCAAGCCCAGCGCAAAACTGGTGAGCTTCATAAAAAACTTTTGACTCTGCGGCGGGGTGCCCGGCAGATTGAAGAAAGTCAAAAGCAACAAACTGAGCATAGGACGACAACCAATGGACAATGTGATTTGAGGGATGCCAAGAAATACGAGGGTCAGGTTTTGCCTAGGTCGCTGGAGGTGGTCTGCTACAATCCCATGGCTATGGAGGTCAAGGCTTTAGTTTCACAGTTTGATTACAAGCGGATTAGGGAAGACTCTGCTCAGAAGCCTGTTGCTATTACCATAGATGGCTATGCTCCCCTTTCAGGCAAAGTTTCTCGCGATGATGTCCAGTCTCAACCAGACCCAAGCAACCCTGGCAAGTTCCTTATCCCTGTACGCATCACTATCAGTAATCAACATATGCCCTTGCCCAAAGACCTGAGTGGACGGGTGACTATTGAGCTAGAAAGTACACAACTTTATAAATCAATTGGCTCTGAGTTAGTGAAGTTATTTCCAGTCTTAAGCCACTGGTTTGGCGGTTCCCCAAGGGCTAATTAAACAGAAGATTTTGCCCATCAGGATTCAATACTTCTGGGAGTTATCATTATTTTTCAACATTTCTGCTTTGGACGAAAGTCAAAGGTTATATTGCTACGCAAATTAAAAACAAGCTAGAACAAATCAAAGGGAAAAAAAGAAAAATGAATCACCACAAGACTCACCTACAAAAGCCGAAGCAAAAAGGCAAGCCGCCGCAGCCGAACAGTTTTTACGACAGCATCAACATTTTCAGCACTTTCATACCTGGCATCAGTTTTTTTCGCATTCTCTGCCACAACAAATCTAGGGCAATTTAAGGGTTTAAGGCTCGATAGATGGGTTCTCTGTTAGTTTATGTCCTATTTGTCTTGGGGACGGCTATAAATTTGCATGTAGCCGTGGATGGCGTTGATGTCGGCTAGGGGGCCAATGATTAGTCTGTGGCTCAATTGTGGTGGTAAAAGTAGCCCCAAGCCTATTTGGATAATGACCTTAAGCAGTACCCTAGCCCTGAGGAAAGTGGGATCGTAGCGGATGGATTGGAGCAGATGGCCGAGGGCGGCGATCGCCCTGGTTTGGTTGAGGCCGCTCATCAAGCTCCGGTAGAGCATTCCCCTGTGAAAATTTGCCAAGCTCCGGGGTTTGAGGTATTGCAGATTAGGCGGAGCTGCGGCAAAGGTTTTGGCAATTACCCTCAGCCCAGCGTTGCCTTGGCGTTTGGTATGGCGAGACATGGAGTTGGGCACCTGCCGGTAGAGAATCTGGGGCGATCGCACACAGACAAACTCCCCCTGGGCAGCTAGGCGAATCCAGAGATCCCAATCCTCCGCCGCTGGCAGGGATTCATCAAACCCCCCGACATGGAGGAGAAATTCCCGCCGGATCAGAGGGTTGGAACCACAGCCTAAAAAGTCTAAAAGTACTAAATATTCATATACCCTTCCTTCAAAGCTGAGCCGGGCCGCTGGGCGAATTAGGCGGTCATCCAGGTCAATCCAGTCGGTCCAGCTATAGGCCACCTGAGCTTGGGGATGCTCCTGTAGTGCTTGGTACTGGGCGGCTAGCTTGTCTGGAGTCCACAGGTCATCCGCATCAATAAATGAGATGTATTCACCCTTGGCCCTGTGGATGCCTCGGTTGCGGCTAGCTGCTAAACCCGCGTTGGGGTAGTTCAAAAGCTTTAGCCTGGGGTCTGCGATCCTCTGGACAATCTCTCCTGTTTCATCCGTGGAGCCATCGTTGATTACCAACACCTCCAAGTCCTCAAAGCTCTGGGCCAAGACCGAGGCGATCGTTTCACGGATCGTCTTGGCTCCGTTGTAAACCGGAATCACCACAGAAATAGTCGGCATATCAAGGCTCCACCCTAGTGTGGGCCAGGAAATGTCTGACCCTGGTTAATCTGGGGTGCCGCAATTTGGTTCCTCCTGGCACAATAGCCAATAGCATTAAAAGCAGCACCTTCCAAGTAACCCGGTAGCGCAACATCGCCGGGTCATAAAATCCCATCTTTAGCCAAAGTTCCATGCCCTTGAGGGCCCGTAGGGGTGGTGATTTGCCCTCAATACACTTATAAGCCAAGTAGCGATAGACATTAGCCAAGCTAGGCCGGCGCAGGAATTGCCATTGGGGTGGAGCTGCCTCGAAGGCCTTGCGAATCACCTTGAGGGTTTCTCGTTCTTGGCGGGCCAGGTTACCAGACATGGAGTAAGATAGCCGGCGGTACTGAATTTGGGGCTGGGGTACAGCGATAAATTCATAGCGGGCGGCCAGGCGGATCCACAGATCCCAGTCCTCCGCTGCCCGGAGGGATTCATCAAAGTCACCCACTTCCGCTAGGGCCTGGCGACTGATTAGGGGATTTGATCCAGAGGCCAGAATATTACACAGCAGCATGTATGGATAAACATTGCCGCTGCGATCAATCGTGGAACCGGGGGCAATTACCCGGCTATGCTCATCAATCCAGTCAGTCCAGCTATAGGCCACCTGAGCTTGGGGATGCTCCTGTAGTGCTTGGTACTGGGCGGCTAGCTTGTCTGGAGTCCACAGGTCATCCGCATCAATAAATGAGATGTATTCACCCTTGGCCCTGTGGATGCCTCGGTTGCGGCTAGCTGCTAAACCCGCGTTGGGGTAGTTCAAAAGCTTTAGCCTGGGGTCTGCGATCCTCTGGACAATCTCTCCTGTTTCATCCGTGGAGCCATCGTTGATTACCAACACCTCCAGGTCCTCAAAGCTCTGGGCCAAGACCGAGGCGATCGTTTCACGGATCGTCTTGGCTCCGTTGTAAACCGGAATCACCACAGAAATAGTCGGCATATCAAGGCTCGGCTATTGATCTTGCCACAGTAATTTTGGGGGCACCCCTCTTTGTATCACAACCACGGGCATCACAGCCATGGTGTACGGCCGCAGTCATTGCCCATAGCTGAAGACCAAAAAGGATGATCACTATTTTTTTGACTACCGCTACACCAGCCATCAAAAATCCCCCAGTTGTCTGAGGGAATTGGGTTAGCGATTGGATAGTCTTAGGCGGCAGCCAGGCCGTGGGCAGACATCCGCATCAGTTCGCGGCTAGTAAAACCAATGTTGCTGAGGGCTTCGCCGTAGGCAATCATAAAGTCTTCTACGAGGGCTTCTTTTTCCATGCCAAGGATGCGGGCGTCTTCTTCAACTTTGTTGAGCATTTGCCAGACGATCGGCAGGTTTTGGCGGTTGGCTTCCTCTAGTTCAGCTTTGGCATCAGCAAAGTTTGCCTTGAGCCACTCTTCCCCAAAGTTGAGGTGCATATACTCATCCTTGACTACCCCTTCAGTGATCTTGCGGGCAAAATCATCGGCGACGGGGATGTAGATGTTGTAGGCAGCGATCGCAAAACATTCAATGATCAAAGACTGAATTAGCAAGCAGGTAACAATCTGGCCAGCGGCCGCAGCAACTTGAAAGTTGCCGTGTAACTTGTGGAAAAATTCCTTGGCAAATTCCATATCTGGGTTTACTTCCAAGTTACGGCCACAGGCTTGAAAACCTTTCATGTGTTTATTTTCCATCTTCGAGAGCTTGATTAGCTCATCCTTAGCATCGGGGAGGAGTTCCGCTAGCTTAATGTAGTTGTCGTAGGCTTCCTGTTCGCCTTCAATAACGATCGCATTAATCCGGCTATAGGCATCTTTGTAGATGGGGGATTGAAAATCCGGCAGAGAAGTTTGCATAACGTCGCTTTTCTCCTGTTTGAGAGCAAAAGTTGTCAATTCTTGAAAAATCTTAACTTGTATCCAGGTGATAGATTGCCCTAATCTCCCCCTAGAATGCATCAGCATTTCTTATTGATACCCGTGCGTTGTCAATACTCTTGATCGCCTTGATCAAGTAGTTCAGCAAATTCAGATGGACATTCTGTTTGGTATGATCTAGCCCGGTACTTCCAGACCAAGTGTTCAGAAATATTCAGACAAGATACTTTAATAGTTAATAGTTGTGCCCAAAACATACAAGATTACCCTCCTGCCGGGAGATGGCATCGGGCCAGAAATTATCGCGGTGGCGGTAGCAGCCCTAAAGACGATCGCCGAGCAGTTTAATTTCCAGGTTACTTTTACAGAAGCCTTGATTGGTGGGGCAGCCATTGATGCTACGGGTGAACCACTACCAGAGGCAACATTGCAGGCTTGTCGGGCCAGTGATGGGGTGCTGCTGGCGGCGATCGGCGGCTACAAGTGGGATAACTTGCCCAAGCGACCGGAGGCTGGTTTGTTGGGTCTGCGATCGAATTTAGAATTATTTGCCAATCTCAGACCAGCCCGGATCTTGCCGCAACTGATGGAAGCCTCTAGCCTAAAGCCGGAGGTGATTGCTGGGGTAGACATCATGGTGGTGCGGGAACTCACCGGGGGAATTTATTTTGGACAGCCCAGGGGAATTTTTGTCACCGAATCTGGACAGAGGCGGGGTTTGAATACCATGATCTACACCGAAGCTGAAATTTACCGGATCGGCAGGGTGGCCTTTGAAACTGCCCAGAAACGGCGGCACAAGCTCTGTTCGATCGACAAGGCAAATGTGCTGGAGGTTTCGCAATTGTGGCGGGACTGCTTGAATGAATTGGCTAAGGATTACCCAGACGTGGAATTATCCCACATGTACGTGGACAATGCGGCTATGCAGTTGGTCCGCCAGCCGAGCCAATTTGATACGATCGTCACCAGCAATCTATTCGGAGACATTCTTTCCGACATTGCAGCCATGCTGACCGGCAGCATTGGGATGCTCCCCTCAGCCAGCCTAGGGGCAGGGCGGGTGGGATTATTCGAGCCAGTCCACGGCTCAGCCCCCGACATTGCCAGTCAAGACAAGGCAAATCCCCTAGCACAGGTTCTCAGTGCCGCGATGCTACTGCGCTATGGTCTGCATGAATCAGCCGCAGCCGATCGCCTAGAGTGGGCAGTCGGGCGGGTTCTAGACCAGGGCTACCGGACTAGGGATATCTGGTCAGAAGGTCAGCAGCTAGTGGGCTGTCAAGCCATGGGGGCTGCTCTGTTGCAGGTGCTAGCCAGCCCCTGAGTTACATTAAACTAGGTGATAGCAATAACCTGGAGACTTCCATGTATGACTCGCTGAGACCGGCTGGTTATGAATTTCCGGCTTCCATTCTCCTAGACCCAGATATTTTGCGATCGGCTCGTCAACTTTACAAAATCTACTATGAAATTCATCCCCAAAAGCGGCAAAGACCCACGGGGGTGGTAGTTGATCGCTACTCCCATCGCGGTAAACTCATATTCCGGCCCCGGCCGATCCTGCTGTATACCGAATGTTTTGTGCCCTTTAGTCAAATTGAGGCATCGATCTATTAAGGTCTATTAAGATCTATTAAGGTTATTAAGGCAATGGTATCGAATGAGTAGTATTGCAGGGCTTCAGGCAGTGATTTTGGCGGGTGGTTTAGGTACTCGATTGCACCCTGTGGTTAGTGACCGCCCCAAGGTACTAGCTCCCGTGGGCGATCGCCCCTTTTTAACCTATCTATTTGACCAACTGGTCGAGGCGGGGATCAGCCAAGTTACCTTGTGCATTGGCCACCTAGGTGAGCAGATTTTCCAGACTTTTGGCGATGCTTACCAAAGCCTCCAGCTTAGCTATTCTTGGGAAACCGAACTCTTGGGTACCGGGGGGGGGCTACGCCTGGCCCTCCCCCAGCTCACAGCCAGCACTATTTTGGTTATGAACGGGGACTCTTTTTGTCAGGTGGATCTTGAGCAATTTTGGCAGTGGCACCAGCAAATCCAAGCCCACGCCAGTCTGCTACTGACCCATGTACCAGACACTAGCCGCTACGGCCGGGTGGAATTGACACCCGATCACCAGATTAGCCGCTTCCAAGAAAAAGACCAGCAGGCTGGCCCGGGCTGGATCAATGCTGGAATTTATCTGGTGGGGCGATCGCTACTAGCCACCATTCCCCCAGCCCAAGTAATCTCCCTGGAATCACAGATTTTCCCGCAGTGGGTAGGCCATGGCTTGTATGGTTACTGTAATCACGGCCAGTTCCTCGACATCGGCACCCCCGAGTCTTACCGACTGGCCGCCCAATTGTTTAGCTGAACTACCAATCCCATGAAAATCACCCTACCCCAGGCTGCTGCCCAAGTCCAAGCAACCCTTTTAGCCAGCGCTGAAGTCAAGCGCCAAACCGCCCAAGTGTGCACCCAAGAAATTCTCCAAGCTGCTGAAATCATTGCTGCGAGCTTCCGCCGCGGGGGCAAACTGCTGCTGTGCGGCAACGGAGGCAGCGCCGCTGATTGTCAGCACATTGCCGGGGAATTGGTCAACCGTCTTTCTAAGGATTTTGAGCGACCCGGTTTACCAGCGATCGCCCTAACTACAGATTCTTCACTGCTTAGTGCGATCGCCAACGACTACAGCTTTGAGCAAGTCTTTGAGCGGCAGGTCGAGACCCTCGGCCAAAGCGGTGATGTCCTACTCGGCATCAGCACCAGCGGTAAATCATCTAACGTAATTCGGGCCCTAAAAGCCGCCACCAATCGAGGAATGCAGACTATCCTCTTGACGGGCAATCACCCGGAGGCCTACCGCCAGAGCACCATCAACATTGCAGTACCCAGTGACAACACCCAATATATTCAAGAAGCTCATTTAGCGATCGAGCATATCCTCTGCACCCTAGTCGAACACTTCCTGTTTCGAGCCTAACGGAATCCTCTAGCACACAAAAGAGAATTTCTAGAAAAAAACATTACCCAAGGAAATAAGTTGCTATAAATATGGGCAGGGTAACGCAAGAAAACTAAAATGGCATATTTCTAGACTCCAAACGCATCTCATAAGCCAAGAGTATTGGAGACTATATACTGAGTAGCTAGACTTCAGGCTCTGCTATCACACTCCTTGGTTCCAAATTTATGCAGCAAAAAGTTCATTTTTCCTATCACATGCCCCTCAGGCTGCTCTTGATTGGGCCTTTTTTGATCCAAATTGTTCTAGCAGTAGCCATCACAGGCTGGCTTTCCTACCAAAATGGTCAGCGGGGAATTAGAACCCTAGCTGAGGAGCTACTAATTCAGTCTAAGTCTAGGGTCAAGGAAAGGTTAGATTCCTTATTTTATCAAGGTCAGAGCATCACCCATAACAACACCCTTAGTTATCAATTCACTACCCTAGACCGGGAGCTGTTGCTCCAAGACTATTTTCGGCAGCAAGTAAAACAAAACCAATCCCAGATTGCATCTATTTACGTAGGCGACCAGCGGGGGAGATTTTTAAGCGTTAGTAAAAATGATATGGTCACAACGGTCGATCGCCTATCTACCCAAGGAAGGAGTTTTTATCCCCTTGATGCCCAAGGCAATCGCCTGGCCGCCAGCGGTCAAGACCAATTTGACCCCAGACAACAGCCCTGGTACCAAGCAGCTATCCAGAACCCCACCCAGCAAAGCTGGACTCCTACCCACCTCAAAGGTGCACCAGTTGTTTCCTTCAGTCAGACAATCCGCGATGCTACTGGGCGGGTGATTGGAGTTACGGGGGTGGATATCAGCTTGGCTGACATCACGGCTTTCCTCCAAGAAATTCGGCTGAGGCGGTCTAGTCAGATATTTATCCTCGAAAGGTCTGGTGTTCTGGTTGCTGATACCAGCTCAGAGAAGTTAATGGATGCTAAAACTTTGGCGGTAAACAGCTCTTCAGGTATTGTTAAAGCCAGTGCCCAAGAGCTTAAAAATTCCATGGGCAAGTTTACTGAACTGGATGCAAATAAGAACTTTGATTTGCGGGTAAATGGGGAGCGGTACTTTTTGACTGTACAGCCCTATACTCTCAATGGAGGAATTGAATGGCTAGTGGCGATCGTAGTTTCCGAACGGGAATTCTATCAACAGGCTGAGGATAATCAACGGACGACCCTGCTTTTGTCTGTACTGTCATTGTTTGTTACTACTGCAGTCGGGATTCTCACCTCCCAGCCGATTACCAGTACAATTTCCCGGTTGACTAAGGCGGCTAATGCCTTGGCCAGCGGTAAGTGGGAGAAACAAACATTTAGCGATGTCGGTTCGCGGGAGATGAACAGCCTAGTCAATTCTTTTGATCACATGGTCGATCGCCTGCACGAGGTTTTTAGTCAGCTAGAAAACTTTGCCTACGTTGATAACCTGACCGGCTTGCCCAACCGAGCTTCACTGCATTTGTACATCGAACAGG
>Ga0272446_1004806_pt1 | contig 15596 bp, 9 predicted proteins | sample YNPCB0061_FD_194587 | JGI IMG/M metagenome (GOLD analysis project Ga0272446, IMG submission 194587) | Hot spring microbial mat communities from Yellowstone National Park, WY, United States - YNP-CB-006-1 | ecosystem: Environmental > Aquatic > Thermal springs > Hot (42-90C) > Sediment | place... | reverse complement strand
GTTCCACGCAGCGGGAACAGGAGGGCCAGACTAGAAAACTCTCCATCTCCTGAGCCAGACTATGGCTCTTACAGGCGGGTCAGAGTTCAGTGCAAACAACGGGTCAGTTCGCCGCGCAAATCAACACCCTGCATTCTGAATTCATGTTCGGTGGTCTTTTTGGGGTGCACCGAAAGATGAAGTCCAGCTATCTTATCTGCGACGAAGTCCAAGGCTGTGCTTTTGTATCCTGCCGGGACTATCAGTAGGATGTCGTCGCAATATCGGTAATATCTCCCTTCGAGGCTCGACGTGAATTCGTGAACCTCTTGATCGAAGTCGATCATGTAGAGGTTTGACAGCAGCGCGCTTATCGGCGAGCCTTGCGGTATTCCCTTATTCAGCTTGTTTGTTTCGATCATTCCCCCGTTTCGCACTTGGTCGCGAAACTGTTCCGGGGTGCATATACGGTGACGGCCCGCCTTGGGGTTGTTTGGGGATATTCCGAACAGTTCATAAACTTTCTCTCTGCTACTCCAGGACCAGCGTGTTATCGATTTGAAGACGCGGTAATGATCATCTGGAAGCGGGTCTGCGCCAAGAAGCGACGCCCACTTGTCTTTTAGTATCAGGTGGTTGAGTTCGTCAAAAAACGATGAGACGTCTAGGCCTATAACATCACAATCGCCTCGAAGCAAGATATCGTCAAAAGCGTCACGAGCAAACTCGATGTTGGATTTGCCAAGAGCACGAAAAGCTAAAATAGAATTGTCGATGCCGCGCCTCTTTATTTCGTCCTCATATTTTTTTGCGATTGCGAGACCATAGTAAGCGTAGATATGGGAATCTGCGTGAGCGGCATAGGCGATAGGTCGCTCCTTCTTTTTAGACGTTAGTTTCTGTGAACCTTCTTCTTTGGCTATCTTTTCTGTGATCAGGTAGTATTTGAGGAATGGGTAAAAAGGATGCTGTGCAACACGGGAACGGCGGGTGACAAGCGTTGTCGCGCTTTTTATTCCCAGGGGAAGATCGAAATGAAGGTACCCGCGTTTCCGGTACCAAGGGGGAAGCGTGGTTTTCTGGCCCACGCGATTATCCGAATCTGCCGGCTAGCCAAACCGGAGGAGGTACGAGACTGCGGTCATCTCATTGTGCCCCCCTCCGGCTTACCTGAGTGGAATTTAATCTCACCTTCTAGCCTCCAGGCCTGAGCCTGGCGACGAACCGCTGGTGTTAGAAGTGGAGTACGATACCCCTGGAATTTTGGAGATTAGAATGAACCTAACCCTACTCATTCGTCGACTGTCATCCTTCCTGCGTCGCGTGAGCGCCGTGGTCGGGGTTGACAGCCTGTAACGCGCCCCGTCGCCTTGCGCAACGGGCTCATTTACGTTAACGCTTAATCCCCTATCCTGCAAGCGGCGCAGGGTCATGAGAGTATTCGCCGCATCTTTGTTTGGATTCTCCCGACGCCGAACTCCGTCGAAACGTCGGATTTCTTCTGCTTGATCCCGTCGCCGACCCGGCAGGCGGCGTCTGCGGCGCTGTAGAGCAGCAGACCCGGCGCGCGCTCGATCCAGTAGGTGCCTTCGCTCGCGTTGCGCTTGACGTCGAAGGGGAGGAAGGCGGTCGAGGCGACCTTGCCCAGCTCGCTCGGGATGTGTTGCACGCGCAGGGCGCCGCCGGCTGCCGTGCGGGCCTCGATCTGGCCTCGCCAGGCGTCGATTTCCTTCCAGAAGTTCGGGTCACCGTTGCCGTACTTTTGGCGGCCCGTGATGGAAGCGAAGGCCACGCCGAGGGACAGGGCGGCTTGGGCCTTGCCGGATAGGAGGTTGTCGGCCTCGATGGTCTCTACATGACCGCTCAGCCGGAGTTCGCGATCCGCGAGGGCTTGCAACTGGGCGGCGAATGGCTTCGCATCTTCCTCCGTGACTGTTGCCGCTTCGTCCAGGTCCAGCCCGGCGACCTGCTCCATGGCGGTCACCAGGCGAAGGGAGCTGGCCGGATCGTTCTTCACGGCGACGACGTAGCCTGAATAGTCGTTGTGCAAGCCCTTCGGTTTCACCGTGATGCGCCGGACGCAGGATGGCGTTTGCCAGGTCTCGGACAGCTCCAGCAGGGCGTCGAAAGTGGTATCGCCGTAGGTCGCGAAGTGCAGGCGTGTCCCGAGGGCCTCGATGCCCTCGTCGAACAGCTTGCGGTTCACCGTCAGGGCCGTGCCGTCCGGGACGCCGGGGATTGCGTTCAGCAACAGCGGCTCGTGGGCATCGCCCGTCAGGTTCGCGGTTCGATGGCATCCGATGGCCGCGAGATACCTGGACATGGTCAAGACATCCCAGATGTCGTCGAGGGTCGCCGGTAGTCGCTGTTCCGCGTCACGCTGGGCCATGCGCTGGTAGATCTCGTAGATCTCCTGGCCGGTCAGCTCGGTCTCGCGAATGCGGCGCTGGGTGACGGCAACGCGCTCCAGGGCCTCCTTCTCCAGGGCCTGCTCGGTGATCTCGCCGTCGGCCAGACGCCGGAAGTCCTCCTCGGTCACCGGCAGCATGGAGAGCTGCTGCTCGCCGACCACCGAGATCATGTCGCCCAGACGGGTCAACAGGCGGTCGTAGACGATCTCCTCGACCGAGCCCAGGTAGCACAGATTCTGGACGTAGATGTCGCCGTGGCGCTGGCCGATGCGGTCGATACGGCCGATGCGCTGCTCGACCTTGGCTGGGTTCCATGGCAGGTCGAAGTTCACCAGGTAGTCGGCGGTCTGGAGATTGAGGCCCTCGGCCGCGGCATCGGTGCAGACCAGGATGTCGATCTGGCCGCGCAGAAAGCGCTTCTTGATCTCCTCGCGCTCGATGCCGACCAGCTTGCCGGTCTCCGGGTCGGTGTACTGGCCGCCGCGGCCGGAGTAGGTCCCGATCAGGAACTTCTGGTTCACCTGCCTGAAGCGCCGGACGATATCCTCCACCGTGTCCCAAAACTGGCTGAAGATCACCAGCTGGCGGATGCGGCCGGGCCGGTCCGGGTTCTTGCGCTGCTGCACATAGCCCAGCAGGGCCTGCATCTTCGATGAGGTAGGCGCTGCATCGTACAGGCTGCTCCCGAGCATCTCGCCCAGGCGCTCCAGCTCCCAGCGCAGGTCGTCTTCGCTGCGATTCTTGAGCAGCTGATCGATGATCTCCGCGTCCGAGTCGTCCTGTTCGAAGTCCTGCTCGCCCTCGAAAGCCGCTCCTGTCGCCAGGGCCGCGGGCGATCCACCGTTCACCAGGTACTCCAGGGTCGCGGCGACCCGCTCGCGCCGCCGGCGCAGGGTCTCGGCGATGGCCCAAAGGCTTGATGCGAAACGCCGGCGCAGGAAGCTCAGGTAGAAGCCGGTGGAGACCCTCGCCTGCTGATCGTTCGCCGCGGTCACCTGCTGCGACAGGTCCTGGGCGTAGTCCTCCAGGGCGTCATAAGCCCGCTTCTCCTGAGCCGTGTACTGGATGCGGCGCATCGGCAGCACATGGCGATGGGCGAGGTTGTCCTTCAGCTCACCGCGCTGCTGATAGACCCGCAGTAGGGCGCGGTTGTGGCGCATCATCACCCGCGAGAGCGGCGCAGAGGCGAAGATCGCCCGCAGGAGCTGCTTCAGACTGAAGGCCGTCGGCGGAAAGCCCTTCTCCAACCAGTTGTCGTACTGCATCCGATTGGCCGGGGTCAGCACGGTCTCTCGGATGTGCTCGGCCAGCTCCGGATCATGGCGTCGGATCGAGCGCAGGACTTGGCGCACGAACTCCAGCTCATCCGGATAGACCTGCTCACCGCGCTGGATACGCCCTTGGACCTCGTAGTAGGCCGCGGTCAGCGAGGGGTCCTGCAAGAAGGGGCCGACCCGGCGGGTCAGCTGGAACAGGTCGTAGACCTCGATGGGATCGAGCTGCATCGGCGTCGCGGTCGCCAGCCATAGGGCCTTGGTATTCGGGCGCAGCCCCTCGGCGACGGCGCGATAGAGCTCGCCGTAGCGGGGTTGCACCGTGGTGCCGTTGGTGGCGTTCTTGCGTCCCGCGTAGTGGGCCTCGTCGACCAAGGCGATGTCCCAGTCGTGGCTTGTCAGTTCCTTGCGGCGCTCCTTTCGGCGCACCAGTCCGGTGGAGACGATGGCCAGGTCGGGAGCGAAGACCGACTTGCTCGGGAACTGGCGCTCGGTGGGATGAATGACCTCGTGGCGCGGCTGGGCACCGTTCAGGGCGCGGGCGAAGGGCAGATAGAACTTATCCTTCAGCTCGTTGTGCCACTGCTTGGCCAGGCTCGCCGGCGGCGCGATCAAGACCCGGCGGGCCAGTCCGGACAGGATCAGGGAGCGCAGCGCGAGCCCGGCCTCGATGGTCTTACCGAGGCCGACCTCGTCGCAGAGCAGGAAGCTGTAGGGCCAGGACTCGATCAAGCGACGCGCGACGACGGCCTGGTGGGGCCAGGGCTCCACCGGGGCCGTGACCATGCCGACAAGGCGGCCGTTGGGCATGCGGGGCGCATCGCGCAGGATGGCGAACTGGAGCCATTCCTTGGCCGACGGTAGGGGTACTTCTGGCGGCAGCTCCGAGGAGCCGTCGACTTCCTTCGGCTTGGCCACGGAGGCCGCAACCTGGATCAGCCGTTCGCGCACTGCGTCCGGCAGCGTCAGGACGCGCAGACCCGGATCCTCGTCGTTCCAGATGGTCTCGAAGGAGGCATCCACCTGGTCGGCGAACTGGGCGTCCTTGTCTCCCTCCCAATCGCAACGCACCACGACGTTTTCGGCGTTGAGGGTCAAGGCGGTCTTCGATTCGTTCAGCGAGCCGGCCGCGACCAGCCGGTGGCCCTCGGCGTCGTGGAAGACGGCCCACTTCTCGTGGGCATAGCCGTCGACGCGGGACGTGAAGGTTAGGGGCTCGCCGGTCTCGCGGTGAACACGCAGCGCAACGCGTAGCTCCAGGTAGCCCTCCTGGACCATCCAGCACAACAGACCCAGGCCATTCGATACCGCATCGGGCCAGGCTTCGAGGCTTCCCAACTCGGCCAGCAGGGAATCGGCCAAGCGCTTGCGGTCGTCCTGGTCGACGATGGCGCGCACGTCCGCGGGGTCCAGGTCGGCGCCGACCACCAGGCGGACATGTCCCTGGTGTTTGATCAGCGCCGTGAAGCCTTGGGAGGCCACCGCCAGGGACGTGGAGGTGAAGTAGCCGGCAACCCGGTCGTAGCGGACCGAGGCACGGAGCGCCGGGATGTAGAAGTCGTGCAGGATGTTGCACTCGGTACTGCGGTACCAGGGTTGCCAGACCGAGTCGGCCAAGCCGGGGTTCGGGGTCACAACCGCAGGCCCTCGCGGGCGATGTTCTTCAGCAGTCGGGGGTTGGAGTAGTGGTCCGGGTCGGCCCACTCGTCTTCCCAGATCGGCAGGGGTTGGATGCGGATACCGGTCTCCAGCAGGACATCGAAGGCATCGTCGGCCCTGGCGAGCTTGGTCGGCAACAGGCGCTGGTGATCTCCGCGCAGCAGCACGGCGACATCGGCGTCGCTGTCGTGGCTGTGCTCCCCGCGGGCGCGACTGCCGAACAGCATCAGATCCAGCACGTCGTATTTGGTCGCGATCCGCGCGGCGAACAGGCGCAGGGCCTGGGCCGTGGCCGGATCGATGTTGGCGTCGTGCGCGCTCGTCATGGCGGTGACTCGTTCGTCAGGACAACTGTTTGCCCAGACCGTAGAGCATGGTGCGGGCCTCGCGTTGGCGGTCCGGGTGCCGGGCCTCCGCGGCCCAGACCTCCAGGAGGTCGATGATACGGTCCGAGTGCTCGGTGGCATGCCCTTGCAGATAGGCCCGGGCCACCGGGGTGTCGCCCTCGCGGTAGGCCATGATCAGGCCGTGGAGGCGGTCCCAGTCGGTCTGCGGGTTGGCGAGCCGGGCCGGTTGCCGTTCTTCCGGCAGCGCCAGGCGCAGCTTGGAGCCCTTGCGGACCAGGGGGGCGTGGACCAGATCGGCCTTCGATCCGCGGCCCGTCCCTGCGGTCTCGGTGTTCACGCCGATCTCGCGGTCGGCGGCCTTGTAGCCCGTGGTGCCCGAGCTGCCGGTCTTGTTGACCAGGGCGATGCCTAGAGATTTCGACAACAGCAGGATGTCGTCGTAGGCCACCTCCGCGCACTCCCAGATGCCGAAGATGGTCAGGGCCATGGCGGTCTCGCTGTCCAGGTCGCCAACCTGGACCTTGCCCTTGGTGATGCGGCTGACCCGGCTCTGGGCCACGACACGGCTGGCCTCGTTCATGGCCCGCATCGGGCTGACGACCTCGTCGCCGTCCTGCACCGGCCAGTGACTGGAGAGCACCTGGAGCGCCTTGCCGTAGCTCGCGACCATCTCATCGACCGGGTTTAGCTTGAGCGGTGCGAAGTCATCGAGACCGGACTGCACGGCACGCTCGATGTCGTAGCGGACGCCCTGGCCGCCGAAGCCTTGCCAGACGGCGGGGCCTGAATCTTCCATGTCGCGCTTGCGGCAGGCGAGGTAGATCGAGCTGGCCGCGGCGGCCATGTCCCGCTGGTGCATCGAATTCTCGCCCTCGGACTCGACCGGAAAGCTGGCGGTAATCACCCAGCCCGACTCGATGAGCGACCGGGTCAGCGTCTCCCATGCGTCCTGGGTCTTGTGCGTGAACATCAGCGTAAAGATGCCGCTGTCCTTCAGCACTCGGCGGCATTCCCGAAAGATCTCGCCCATCCGCCGCTCGTACTCGTTCTTGGCCGCGGCTGCATTGCCATCGCGAGCCGGATTGGCGACGGCCTCCGATTTCTTGTCCGTCAGCCTGCGGCCGAAGAGACCTGGGTACAGGTCGCGCAGGGTGCGGCGTTGCCAGACGTAGAAATAGTCGGATAGCTCCGCGTACTGGACGTTGTTGTAGTAGGGCGGGTCCATGCAGACCAGGTCGACGGATGCGTCATCGACATCAGGCAGATGAGACGCGGTTCCGTTGGTGATCGTCACCGCTGGCTCGCCGCCGGTTGCGTCGAAAGCAGGCGCGGTGAGCTCGGCGAGACCCTTGTAGGCATCGACGACCTGGGACCGTCCCCATGCGGCGCCGGAATCGGATCCACTGAAGATCATCTCGCCGAAGGTCCACTTCAGTGAAAAATCGTGTCGACCGAACGTGCCTGACACGATCGCGCGCTGCGGAATCCATCGTGTCTGACGGCTGTTGTAATCGACGCCTTTGTCGATAACGAACTGGAGATAGGTCACGACTGCCCGGCCTCTCGCCTCGCCAAGCTCCGCAAGGATGTCAGGCTTCATCTGGTTTAGGCGCTCGACAAGGGTGAGATGTCCTAGGAGCTGGCGGGGCGTGAACAGGTCGCACCAGCGGGGCATTCCGTAGCGGATCGGCTCGCGCGTCTTTTCTCCGTCTGGGAGTCGTTCTGTTGGAATGAAACCCGCTGCGTCCCAAGCATCCCAGCGTTCGGCTAGCTGTCGTTCGGCCTCGGCGAGTGCCTCCAGATCGCGTACGTTCGGTGGGCGGAAATAGCGAACCTTTGTTGTCTTGATCTCGCCCTTGCGGGCGCCGGAGCTGTAGCGCTGTGGACGCCCCCTCGCGTCAAGTTTCGGCTCGAAGCGGACGGCGACCACGGCGTAGAGGCGGTCTTTCCAGGCGCCGTGGGGCGACTCGCCGCGGGCTTGCCGCTTGATCTCGTCGCCGTCGATGGCCTGCTTGCAGTGAACACACTGTCCGGTGCCCCGGTTGACCGTGGCCGTGTCGGGGTCCTCGCCGTTGGGGCCACGGCCGCCCTTGACCCGGTAGGTCTCGAAGCGGACCTTGCCGTCCTGCGGGACAGCCCGCACGCCCCAGGCGTCCTTTGCCGCCTTCGACAACCAGCAGGTGTTGAGCAAGGGCGCCTCGCCACCGCAGTGGGGGCAGGTGACTTGGCGGGGGTAGAGGAAGCCGTCGAGCGCCTCGTAGCTGAGGAGCCGTCGCTCATCAGGGTCCGTGAGGTTGAGCTTTTCAACATTCGTGTAGTGCGGCTCCGGGATCTTGGACGCGGGAAAAAGAGGAGCAATTTCCGAGCGCATATCGGCCAGGAGCCTGTTTCCCCAGTCGGCGATCTGCATTTCCAGCGAGGCGCCAAAGCGAGCGGGGTAATCCAGGGTTGCGTAGAGGATGACGCTCGCAACTGGATTCAGCTCGTTCGCCAGCACCTTGTGCCCGACGCGCAACGCCTCGAAGGGAATCGAGCCGCCGCCTGCGGTCGGGTCCAAGACGGTTAGCCCGGACCGATTCCAAGGCACAATGTGCGAGTAGGCCCGCGGATAGAGGTACTTGTCCTCGGGCGTTCGGACCTTGTTTGAGTCTTCGAAGGCAATGCGCTCGTTGGCCCAGGCGGGATCGGCCGGAACCCGAATAACAGGAAGCGCATCGCCTTCGTTAGGCCATGGCATGGGCAATGGCTTGTTCTCTTGGCCCCATCGTTCCAAGACGGGGTCCGCTGCCAAGTCAGCGCTTTTTCCTCTCAGCTCAGCAATCAGCGTTCGGTTCTCGTCTCGCCGGGCTTGCTCTCGATCCAGCGCACGCAGAACAACCGCATCCACTGGCAAGACCTCAGCGCCATTTCGAGACTCGATGCGATCCAACAGCTTGTCGGTGATCGTCCAAGGCTCGCCGCGCACCAGCGCTTGGACGCGCTCGATGCCGAGTTGGCGGATGAAGGTGTCCGGGTCGGTGGCGGCCGGGTCGAGCGACGCGACGATGGCGGCTCGGCTGGGGGTCAGCGGTCGCCTGGCCCACCAGACATGCAGGCGGTTCACCGGCGGCTGGAGCCCAACGCTTTGTTCGCGCTGCGTCTCCGCCCCCACCTGATGGCAGGGGAATCCGGCCTCGATCAGGCGCAGGTCAGTTGACTTGTCCATTGGCTCCTCCTAGCCAGACGTGTGCGGGCCGGTGGCCCTGCTTCGGGTTGCCACCTTAGAAGGGCGACTCGAGATTGGCTCCGCTCCAGGTCTCAGTCTCAGGCGCGGGATCTGGGAAGAACCGGGCACACTCGGCGAGTCGCTTGAGGCGCTGATTAAACTCGGCCGGGGCGGGCTCGCCAGGCTCCAAGACGACATCGTGGACGATGTCCGCGTGGCCGAAGTACTGCTCTCGGCTATCGCACACTTCGGAGCCGTAGTGACGCACATCCCCCGCCGTGACGACCGCGAACCCTTTGTATTCACCCGGACAGCGGATGGCCCGCGAGCGTCGCTTGCATTCGTCGGCATCGATGGCGCGCAGGCGATTGACCGAGACGTCGTTTCGGCCCGTGGCGGCCTTGAAGGCCTCCTTCTTGATCCTTCCCTTCTTGTCGATGTGCTGGTAGTAGAAGACGGCGCGCGCCAGCCGCTCCTCATCCGCTATGTCACGCGGCAAGGAGTCGGGTGTTTCCTTCGGCATGAAGCATCAGCTCTTGGGAGATGGATGGCGTCTGTTTCAGGTCCGGAAACATGGCGGCAAGGGCGCTTGCGACGAATTCCGGAAGCGCGGCGCCGAGCGCTCCCTCGTCGGTCTTGGTGCCGCGCCGGGATTCCCAGAAGCTGGTGAAGCGGGTCGCACCAAGCTCAAGGGATAGGGCTTGATCTCCAGTCTCCCAGTCGAGGGTCAGGGTGCCGTTGGGATTGGGGGTGACCTCCGGCGAGGGGATGGCCGCCGGCAGGAGGTCAAGGAGCACCCGCGTTTGATCGATGCAGGACCCGGCGATGGGATCCGCGCCATAGCCATCCCAGTTCGGGCCCAGTTGCGCCAACTCGCTGAGCAGCCTGCTCACCGCGCCGCGATCGCCCGGCGCGGTGAGGGCGAGCGCCGTATTCGGCAGCCTCCACGGCACTTGAACAGGCGGGTCTAGGCGCTCCCCGGTGGCGATAACCTGATATCCGGAAACCGGCGAGGGCCCGCGGGCTTGGGTCTCAAGGGCCACCGGGTTGATGGCGATCGGAAAGAACAGCAGTGAAAGCATGGGCTGTCCTCGGGCTCCTTATGCTTCGGGTGTTGGCTTAAGTCTTTCGCGAAACCGAGCGATGAGGGTGTCGAACCAGCCGTGGATTACGGTGTAGGCGGCCTGGATCCGCTCAAGCACTTCGGACTGGGCCATCGGAACGGTGCCGGCGATGGCGTAGGTCATGTCCATGACGGTGTCGGTCGTCTGGCGGTTACCCAGGCGGCCCGCGGCCACTTGGAACGTTAGGGTGGCATTGTCTTGGTCGTCGATTGGCACATTCAAGGCAATGGTCGGACTGATGCGGTCGGGATCGGTCGCCAGCTCGATCAGGCCGGCGGGCAAACCGAGGGTGATGCCGAGATCATCGCGGATGAACGCGAAGTTGGAGCGGTGAGCCCGCAACTCCTCTCCAAAGAGATCGATGTAACGCAGGGCGACGCGGGAAAAGGTCGCGGCCGATGCCTCGGGAGGTCTGGTCTCCACCAAGGCCGAGACGGCTTGTTCCACCTGGGGGCGGAAACTCTGCCAGGACTGGTAAGTTGGCGGACCCGCGTTGACGGTGAAGATCCCGTGACCGAATTGAACGACGGGGAAAGCGTCGCTGCTGCGGCGATAGCGAAAGAGCGGCTGGTACGCCATGGCCGGCATGCTGTGGGGAACCAGCCGTTCCAAGTCGTGGAAGCCCAGGGTACTGAGGCGGGAGGTCAGCCCCTGAAACCAACGATCAAAGACAGCATCCTGCCCGAAGATGATGGGCGGCCCGCCCGCAAGGCCGACAGCCTGGACCGGCCAGTGGAGCTCAACGATCAGCTCAACCAGCGGTGCCTTCTGGTACGTGATGTTCTGCTCCATGGGAATTGGTCCCGTGTTCTTTTGCTGATGTGGGGGCGACGTGGAGCGTTCGGGATTGTACCGGTTGGACAAAGCGGCTGTCGCTTCAGACTCGTCACGCATTCGCAGATCTGCTGTACCTGCATTCTGGCCTCGTCGCGGGTGCAACGCGCCTGCTTGGACTCAGCTTGACCTCAACCGTTCGAGCACCTCCAGGATATCCGGATCCTGGGGATGCCCGCCGAGCATGATGCGTAGGCCCGAAAGCGCCCAGCGGTTGGCAGCCGGGCCGAAGCTCGTGGTGCGCGAGAGCCAGTAGGCCGCCTCTTCGCGGGTGAACTGGGCGACCCGGTAGGCGATCAGCTCGACCCGGTCCAGGTCCTTGAGTCGGTCCTGGAGGCGGAAGATCAGACCGAGCTTGGCGCCTGCCTCCTCGTTCAGCGGCAGGTTGGCGCGGATGCGCAGGCCCTCGGCGGTCATGTAGCGATCGAGCTCCAGCGGGATGCCGGCTGCGTCGGTGACCGGCTCCAGGATGCGCCGCAAGACGGGCAGGCAACGGTGCTGGGGCTCGCCGTAGAGGCTGCCGCGCTCGATCAGGACCGGCCGGGCCTTCGGCCGCTGGCCTGCCGCATCCCGCGCGTCCCCTTCGTCGTCGCGGAATTGCCGTTCCTTGATCACCAGGATTGGGATCGGCTTGTCCTTCCACTCGGTGATGCGCAGGACGAACGGGGCCTTTGCGTTCAGCTTGGCCAGGCGCTCGGCGTGGTACTGCTTGAGGTCGAGCTTCTGTTTCTTCTTGGGCATGCGGGTGTGTGATCTCTTAGCCGCGGAGATGCTCGACGAGCTTGCAGTCGGGTTGCGGTGCACTGATGACGATCTGGACCTCGGCCTGCTGCTGGTCGGTCAGGTCGAGGGCGATGTCGAATAGCTCGTCGAGGGTGCGGATGTCCTCCGGCCCCAGGGTCTGGAGCTGGATGTTGAAGATGCCGCCCTGGGGGAGTTTGAGTCCGCTGACCTCCAGGTAGTCGATGGTGGATTTGCCGCCGCTCTTGTAGATCTGGGCGAGCTGTTTGAGCAAAGGCAGCACCTTCTTGCGGCCCTCGTCGCCGCCGATCTGGATGCCCGTCGGCTGCTTGGTCACCCATCCGCGTTTGCTGGCCTCGGGCTTGGTGACGACCTTGCACTCGGGGCTGACCGTTTCCATGACCCAGTCGCTGGCACCGCGCAGGGCGTCGGGCTCCTGGTCGGGGTTCTTGTCGGCGGTGTGGACATAGAAGTGTCCAGCCTTGATCAGCTCGTCGACGGCCTTGCAGATCTCCTGGGTCGGAACGCTTCCATGCGCCTGCTCGACCTTGGAGGCGATCTCGGCCACGGAGCAGTAGCCGGAGGCGTTGACCTCGTCCTGGACCCATTGGCGGATGCGCGTGGGGTCGGGCTTGTCGGACTCGGTCCAGTTGCGCTTCTTGGCGCCCTGGGGCGTGACGATGCTCCAGCCGGCGTCGGTGAGATTGACCTGGTAGGGGATCTCGCCGGTGTCGCGGGAGTGAAACTCGGCGGGCTTCTCGGACTCGGCCTCACCCATGCGGAACAGGCACCAGGCGCCGTGGTTGACGCCGGCACGGATCAGGGTGTCGAAGACGCTGGACTCCTCAAGCAGGGGCCAATCGCGGCGCCGGGCGAAGTCGGCGCGCAGCTCCGCCAGGCTGCGGTAGTCCTGGTTGGCGAAGAAGAGCCTGGCCACTGAGGCGCCGGCGGTGGTGCTGCCGGCCAGATCCAAGGTGACCAGCTCGCCATCGTTGAGCAGGACCTCCTTGATGCGCTCGATGACGGACACGCCGCCTTCGCCGCCGGCGGTGCTGATCTCGCGGCGGACGATCTTACCACCCTGTCCCGGAAACCAGAGGTTGCGGTAGGCCTGGGTGATGACGGTGACCAGGGCCTGCTCGCGCTCCTTGGTGTCGCGGCTGAAGGTCTGGTCGCTGAGGGCGGACTCGGAGAGGCCATAGGCGGCCGGGTCCTGCTTGAGGATGCGGCGCGCGAGCACATCGACGGCGATGCTCTGGAGACGGTCGCGCAGCTCAAGGGCGCGGGTCTCTTGGTTGTCCAGCATGTCGTCGCCGGGACGCTGGTCCCCCGTGACTCTGACAGTGTCCGGGATCAGGAGCAGGACCAGGTTCTGTTCGATGCGCGGCCGGTTGGGACCGGCCTGGGTGATCAGCTCCTCGGGACGGATGCTGTCGGCATCCAGCGCGATCAGGGCCAGGGTCGGCTTGCCGGTCTTGTCCGGGATGCGCTCTGGGACGGCGACCTCGGGGATGACCTCGAAGTGGTGCTGTCCGGCGGTCACGACCTTGCGCGAGGTCTGGCCCAACAGCTCTTCGATGCGCTCGGAGCCGCGCAGTCCGCGGCGGATGTCGGCGAGCACGCGGTTGATGGAGACGCCGGTGCTGGCGTAGTAGCGGCCCTCGGTCTCGGAGAAGCGCAGGTAGTAGGCGTTGGAGCGGATGGCATCCAGGGCGGTCTCGACCTGGGGCGGGGTCATGCCCGGGAAGGCGGTTGCGAACAGGGCATCCTGCTTGCTGATGCCGAAGACGTTGGAGGCGAGTCCGTCGCCGAATCCGGCCAGGCTGTGCAGGAAGACGGTCTTCCAGGTGTCTTCGTAGAGCGGAAAGCCCTCCGGATGGGGGTTGTGCTTGTCCATCAGGGCCGCGTTGCTGTCGCGAGAACCGAGCTCGATGCTGTCGGCGCCACCCACGTCGGCAGTGACGATGGGCAGCAGCTCGGCGCTCTCGGTGCGGCTGATCAGCTCGTCGGAGAGGCGGTGGTCACGCAGGTCCAGGTGACAGGTATGGATCGCCGGGACCACCGCGCGCTTTCTCCAGAGGTTGGAGACGGTCAGGGCGAGGACGCGCAGGACGCCGCGGGTCCCCTGGAAGGTCTCGACCGTGGAGGGCTTCCCGGTGAGATAGTCGACCAGGGTCGGGTGAAAGGGGTAGTGGGCGACCATGCGCTCGCGGAAGGTCTCCTGGCGCGCGGCCTCCGGCAACAGGGTCGCGGTGCGCCGGTACATGTCCATGTAGGCGTCGGCGGTGCGGGCTGCGGCGTCCTGGTCGATGCGCCCGAACAGGCGGCGTGCGAGCACGCGCGAGATCTCCTGGCCGCGGACCGGGGTCACGGTGGTGACGTCGCGGGCGACGACGCTGCGGACCTCGCCGTCGGCGCGGCGGGCAATGTCCAGGGCCTCGGTCTTGCTGACCTCCTCGCCCTTGGCCTGGGAGATGATCTCCGCGAGCATCGCGGTCTGGCGGGCGAAGGCGTCCTTCTGGCTGGCCAGGGTCAGGACCACGGCGATGCCCGTGTGATCCTTGGCGTACTGGAACAGGGACATCAGGAAGGTGGCGACGCTGGAGCGACCGCCGGGCCGAGCCGCTTCGACGCGGGCGGCGTAGGCCGCCAGCTCGTCGAGCATGATGAGGACGCGCCGGCCTTTGAGGACCACATCGAAGTATTCGTCGCCGGGGGAGCCGAAGGAGGTCGCGGTGGCGCCGATCTCGCGGTAGAGGTCCTCGCCGCCAATCTGGAAGGCGATCTCGCCCCAGAGGGTGTAGGGGATCAGGCGCGAGCCCTTGGTCTCGTGGATCGCGACCCGGTCGCCGGCGATGCCGACGACGGTGGTCTCGCCTGCGTTCAAGAGCAGGGCGGGGTCGATCAGTTCGCGCGCGGCCTCGGCGACCTCGGTGCCGCGGTAAGCGAGATGGGTGGCCCCGATCAGGGTGTGGGTCTTGCCGCCCCCAAAGGCAGTCTCCAGGCGCTGGATGGCGGGGTAGCTGGCGTCACTGCCCTTGAGGCGGCCGAAGATGTTGCGCAGCACCTGGCGCATGCCTTCCGTGGGGTAGGTGCCTTCGCCGAAAAAGGCGACGGGGTCCGTGTAGACGTTCTCGATGACATCGGTCTCGCCCCGGTAGTGGCCGATGACCTGCATCAGGTTGGCGGTGAAGATCTCGGGGTTGAAGGTCCCGGCGAGCAGGTCCTTGCGCGGCGTGCATGCGTCGAGGATGGACATCGTCATGCGGCTTGGTCCTTTGGTGCGAGCGTGTTCATGTCGGCTAGCGAGTTCTTGTCGGTTTGCCCTTGGGCGTTCGCGCTTCGGGGTCGCCCGGCGCCGGCTCGTCGATCCCGATGCCTTCGCGCGCGCAGTAGTCGCGGATCATGACCTCGACCATGTTGGTCAGGCTGCGGTGATCCCTTGTTGCCGCCGTGCGCAACGCGGACTTGACCGCGGGCGTGATGCGGATCGTCAGGGTCTCGGTCTTGGCGTCGAGCATGGGGATCGGGACGGTCGGATCTCTGCACGCAAATGTACTGCACGATGATAGTACACTGCTTGCACAATTTGCGGTCAACCGGGAAGGGATTCCGGGGGTGGCCGAGTGCTTGACCGATGGCCCGATGATGGGGCTGGCTTCAGAGAGGTCGGCTCGCTCTGGAATCGCCGAGGGGTTGGTAGCCCCCTGTGTCAGGCTAGTTGTCGCCCCGATCTTTGTGGACTTTAGCAGCCGTAGGGGGCGCCAACGAGGTTCAAGTGCCGAAGTATTCCGAAGAACGTAAGGAGGCGGTGCTGCGCAAGATGCTACCGCCCGAGAATCGTCCACTGAGCGAGCTGGCCGCCGCGGAGGGCATCAGCGCGGGGACGCTTTATCCCAGATTGTCCATTAGCCACTTTGCGCTCCCTGGATGACCGGGGGAGCGGAGGCGTTGGCCCAGAGACCCGCGAACCAGGCGCGTTTTCGGCGAGGCACGGAGAGCATCAGTTTGTTCTGGCTGGC
>Ga0272446_1004805_pt1 | contig 15601 bp, 15 predicted proteins | sample YNPCB0061_FD_194587 | JGI IMG/M metagenome (GOLD analysis project Ga0272446, IMG submission 194587) | Hot spring microbial mat communities from Yellowstone National Park, WY, United States - YNP-CB-006-1 | ecosystem: Environmental > Aquatic > Thermal springs > Hot (42-90C) > Sediment | place... | reverse complement strand
GCCAGGATGGCGTTCACATTGCGCGGGGCGATGACGCCGCCCAGCCTGGCGCGGCCCCGCGCCGCGAAGCGGATCAGCAGCCCATCCGCAGTGGGGATGGCCTCATAGGAGGTGCGAGCCGGCCAGTCGAACACGACACGGCCGAAGCCGGGATGGGTGCCGGTGCGCACCGCGATGAGGGGCGCGGCTTCCGCCACCCGCACCCCGTTGGCCGTCGCCACGGACGCCAGGGGCGCAAGCCCCAGCGCCGGAAGGATGGCCGCCGCCGCCACCAGCACCGCACGGCCGGCGCGCCTGGCGAGAGTGAGCGGAACCTGACGGGTCGCGAAACGCTCGGCCAAGCGCGCCTCTGTCATCGGAAAACCACCTCTTGCTGCGAGCCGCCCTGGATGATGCGCATGCGCGGGGCGTTCTGCACCGGCGCGGGCTGTCCGGTCAGCGCCGAGGACACGTCGGACCCGAAGACCAGGGAGGGCCGGGGCGCCGCCGCCTCGGGCACGCCCTCGATCGAGCGGACCACGAGCGAGATGCGGCCGAGCTGCATCGCCACCGCCACGCGCTCCGCCTGCTCGGGCGTCACCTCGAGCGTCACGGTGCGCGCCACCACGCGCCCGGCCGTCGCCTCGCCGCTGCTGTGACTGATCTGCTGGTCCACCGCGATGACCCGTACGGCGGCCAGGATGGTCTCCCCCACCACCCGGCGTCCAGGCGAATCCGCCCCCGGCTGCTGCGGAAGGGTCTGGGTCAGGATCAGGTCCACCTCGTCGCCCGGCCAGATCAGGCCCGAGGCGCCGGTCACGACATCGACGCCGATCGAGATGGCGCGGGTGCCGGGGCGCAGCACGGCGGCGAGGAAGCCGCGGTCCCGCGGGCGCAGCACGTCGGTGCGGATGATCGGCGTGTTGGGGTCCACGAAGCGGCGCAGCAGCGCCCCGCGCAGCTCGGCGAGGGAGTCCGCCCCGCCGACGAAGGCGCCTTCGGGCACCGCGTCGCCGGCGACCTCCATCTCCCGCAGGTCGTCGTCCTTCAGCAGCGTGCCGATCGACAGCGGGCGGGCCGCGACCAGCATGCGCACCTTGGGCACGGGCGCGACCGCGGGCGGCGCCTCGACGCGGGCGACCTCCTGCGGCTGCTGGGGCGGCTGGACCAGCTGGAGGGCCAGGATCCCGAGGCCGGTGGCGCTCAGGACCAGGGAGACGACGATGAGCAGCCGGAGAAACATGGGCTCAGCCCCTCGGCAGGGAGGTCAGGACGAGGATACCGCCAATCGCGATGGCGACGGCATAGGGAAGTGGCCCACGGCGGCGCAGACGCCACGCCTCGACGGCGAGGACGCGGCGGAGCAGCCCGGCCTGGCCGGCGAGGCGCGGCTGCGGCACCACGTGCCGGCCCAGGACGTAGGCGAGGCCCAGCAGGCCGCCGGCGAAGACGGTGGCGACGACGAAGGTCCAGACATCCGCCGGCGCGAGGCCAACGGCGAGGGCGCTCATCAGCTTCACATCGCCGCCGCCGAGCCAGCCGCGCGCGGCCAGCGGCAGAAGGAGGGCGAACATCGCGGCGCCGACGAGCAGGGAGAAGGCGGCCTCGGGCCAGCCGACCAGGGCGCGGCTCGCGAAGCCCGCAGCCGCGAGGATGATGGAGACGGTGTCGGGAATGAGGCGCGTCGCGACATCGCGCGCCGCGGCGAAGAGGAGGAGGGGCACCGCGAGCAGCGGGAAGAGCAGCGCTTCACCCATGCGGCGGGTCCCTCCCGGTGACGGCGATTTCCCAACCGCCCTTCAGCGGGCCGTGTTCGCGAGGGAGGACTGGCCGGCGAGAAGTTCCGACCCGGCGATGCGCAGCGGGTTCTGGATGTCGAAGGCGAGCACCGCGCCGCCCACGACAATGACGATCCCGACCGCGAGTATTGCGTATTCGGCCGCGATGACGCCGCGGCGGTCGCGCAATCGCCCCACCAGCCAAACCAGTAGCGATTCGACCTTGGTCATGGCCCTACCCCCTTGTTCCGGTCAGCCCGATTGGCGCCCCCAGCGCCGCCCACCGACCGCCCGTTACCTGTTCACTCGGCCCGGACCCGGCGCCCGCGCGCGAACCCCGCTCCAGCCAGCCAAGCCAAGAAGGCTCGACCAGCCGGGCGGGGATCATGTGCACAGGATCAACAGGGGCCGGAAATCGAGCCCTGCGTGCTCGTGATCTGCGTGCCGATGGCGGTGAAGGCGTTGTTCAGCGCCGGCACGAAGGCCAGCACGGCGCCGCCGACCACGATGACCACGCCGACCGCGAGGATGGCGTATTCGGCCGCGGTCACGCCCTTCTTGTCGGACGCGGCGCGGCGGAGGGAGGCCAGGACCTTGCGAAGGATGTCGATCCCCTTCGATGCATCTCAATAATGACGAGCCGGCTTCGAGCCACCCCCCCCGCACCCGCTCGCCTGGGCCGTCACGAGAAGGGCGTGAGGCGGATCGGCCCACAAGGGAGTCCTCCGCGCCGAACGCAGGTGAGCACTTCTATAATGAAGGGTCAACGCCAAAAAACGAGACTCCTCGCGGATTTGCGGCTTTCCCCCTCTCACGTCTCCGCGACCCCTGCCGCCGCGTCGCGCCACGCGCATCTCGTCGGCCGCCAGGCACTAGCGAAAGGTTATCGCGACCCTCTGCATGCCCGCAATGGTTGTGCGTTGCGGTCGCGAATGCCGAATGGGGCGCGCGTCCGGGAGCTAAACTGCGACGGACGCCCGCAGGGCCGGACATTTCGGCCCTCGCGGCGTCGCATTCGCGTGACCTCGAGGAGGACGAGAGCTATCAAAAGATGAACGGTGAAGCCGCTTTCGCGACACCCGCGGAGCCAAGACCCTGGCGCCTGCCCCTTCCCGCCCCCCCCCCGTTCCCTCCGCGAGGCGCTGCGCTCCCGCCGCGGCGTCATGGGCGTGGCGCTCGCCGTCGGCGCCACCGCCCTGCTCGGCGTGGGCGCGCTCGCCACCGAGGCGGGCCTCTGGATCACCATGCGCCGCAACGCCCAGAACGCCGCCGATGCCGGGGCCTATGCGGGGGTCTCGAGCCTCGCCATCCGCGGCGACATCGCCACTGGCAACACCTCCGTCGCCTCGGTCGCGGCCGATGCGATGGGGCGCAACGGCTTCTCCCACGGCCAGGACCGCGCGACCGTCACCGTCCAGGTCGGCTTCTGGAACGGGTCGAGCTTCGTCACCCCCGCCCCGGCCGGCTCTTCGCCAAACGCCGTGCGCACCGAGATCAGCCAACCGCAGCGCATGGGCCTCGCCCGGTTGATCGGGACCGCCACACCCGTCGCCTGGGGCGGCGCCGTCGGCATCATCGCGCAGGGCGGGCCGGCCTGCACCCTCACCCTGCCGCCGCCCGGGGGCGGCACCTCCCAGGTCGCCGGGCGGACCAACATCGCGGGCAGCACCACGGTCAACGCGCCGAACTGCCTCTTGGTCTCGAACGCCACCGGCCCACGCGCGATCAACATCCAGAACACCTCGGCCGCGCAGGCGGCGACCATCGGCGGGCTGCGCGCCTCGGGCCAGTGCTACAATTGCGGCGACGTCATGGGCGGCAACATGCCGGCGGGCTACGTCTCGAACGCCCCGCCCACGCCCAATCCCTACGCCTATGTCGACCAGATCCCGATGCCGAGCTTCAGCGGCGCGCAATGGGTCGCCCCGACCTACCGCGACGCGAGCGGACAGCCGACCAGCCGCAACAAGGCCGTCGACATCAGCCTGACCCCCTACACCAACGTCAACGCGTCGCCGACCGCGACCTGCACCGACATCGCCGTCGGCGCGGGCCAGACGCTGACGCTGACGCCGGGCACCTATTACTTCAACGGCGCCAACCTCTCCCAGACGGGCGGCCGCATCGTCTGCAGCGGCTGCGGCATCGGCGGCGCGGGGGTGACGCTCGTCTTCACCGGACCGAACGCCAACCAGGTCGGCAACATCCAGATCACGGGCGGCGAGTTCAACCTCACCGCCCCCGGGGCCGGCATGGGCACGCCCACGGGCTACAGCGGCATCGTGATCTACCGCGACGACCTCGCCCGCGTCTCCAACTCGGCCAATGACGCCATCAAGATCACCGGCAACCCGAACAGCACCATCTTCGGGGCGATCTACGCCCCGACCACCCATGTCGAACTCGAAGGCACCGGCGCGCTCAACCAGACGCCGACCGCCTCGGGCGGCTGCCTGGCCGTGGTGTCGGGGGAGATCACCTATTCCGGCAACACCGCCATCAACATCAACGCCTGCGAGTCGAACGGCACGCCGGTCGCCCGCATCGTCTATGTGAGGCTCGCGCAGTGATGCCCGGCGCCCGCCGCCGCGGCCGCGACCGGGGCGTCTCCGCCCTCGAATTCGCCCTCACCGCCCCGATCATCGCCTTCGTGATGCTCATCGTGGCGGACATCGGCAACGGCCTGCAGCAGATCGTCCGGCTCGAGGCGGCCGCGCGGGCGGGCGCGCAGGTGGCCTTCACCGAGCCGGACGAGCCCGAGGCGATCCGCACCGCCGTGCGCGAGTCCCTGCAGTACTGGCCGCTGACCACCGACAGCCCACCCGGCGACGTGACGGTGACGTCCAGCTTCACCTGCATGTGCGTCAACACCGCCACCACTTTCAACTGCACGACAGGCGACCCGGAGTCGAGCTGCGGCTCGTCGGACTTCCGCCAGTATGTCTCGGTCACCGTCAGCCGGCCGGCACGAGCCCTCCTCTGGGTCCCTATCACCACGCTGCGCGGCAATGTCGAACTCCGCCTCCGCTAGGCGCGGCCGCGCCGCACTGCGCGATCGCCGCGGCGTCGCGGCGCTGGAGTTCGCCCTCGTCGGCGCCATGTTCTGCGTCCTGCTGCTCGCCGCCGTCGAGGTCGGGCGCTACTACATGACGGTGCAGGGCCTCAGGAACTTCATCGCCGATGCGGCCCGCTGGGGCATGGTCAACATGCCCTCGGGCCAGACGCTCTGCCGCGGCGCGCTGGTCTCGGCCATGGGCCGCGGCGGGGCGGTCGGCGGCCTTGCGAGCACGACGCCGGGCGTCTGCGTCAGCCGCAGCGAAAGCACCGTCGGCGGCGGCGGCACCCGCGTCACGGTCACGGTGACCACCGACGTGACCCTGCCCATCCTCTTCAACGTCTTCGGCATCGGCAACCAACGCTTCGAGGACACCACCAGGGTCAGCTTCCTCTATTGACGAGAGCCCGCCCGGAGCGGCGCGGCCGCGCGGGCCATCGCCGACGGCGGCGGCGCCTCGTACACCCTTCCTCGCCAGGACCGGCCGCATCCTCTCCGGCACGCGGCTCGCGCGGACGCGGCAGGTGAGGCCATGGTCCGCTTGGGAGAGGGGACAGCCGGCGCCGGCAAGCGTGTCGCACGGGCTCTGCGAGGTCCGCGACCCCATCCGCGAAAAGGGCTCAGGGCGTTGAGGGGCAGCAGGCGAAGCCTCTCTCCCCCCCCCCCTCGCTTGACCGCGCCCCGCCCGCGCGGCGAGATGCCGACGCCACGCGACCCTCAGATGAGGAAGGCGGCGATGCCCGCGACGCTGTTCGACAAGATCTGGGACCCGCATGTGATCGCCGATCTCGGCGGAGGCTGGTCGCTGCTGCATTGCGACCGGGTGCTGCTGCACGATCTCTCCGGCGGCCGCGCGCTGCAGGAGATCGGCGAGTCCGGCTACCCCGTCGCCTGCCCCGACCTCGTCTTCGCGACACCGGATCACGCGGTCTCCTCCGCGCCCGGCCGCACGGCGGACACCTTCCCCAAGGGCGGGCAGCTCCTGGCCGGGCTCAGGCGGCGGGCGCAGGAGACGGGCATCCGCCTCTTCGACCTCGGCCAGGACGGCAACGGCATCGTGCATGTCATGGCCCCCGAACTCGGCATCGTGCTGCCGGGGACCACGCTCGTCTGCGGCGACAGCCACACCTGCACCAATGGCGGGGTGGGGGCGCTCGCCTTCGGTGTCGGCGCCTCGGAACTCAAGCACGTGCTCGCCACGCAGACGCTGCCGCAGAGGAAGCCGCGGCGCATGCGCATCCGCTTCGAGGGGCAGGCCCCGCCCGGGGTCACGCCGAAGGACATGATCCTTGCCGCCATCGGCCGCTTCGGGGCCGGCGCCGGCACCGGCCATGCGGTGGAATATGCGGGTTCGGCGGTGCGTGCGCTCTCGGTCGAGGGGCGGCTCACGCTCTGCAACCTCTCGATCGAGATGGGCGCCAAGATCGGCATGGTCGCCCCCGACGAGACGACCTTCCAGTGGCTCGCCGGGCGCGACTTCGCCCCCCGCGGCGCCGCCTGGGACGCCGCTCTCGGCGCTTGGCGCGCCCTCGCCTCCGACGATGACGCCGCCTTCGAGCGCGACCTCGCGATCGAGATGCGCGACATCGCCCCGCAGATCACCTGGGGCACCAGCCCCGAACATGTCATCCCCGTCACCGGCCGCACCCCCGACCCCGCCACGGCCGCGAACGCGGAGCAGCGCGCCGCCTGGGAAGCCGCGCTCGCCTATATGGGCCTCGAAGCGAATGCGCCGATCGCGGGCACGAGGGTGGACTGGGTGTTCATCGGCTCCTGCACCAACTCCCGGCTCGAGGACCTGCGCGCCGCCGCCGCCGTGCTGCGCGGCCGCAAGGTCGCCCCGCATGTCACCGCCTGGGTGGTGCCGGGCTCGGAGCGCGTGAAGCGCGCCGCCCAAGCCGAGGGGCTGGACACCGTCTTCCGCGCCGCCGGCTTCTCCTGGCGCGAGCCCGGCTGCGCCCTCTGCGTGGCGGCGAACGGCGAGGCGGTGCCGCCCGGGGCGCGCTGCGTCTCCACCTCCAACCGCAACTTCGTCGGCCGGCAGGGCACGGGGGCGCGCACGCATCTCGCCTCCCCCGCCATGGCGGCGGCGGCGGCGATCACCGGCGCCATCGCGGATGTCCGTGAGCTGGCGGCGTAAGGGGGGGCGATGCAGAAGTTCACCACCGTCTCCGGCCCCGCCGCGCCGCTGCTCGCGGCCAATGTGGACACCGACGTCATCATCCCGATCCAGCGCCTGGTCGGCTCCGGGCGCACCGGTCTCGGCCCGCATGCCTTCGAACGGCTGCGCTACAGGGAGGACGGCAGCGAGAACCCGGACTTCGTGCTGAACCGGCCGCAGTACCGGGGCAGCCCGATCCTTCTCGCCGGCGCCAATTTCGGCTGCGGTTCCTCCCGCGAAGGCGCGGTCTGGGCGCTCATGGGCATGGGCTTCCGGGCCGTGCTCGCGCCCTCCTTCGGCGATATCTTCTTCAACAACTGCTTCCAGAACGGGCTCTTGCCGGTCGTCCTGCCGGAGCGGGCGATCCGCCGCATCGCCGCCGAGACCGAGGCCGCCCAGGGCGCCGGCCACACCACGGTGGATCTCCTGCGCCAGGTCGTGGTCACGCCGGCGGGCGAGGAGATTCCCTTCGCGGTGGACCCGCGCAAGCGGGAGGCGCTGCTCGAGGGCTTCGACGACATCGCGCTGACGCTGCGGCTTCGGGACCGCATCGCCGCCTGGCAGGCGGCCGACCGCGCCGCCCGCGCCTGGGCGTGGGAGCCGGTGCGGCGATGAGGCCGCTCGAGATCGTCGTCCTGCCCGGGGACGGGATCGGCCCCGAAGTCATCGCGGAGGCGGTGCGCGTGCTGGACTGGTTCGTGGCAAAGCGCGGCGTGCCGCTGCGCATGACGCATCACCTCTTCGGCGCCGCGGCCTGGGCGGCCGAGGGCACCACCATGCCCGGGGCGACCTGGGATGCGATCATGGCCGCCGATGCGCTCCTCTTCGGCGCGACCGGCAGCCTCGACCAGCAGCACATCCCGCCCGAGGAGCGGCGCCGCGGCGCGCTGCTGACCATCCGCCGCGCCCTCGACGTCTTCGCCAATCTCCGCCCCGTGCGCGCCTTCGCGCCACTCGCCGACGTCTCCCCCTTCAAGCCGCGCACCGTCGCCGGGGTGGACCTCGTCTTCGTGCGCGAACTGACCGCCGGGGTCTATTTCGGCACCCCGCGCGGCATCGAGACCCTGCCCGACGGCAGCCGCCGCGGGCTCAACACCCACAGCTACACGGAGGCCGAGATCGCGCGCGTCGCGCGCTTCGCCTTCGCGCTCGCCCGCACGCGGCGCGGCCATGTCACCTCGGTGGACAAGGCGAATGTGATGGAGGCCGGCCGCCTCTGGCGCGAGGTGGTGGACGCGGTGCACGCGGCCGAGTTCGCCGACGTCACCCTCGAGCACATGCTGGCCGACACCTGCGCCCTGCAGCTCGGCCGCGCGCCCGGGCGCTTCGACGTGATCCTCACCGACAACCTGTTCGGCGACCTGCTGTCGGACTGCGCCGGGGCGATCAACGGCAGCCTCGGCATGCTGCCCTCGGCCGCGCTCTCCGCGCCCGATGCGGCGGGCCGCCGCCGCGCGCTCTACGAGCCGATCCACGGCTCGGCGCCCGACATCGCCGGCAGGGGCATCGCCAATCCGCTCGGGGCGATCCTCTCGGCCGCGCTGCTCCTGCGCTGGACGGCGCGGGCGCCGGAGGAGGCGGACCGGCTGGAAGCGGCGGTCGGGGCGGCGCTCGCCGCCGGCGCCCGCACCGCCGACATCGCCCTGCCGGGAGAGCCCGTGCTCGGCACCCGGGCCATGGGCGATGCGGTGCTGGCGGCGCTGGAGGCCGGGCCGTAGCGCGGGAGGCCGCGAGCGCCGCCCTGCCGCGCCGCCCCCTCTCCCCAGCCGCCCGCGCCTGGCCTACCGTTGCCGGCAAGGAACGGGAGGAAGGGTCGGATGCGTCGTCTGCTGCTCGCGGCCTGCGCCGCGCTCCTCGGCTTTCCCGCCCTGGCGCAGGAGCGCACGGTGCGGGTCATCTCCGGCTTCGCCCCGGGCGGTGCGGGGGATCTCATGGCCCGCCTGATCGCCGAATACGTCCCGCCCCTGATGGGCGCGCGCGGCGTGGTCGAGAACCGCACCGGGGCCAACGGCCTGATCGGGGCGGAGGTGGTGGCGCGCTCGGCACCCGACGGCACCACGGTGCTGCAGTGCCCGATGGGGAGCATGACGATCACGCCGAACCTGCCCGGGGCCGCGCTGCCGGTGGACCCGCGCACCGAACTGACGGGCGTGGCCAATGTCGCGCTCTCCACCTACGCGCTGGTGGTCGCCGCGCGCGGGCCGCACCAGAGCGTGGAGGGGCTGCTCGCCGCCGCGCGGGCGCGGCCCGGCGGCCTGACCTATGCCTCGGCCGGGGTCGGCTCGGCGCAGCACCTCTCGGGCGAACTGCTCAAGGCCCGGACGGGCCTCGACATCGTGCATGTGCCCTATCGCGGGGCGGCACTGGCGATTGTGGACATCCTCGGCGGGCGCACCGACTTCATGATCACCAACCTCGGCGACGTGATGCGCCAGATCACGGGGGGCGAACTCAGGCTGCTCGCCATGGGCGACGACCGGGGCTCGCCGCTCTTTCCCGATGCGCGGCCGATCTCGGCCTGGGTCCCCGGGCTGCAGATGGCCGGCTGGTTCGGCATCTGCGGCCCCAAGGGCATGAGCGCCGAGAGCCTCGCCCGCTGGTCGGAGGCCACACGCCGCGCGCTCGCGAACCCGGCCTTCCGCGAGCGGCTGCTTTCCAACGGCCTGACCCCGAACTTCGAGGACACCGCCACCTTCAACGCCCGCATCGCGAGCGACCTCCGCGCATGGGGCGAGGTGATCCGCGCCGCCGGCCTGCGCGGGGACTGACGGCGCGGGCGCCGGGCCGTCACGGCCGCATCGTGAAGGCCGCCATCCCCGGCGTGAGCAGCGGCTCGGCGAGGCGGGCGAACTCGCAGAGCAGCCGCCGGCTGTCGCGGGGGTCGATGATCTCCTCGACCCAGAAGGCCTCGGCGGTCCGGAAGGGGGAGCGCAGCTTCTGCAGCCGCGCCTCGATCTCGGCGATCTTGGCCGCCCTGTCCTCGGCCGCCGCGATCTCGGCGGCATAGGCGGCCTCGACGCCGCCTTCGAGCGGCAGCGACCCCCAGCGCGCCGAGGGCCAGGCGTAGCGGAGAGAGAAGCGCCCGGCGGGCTGGTGCACCACGCCGGCCACGCCGAAGGCGTTGCGGATGATGATGGTGCACCAGGGCTGACGGCACTGGTTGACCGCGGCCATCGCCCGCACGCCCCAGCGGATGGTCGCGCTCCGCTCCGCCTCCAGCCCCACGGCGAAGCCGGGGCAGTCCATCAGGTAGACGACCGGCAGGTGGAAGGTCTCGGCGAGGTCCACGAAGCGGACCACCTTCTGGCAGGCATCCGCTGTCCACGCCCCGCCATGGAAGATCGGGTCGGAGGCGAGCACGGCCACCACCCTTCCCTCGAGCCGCGCGAGCCCCGTGATCACGGAGCGGCCGAACCACCGCCCCATCTCGAAGAAGGAGCCCTTGTCCACGAGCGTCTCGATGATGGGCCGCATCTTGTAGGCCTGGCGCGGGTCGCGCGGGACGGCGGCGATCAGCCTCTCGTCCCGCCGTGCGGGGTCGTCGCGCGGCCGCTCGGCGGGCGGCAGTTCGAACACCGAGGACGGCATGTAGGAGAGGAACCGCCGCGCCAGCGCGAAGGCCTCCTCCTCGCTCTCCGCCGCATCGTCCACCGCGCCGGCCTTGCACTGGATCTGCCAGCCGCCGAGTTCGCCCTTGTCGAGCTTCTCCCCGAGCCGTGCGACCACTGGCGGCCCGGCGACGAACATCGCCGAGGATGTCGTCATCACCGAATAATGCGCCGCGGCGAGCCGCGCCGCGCCCAGCCCCGCGACGGAGCCGAGCCCGAGCGTCACCACCGGCACCAGCCCCAGATTGGCCGTCGTCTGGTGATAGAGATCCGTCCCCCCGACACCGCCCGGCAGGTTGGCCCGCCCCGTGGTCTCGATGGTGCGGACCGAGCCGCCGCCGCCCGAGCCCTCGATGAGGCGGATGATCGGCAGGCGCAGTTCGGCGGCCATGCGCTCGGCCATGATCGGCTTCTCGCGGATGGTCGCATCCGCGCTGCCGCCGCGGACGGTGAAGTCGTCCCCCACCACGACCACCGGGCGGCCGTCCAGCCTCGCCCGGCCCATCACGCAGTTCGCGGGCGTGAAGGCCACGAGGTCGCCCTTCGCATCGTACTCCGCCCGGCCCGCGATGGCGCCGACCTCGTGGAAGGAGCCGCGATCGACCAGCCTCTCGATGCGTTCACGCACCGTCAGCCGGCCGCCCTCATGCTGGCGCTTCACCTTCTCCGGCCCGCCCATGGCGCGGGCCATGGCCTCGCGCCGGCGCAATTCCTCGAGTTCGGCTTCCCAACCCATCCGCGCGGAGTTCCCTCTGCCTCCGCGCAGTCTCACGCCGGCTCGGGGCCGCGGCAAGCCGGGCTCAGGGCGGCGGCTCGAGGTCCTCGCGCGCGAACCACAGCGTCAGCGCGCCGCCGTCGAGCAGGCGCAGACGCAGCAGATCGCCCTCCTGCCCGGCCAGCGCCCATTCGTTCACCCGGAACGTCGTGCGGCAGCCGCCCGCGGCGCGCGCCTCGGCGAGCAGGCGGGGCGGGACCTCGGCACGTCGCATGAGCAGGCGCAGCGCCTCCGCATCGGCGCAGCCGACGGTGCCGTCGCGCCGCACCCGCCAGACCGGCCCCGCCGGAGCGACGGGCGCGCCCTCTCCGGGCGAGGCCGTCCGCTCCGCCGGGGCGGTCTCGCCCCGCGCGGCGGCGCCATGCGTCGCCTCCGCCGGCGGCGGGCGAGGCGGCGTCGCGGCGGGGCGCACCGGCCGGACCGGCGGCGGCGGCGGCAGAGGCAAGGGGGGCTCCGCCGGCGGCTCGGGAGCGCAGGCGCCGAGAGCCAGCAGGACCGCAAGGCGCCGCGCGAATCGCTCCATGCCGGGACCGTAGCATCCGCGCCACGCAACGCCAGCCTTCCTCAACCCCCTGCGCGCGACAGCGCCTTGCATCAGGGCGGCAGAATGAAGGATGATTCGAGCCGCTGCCGAACGGGACCGAGGTGCGAGGCAAGGGAGAGGACAAGGAGCGGGGGGTGGGCCGTCTGCCGACTCTGGGCAGCCGGCTGCGTGCGCTCGCGCTCGCCGCCGCGTTGCCGATCACCGCGGCCGCGGTGCTGCTCGGCCTGCTGCTGACGCGGATGGAGGATCAGGCGACGGCGGCCCGCCTCGCCGCCTCGGCCGTGGCCGCCGCCCGGGCCGTGGATGCCGAGATCGAGTTGCGCCGGACCGCGCTCGAAGGCTTCGCGGCGGCCTTCGAGGGGCTCGGGCAGACCGACCTGCGCGCGACCGATGCGGCGGCGCGGCGTCTCGCGGCGGCGCTGGGCGCGCCGGTCGGCGTGCTCGACCGCGGCCTCGGCCTGCTGGTGGACACGGAACAGCCCTTCGGCACGCCGCTCGGCTCGACCCCGGCGATCGCCGCCGCCATCTGGGCGGTCGAGACCGGCCGGCCGCGCGTCAGCGACGTGCTGAGCAATGCCGCCGGCGACGCCGCCTCCCCGCCCCGCCTGCTTCTGCCGCTGACCGAGGGCGGACGGACGATCGGCGCGCTCAGCGTCGGACTGTCGCCCGACCGTCTTGCGGAGGCGATGACGCCGGCGCGCGCGGTGCTCTTCGACAGCCGCGGCCGGATCATCGCCGCCCGTGGCGAGAGCGGTGGACAGCCCCCGGACTGGCGCGCCATCTCGGCCGCCGCGCGCGGCGCGGTGCAGGAGGGGCAGGGCGCCGATGGCGGCCCGGTGCGCTTCGTCGTCGCCAATCTGTCCGAGGCGCCCGACTGGCACCTTCTGGCCTGGGAACCGGCCGGCTTCGGGGCCGCGGCCGCCGCGCGGATGCTGCCCTGGGCGAGCCTCTCCCTGCTCGGCGCGCTGGGCATCGCGGCCCTCGCCGTCAGGCGCGCCGAGCGCCGGCTGGCCGAGCCGGCGGAGGCGCTCGAACGCCATGCGCGGGCGGTGATCGCGGCCCTGGCCGAGGACAGCCCGCCCCCCCCGCCCCCGGCGCTCGGCGGGACCGCGGAATACGCCGCCCTCGGCGCCGCGCTGGCCGAGGCGCATGCCGCCCTCGCCGCGCGGGAGAGGCGCCTGCGCGCGCTGGCCGAGGCGGGTGCGCTCGTGCTCTGGCGGGCCGATGCCGCCGGCGGCTGGACCGAGGCCGCCGGCTGGGCCGGCCTGACCGGGCAGACCGCACCGGCCTTCCGTGGCGATGGCTGGCTCGAGATGCTGCACCCGGACGACCGGGCGCCGACGCTCGCCGAATGGGGCCGCAGCCTCGTCGCCCGCAGCCCGATCGGCGTCGAGTTCCGGCTGCGCATGGCCGATGAGCGGGCCGGCTGGCGCTGGGTCCGCGCCACCGGCGTGCCGGTCACGAGCGAGGATGGCCAGATCCTGGAATGGGTCGGCGCCATCCACGATGTCGCCGAGGCGCGCGGCGCGGGCCAGGCGCATCGCGTCAACGAGGCGCAGGTCCGCCAGACCGTCGCCGAGTTGCGCGCCGTCTACGACACCGTGCCGGTCGGCCTCGCGCTGGTGGACGCCACGCTGCGCTTCGTCAATGTCAATGCCCGCTTCGCCGCGATCAGCGGCCTGCCGAGCGAGGACCACATCGGGCGTGCCCCGCATGAGGTGATGCCGGACAGCCTTGCCGGGCCGCTCGAGGCGGCGCAGCGCCGCGTGCTGGAGACGGGGCGGCCGGTGCTCGACGTCACCTGCGCGGGCCCGGCCCCCGGCGCGGTGCAGCACCTGCGGCACTGGCTCGCCTCCTGCCATCCGGTCAAGGATGCGGAGGGGAACGTCACGGGCGTCTCCGCCGTTCTGCAGGACGTGACCGAACGGGTGCGCGCGGAGCGCTCGCGCGAGCTGCTCGTCACCGAGCTGAACCACCGCGTGAAGAACACCCTCTCCACCGTGCAGGCGATCGCGGCGCAGTCGCTGCGGACGACGGCGGGGGCGGCGGGGATGGGCCGCGACTTCGTGGGCCGCCTGCAGGCGCTGATGCGCAGCCATGACCTGCTCTCGGACCAGGGCTGGCAGCCGGTGGACCTCGCGCGCGTGGTGCGTGCGGGGCTCGCGCCCTGGCTCGAGGCCGGGCGCAACATCCGCCTCGGCGGCTCCGGGCGCATCCAGCTCAACCCGGCCCAGACCCAGGCCATCGTGCTCGCGCTGCACGAACTCGCCACCAATGCGATGCGCCACGGGGCGCTGTCGCGCCAGGGGGGGGAGGTCGAGGTCGCCTGGTCCCTCGGCGAGGACGGCGTGGTGAGCCTCGGCTGGCGGGAGAGCGGCGGGCCGCCGGTGCGCGCGCCGGTCCACGAGCGCCGTGGCTTCGGCCTGCGCCTGCTCGAACGCGGCCTTGTCCACGACCTCGGCCCTGGCGCGGAGGTGCAGCTGCGCTTCCCGGAGGACGGCGTGGAGGCGCAGATGCGCTTCCGCGCCGGCCAGCCGAACCTGATGGCCGAGGAGATCGCCTGAGGCGGCGCGCGGCGCGGCCGCGGGGCGCACTTGGCCCGCCGGTCGGGGCGCGTATAAGGATCCCGAAAGCGACAGCGGACGGGCGCGCGGGAACATGGCACGTGCATTGATCACGGGCGTCACGGGCCAGGACGGCGCCTATCTCTCGGCCCTGCTCCTCGGCAAGGGCTACGAGGTGTTCGGCCTGCTCCACCGCCACGGCGGGTCGGAGGCGGTCCAGGAGCGGCTCCGCCGCCTCGGCTGCACGGGCAGCGTCCGGATGGTGGATGGCAACCTCATCGACCTCTCCTCCCTGATCCGCCTGCTCGAGAAGGTGAAGCCGGACGAGATCTACAACCTCGCCGCGCAGTCCTTCGTGCGCATGTCCTGGGACCAGCCGCTGCTGACGACGCAGGTGACCGCGATCGGCACCGCCAACATGCTCGAGGCGGTGCGCATCGCCGCCCCCGGGGCGCGCTACTTCCAGGCCAGCTCGAGCGAGATGTTCGGCCGCGCCGAGACCCCGGCGCAGAACGAGGAGACGCGCTTCCATCCGCGCAGCCCCTATGCCTCGGCCAAGGTCTTCGCGCATTGCCTGGTGCAGAACTACCGCGACGCCTTCGGCCTGTTCGGCTGCAACGGCATCATGTTCAACCATGACAGCCCGCTGCGCGGCATCGAGTTCGTGCTCCGCAAGATCACCGATGGCGCGGCGCGGATCAGCCTCGGTCTCGCGAAGGAGCTGCCGATGGGCAACCTCGAGGCGCGGCGGGATTTCGGACATGCGCGGGACTATGTGCGCGCGATGTGGCTGATGCTGCAGCAGGACAAGCCGGACGACTATGTGGTGGCGACGGGCCGCGCGGCCTCGATCCGCGACCTCTGCCGGATCGCCTTCGCCCATGTCGGCCTCGACTACCAGGACCATGTGCGCGTGGATCCGGCCTTCCTGCGCCCGGCGGATGTCGATGTCACGGTCGGCGACGCCACGCGGGCGCGCACCAGGCTCGGCTGGGTGCCCGAGACGAGCCTCGAGGAGATGATCGCCGAGATGGTCGAGGCCGACATCGCGCGCTGGAAGGCCCGCGCCTGAGGCCCCGGCGGCGGCCGCCTCAGTCCGGAAAGCGGAAGGCGTTGCCGCAGTTGAAGGAGATCGTC
>Ga0272446_1004804_pt1 | contig 15602 bp, 11 predicted proteins | sample YNPCB0061_FD_194587 | JGI IMG/M metagenome (GOLD analysis project Ga0272446, IMG submission 194587) | Hot spring microbial mat communities from Yellowstone National Park, WY, United States - YNP-CB-006-1 | ecosystem: Environmental > Aquatic > Thermal springs > Hot (42-90C) > Sediment | place... | reverse complement strand
TTGTATAGCCTTGTTTGTTCATCATTACATTGTAACCAAAATAACCAGGAGGCGGTGTCAAACCTTCTGTAACTTCCTTAATAAACTCTTGCTCGGTCATACTTGCTCTCAGAGCATAATTAGTTCGTTTTTGTTCTCCGATAGTAGAGACGGTCTCTTTACTCATATTTTTACCACAAGCAGAACCTGCACCATGACCCGGATAAACAATCACGTCATCTGGCAAAGTCATGATTTTAGTTCTTAAGGATTTGTATAACAAGGCTGCTAGCTCTTCTTGGGTCATTTTAGCAGCTTTTTGAGCTAAATCAGGTCTTCCTACATCACCAATAAACAATGTATCACCTGTAAATACTGAATGTTCTTTACCGTTTTCATCAATTAATAAAAAACAGGAACTTTCCAATGTATGCCCCGGTGTATGTAAAACCTTGATTTTAATAGCACCAAGTTCAAAGATTTGTTCATCATTAGCGCTAATACAATCGAAACCACACTGCGCCATAGGACCATAGATGATGGAAGCCCCCGTAGCTTTGCTTAAATCTAAATGACCCGATACAAAATCCGCATGAAAATGCGTCTCAAAAATGTACTTTAACTTTACATGATCTTTTTCTAATCTTTCCAAATAAGGCTTTGTTTCCCTTAATGGATCAATAATTGCCGCTTCACCGTTTGAAACAATGTAATAAGCACCTTGTGCTAAGCACCCCGTGTAAATTTGTTCAACTTTAAAATTACTCATAACTTTTTGAATTAATTTATTACAAAGATAACAGGTTCTTAAAACTTTAAACCGTTACTTTTGTTACAATATAACAAATTTTTTTAAAATTTTTTTATTTGGAAAAAAATTTATGTATAAATTCGCAAAAATAAAGTTACTATGGCATTTATAAAAGTTGAAAATTTGCTTGGAAAAATTAGAGTTCAAATTGATAATGAAAATCCGGATTTGTGTGTTTATCTAACTAAGAGCAAAACTGAAGCAGGAGGCAAAGATGAATTTTGGTATTATGTAGAATTGGGTCATGATCAAACCATTACCATTGTAGATAGTAACCCTGATATTAAAATTAAATTTGTAGATAAAAAAGAAGATGCTAAATGGATTAACAAATCCCATAAATTCTACAAAAGATTACTTTTGGCTTAAAATTATATCCATCAAATTGGGTTAAGATTCACCATCTTAGATTACCCTTAGAATTTGAAAGGGGGAAAGAATTGCGGAGTGGATCACAAGCAGCACAATCATAAAATATAAACATTGTTAAGAACAAATTTTGTTAGTAAGATTTCATTAGAAAATTTTTATTTTTGCAAATTATTTTCGTTCAATGAAATTTGGAGTTATTACTTTTCCCGGTTCTAATTGTGACTATGATTTAATATATGTTTTACAAAATATTGTAAAAGTTCAAACAGTACAATTGTGGCACAAGTCCACGGATTTAGAGGGCTGTGATATGATTTTTTTACCAGGTGGGTTCTCTTATGGAGATTATTTAAGGACTGGTGCAATTGCTAGGTTCGCTCCGATTATGTCTGAGGTAGTTAATTTTGCTAAAAAAGGTGGTTATGTAATGGGAATTTGTAACGGATTTCAAATTTTATGTGAAGCCGGTTTGTTACCCGGTGTTCTTATTAGAAACAAAAATATGCAATTTATATGCAAAAATGTTTATATAAAAACAATCAATAAAAACAGTTTAATTACAAGAAACATAAAAAACGAAGTATTAAAAATACCTATTGCTCATGCAGAGGGTAATTTTTATTGCGATAATGAAACCCTTGAATTCATTCACGAAAAGGAACAAATTTTGTTTCAGTATTGTAATGAGTTTGGGGAAGTCAATGAAGAAAGCAATCCTAATGGTTCATTAATGAATATCGCAGGAATAACCAACGAAAATAAAAATGTATTTGGAATGATGCCGCACCCTGAACGTGCCGCTGACTCATGGCTAAAAAATGAAGATGGTCTTCAATTATTTCAATCAATACTTAATCTTTCTCTATGTGTATGAAAATCAAATTTTTTTTAGTATTTATTGCTATATTACAAAGTTTCCATTTGTTTTCTCAAATTAATAAAGCCATTTCATGGAAAAATACCCTTTCCAATGAAAACTTAAAAGTTGGAGATGAAGTAGAAATTATCATGGAAGCCAAAATCCAAAAAGGTTATCATATTTTTTCCTCTAAAAAGTCTGCAAAGGATTCTTACATGCCTACTGAACTAATTTTAGATAAAGTTTCAAAAGGTATTCAACCTATCGGAAAATTAGAAGAGATTGGTGAACTTCATAAACAATATGATGAAATTTTTGAAGACGACATGTATTATTATGAAACAAAAGTTATTTTTAAACAGAAATTTAAGATTATATCAAAAGATGTTTTTATTCGCGGGGTTTTAAAGTATCAAATTTGTGATACGATGCAATGTGTACCCGGTGATAATGAAATCAAATTTCAATTGAAAGCAATTGCTGATAATTCCAACCAAAAAGTTACTGATAATGAACAAAAAGCTTTCAATACAGTGCTTGATTCCCATAACACTGAACAAGCTTTAAAGACCAATGAACAAAAAAACGATTTAGTTATCGAAGAAAAAAAAAACGATCCATATGAAAACCAACCCGTTAGGAATCTTGGAATTTTGACCATTTTTTTTGAAGCTTTTTTATTTGGTTTGGTTTCATTGCTAACTCCTTGTGTTTTTCCTATGATACCTATGACGGTTTCTTTTTTTACCGATAAAAAGAAAAAAACAAATGAAGGTTTATCGGAAGAGGAAATTAAAAAGAAAAAAGCAAAAGGGATTAAAAATGCCTTAATTTTTTCAGGAGCCATCATATTTATTTATACCATTTTGGGATTATTGGTTACAATTATTTTTGGTCCTCAGACTTTGTATAAACTTTCCTCTGACCCATGGGTAAATTTATTTTTCTTTTTCATGGTATTTATTTTTGGATTATCGTTTTTGGGTTGGTTTGAAATTACGCTTCCGAGTTCATGGGTGAATGCCATTGATAAAAGAAGCAATCTGAAAAGAATTAGCTATTCGGGAGATTCTGAACTCTACAAAGTGAATGACTTAGTGGACATCAGCAAAATATCAGAAGAGAATCGCAGATTAAAACAAGCGGGTAAACAAACCATGAGATATGAGGAGAACATGAGCTTAAGCGGTATTTTTTTTATGGCATTAACGCTTGCGTTAGTTTCCTTTTCCTGCACAGGTCCGATTATTGGTACTTTATTAGTAAATGCTGCCAGCGGTGAAGTGGCAGGTCCCATCTTTGGAATGTTAGGGTTTTCCTTAGCTTTTGCTTTACCCTTTGGGCTTTTTGCAATGTTTCCTTCATGGTTAGACTCTTTGCCTAAATCAGGTGGTTGGTTGAACACGGTAAAAGTGGTTTTAGGGTTTCTAGAAATCGCATTAGCTCTTAAATTTTTATCCAATACTGATTTGGTTTGGCACCTCGGTATTCTAGATAGAGAAGTGTATCTATCTGCTTGGATTGTGATTTTTAGCATGTTGGGGCTTTATTTATTAGGTTTCATTTTGTTACCTCATGACGAAAAAGTAGAAAAACTATCAGTTCCTCGTCTTATTTTAGCAATTTTAACTTTTTGGTTTGTTTTGTACATGATACCTGGTATGTGGGGAGCAGAACTTAAACTACTTTCCGGTTTTTTACCTCCTATTAATGAACAAATGGGTGTAAGAATTTTAGACGGTACCGTAGTGGGTGCCTTAAAAAATGCTACTTCCAATGAAATTTGCCAATTGCCAAGAAAATATGAACACCTAAAAAAAGATACCCCCATAGGTTTTTGTACTTTTTATGATTTAGAAGAAGCCCAAAAATACGCAAAATCTGTGAATAAACCTTTATTTATTGATTTCACAGGGCACACTTGTGTCAATTGTAGAGATATGGAACAAAACGTTTGGTCAGACAAACGAATAAAAAAAATCCTTAATCAAGATTTTGTCATGGTTTCTTTGTTTGTTGACGATAGAACCCCTTTAGACGAACCTATTGAAATTGATGGAAAAACCATTCGCTATATGGGTGACCAATGGCTGCACCTGCAGCAAAAAAAATACAATACCAACGCTCAACCCTACTATGTCATTACAGACCCGGAACTTAATACCCTCGCAAAGCCTCGTGCTTACAATAAAGATATTGAGGCATACCTACAATTTTTGAACGAGGGTCTAAAAAATTTTGCTAAAAAATAAACGAATTTTGCTCATCTGAGAATTCCTATTCTTCTTTTTCTGCAAGTTCTTTCTGCCAAAAAACGAATTGAATTATCATAATAAGCGAAAAATGCAAATTTGAAAAGTTCTGGAACGAAAGATGTCTTAACAAATTTTTATGAAAGCACCTTTAATAAGTTTTTATAAAAAAATTGAGCCTTCAACTTAATTAGACGGCTCTTTATATATTAAACTGTTTATATTATAGTTTTTGCCTATAGACCTGCAACCGTCTTTAATTATATAATTTCTTGCAAATATATAATCACCCAATATTTTGGTTATTTTTTATGAATTACTGTCTGCCTTCTCGGGCTTTGCTCACGGGAGTATATAACCCTACCACTTTCTACCATTTTTTTCCCCTCGATTAGGTGATTATTAGAATCATTAGCTAAAATTTTTTCTGAAAATTGATTGGATGAATTGAAAATCAATTATTTATAATTTTTCCACATTAGTGGGTAAAAGTGGTAAATAGTGGTAATTTTGTCACAATACATTTATGAAAAAACCTCTTTTTGGAGAATATGAATGCAAAGTGGATGCAAAAGGGAGATTTCTTTTTCCTTCTGTATTGCTTTCATTTTTCTTAGAAGAGGAACAAAACGAATTTGTAATCAATAAAAGTATGGATTCTTGCTTAGTGCTTTACCCAATAAAAGTTTGGGAACAAGAAATTGAAAAAATTTATGCAAAAAATCAATTTTTAGAAAAAAATAGAGCATTTGCGAGAATGTTTCAAAGTGGAGCACAACCTGTTCATTTAGATAATCAAAAACGTATTTTAATTCCTAAAAAATTATTAGAAAGTGCTGAAATTCAAAATGATATAGTTTTAATTGGTGCTTATGACCGAATAGAAATTTGGTCAAAAGAAAAATTTGAAATTTGGTTAAGTCAAAATCATTCGACTTTTACTCAATTATCAGAGGAGGTAATGAGAGATGAATAGTATTTATCATCTTCCTGCATTAAAAAAAGAAAGCATTGATTTATTAAACATTAATCCAAAAGGTATTTATGTAGACGCAACCTTTGGTGGAGGAGGGCATTCGCGTGCTATCTTAGAACACTTAACTACGGGTAAATTATTCGGTTTTGACCAAGATATTCAAACACAAAAAAATATACCACAAAACCCTAGATTTTTATGGATTCATGATAATTTTTCTAATATCAAAAACCAATTGAAGCTACATCGAATTGATAAAGTAGATGGAATTTTAGCAGATTTAGGAGTTTCATTTCATCAATTTGATAATCCAGAAAGAGGTTTTAGTTTTCGTTTCGAGAACTCTGCTTTAGATATGAGAATGAATCCTAAAAGTGAATTAACAGCTGCTAATATTTTAAATGAATATAGCGAGGAAGCATTAGCTGACATTTTTTATTATTATGGAGAAATAAAAACCGCTAGAAAATTAGCCTTTCAAATTATTCAATATAGAAAAAACAAATCTATTCAAAAAGTAAAGGACTTGCTTAATGTTTGTTCATACATTTTTCCCGAGCATCTTATTAAAAGTTATTTACCACAAATTTTTCAAGCAATTAGAATAGAAGTAAATCAAGAATTGGAACATTTAAAGTTGTTTTTAAATCAAACTTTGGAAGTTATTAAAACAGGAGGTAGATTGGTAGTTTTGAGCTACCACTCTTTAGAAGACCGTATAGTAAAAAACTTTATGAAATCTGGAAATGTAGAAGGAGAAATCCAAAAAGATTTTTTTGGAAATCCTTTAATACCTTGGAAAGTTCTCACTAAAAAACCGATAGTTGCTAGTGATGAAGAAATTATTGAGAACCCAAGGGCACGTAGTGCTAAGTTAAGAGCAGTAGAAAAAATTTAACATTTAAATTTATGGAAAAAAACATACCCAAAAATCAAATAAGAACCGAATCAATGAATTCTAAAAGCAACGTCTCTTCTTCTGCTTTTGGGAAAAAATATGCAAAACTTTTAGCAGACTTGGCAATTGATTTTCAATCACTTAATTGGGTAAAAGAAAATTTTTATTTTATTTTATTTGTATTTGCAGTGGGATTAGTTTACATCGCCAATAGCCATTTTGCTGAAAAACAAACCCGTAGAATGGAGGCTTTAAGTAACGAAATTAAAGAGCTCAAGTCCGAAGCGATGACCATCAATGCTCAATTGTGTAGAATAAAAAAGCAATCTGAATTGAGTAAAAGATTGGAAGACAAAGGTATAAAAGCCCTTAAAGATATACCTTTTAAAGTGGTAAACAAAACATCAGACCCCTCTAATAAAAATAGGAAGCAATAAACTATGGCAAAAGTTAGTGATAAAATTTTAAGAAGAATTTATTTGATGTTCGCAGGCGTTTTATTATTTAGCCTACTAATTGTGCTTCAAATTTTAAAGATTCAATGGATTGAAGGAGAAAGATGGATTGAAAAACAAGATAAAGAACGTGTATATTTTAAAAATATTCCTGCTATGCGTGGTAGTATATTAGCAGCAAATGGAGAAGTTTTTGCAACCACTCTGCCTTTTTATCGTATCGCATTAGATGCTTCTGTATTAAGAGAAAGTAATTTTCCTAATTTTCAAGATAGCCTTTCGATGCTTTGTAATAAACTTGCACGATACTTTGGAGATGAACAATTTAATGCACAGTATTTTAAAAACAAAATTTTAGAAGCCAAAAAACGCAAAGATAAACACATTTATTTATTTCCCGTAGGTAAAACTTTTAAATACCAAGAAATGAAACTTCTTAAATCCTTTCCGATTTTCAATCACCCGAACAAAAATATCAGCGGTCTTATTATAGAAAAAATTAATAACAAACGTTTTTATCCTTATGAAGAACTTGCAAAAAGCACTTTAGGAATATTAAAAGACGATACTTTAGGTGTTCGAGGCTTAGAACATGCCTACAATAGAGAACTTAGAGGTACAGACGGCTTAATGTTGGTTCAAAGAATTGCAGGTGGTACAGAAATTCCTTTGAGTGATTTTGAAATGCAAGAACCAAAAGATGGTTATGATATAAAAACTACTATTCAAGTTGAACTTCAAGATGTGGTTCATACAGCATTAGAAAAAGGAGTATTAGAAAACGAAGCTCAAGGCGGTGTTGCTATATTAATGGAAGTAAACACTGGTAAAATTATTGCCATAGCAAATTATCCCGAGCATTATAACCATGCTATTGGTACCCCATTAGAACCTGGTTCTACTTTTAAAATTGCTACTTTGATGGCATTTCTTGAAGATAGAGCCATTGGATTGAATGACACCATCAACACTTATCAAGGGCAAAAAGATTTATACGGTCTTAAAATGAAAGATGAAGCTGCTTACAGCAAACTTACTTTAAAACAAGCATTTGAAAAATCCTCCAATATCGCTTTTGCTGAAGTATCAGAAAATTTTTATTCCGATAAACCCCAAAAATTCATTGACCGTTTGTATCAAATTGGTATTCTAAAACATACAGGTTCTCAAATTAAAGGTGAACCGGAACCTTACATCATTAAACCGAACCATCGCTTATGGTCAAAATCTTCTTTGCCATGGCTTTCCATTGGTTATAACGTAAAACTTACTCCTCTTCAAATATTGACCTTTGTAAATGGTATCGCTAACAATGGAAAATTGATTTCCCCTATTTTAGTTTCACAAGTTAGAGACGGTTCTAATATTATAGAAGAATTTGAAAGTCAAATTATTACACCTAAAATGTGTTCAAAATCTACCCTTCGTACGGTTCAAGAATTTATGTTAGGCGTAGTAGAAAATGGTACAGCCAAAGGAATTAAAGATACGGTTTTCAAAATTGCAGGGAAAACTGGTACCGTACAAAAATTTATGGATGGTAAATACCAAAAAAAATATCGTTCTTCCTTTGTAGGATATTTCCCCGCTGATAATCCTAAATATTCATGTTATGTAATGATAGATGAACCTGAAAAAGGCGAGTATTATGGGTCGAGAGTTGCTGCTCCGGTATTTAAAGAAATTGCGGATTATATTTATTATCGCGATCTAGAAATCCAACAAAATCGAATTAAAACCAATAAATTTGCTGCATCTCAACTTCCTTATAACCGAATTACCCACAAAGAAGATATAATAAAACTTTATCAATTACTCGATATCCCTATTCCTAATGATTTACCATTAGAAACGGAATACATAAAAACTCACAACAAAGGAAAATTTGTGGCTATGGATAACATCAATTTTTCCGGAAAGTATGTTCCCAATGTAAAAGGAATGACAGCAAAAGATGCTGTACCCTTATTAGAAAATATGGGCTTTTGGGTTAAATTACACGGAAGTGGAAAAGTCAAATATCAATCTATTTCACCCGGAGAGCCTATTCATCATGACCCAAGAAAAAAACAATTGATTTCTTTAACCCTTGAATAATTAATTAATTAATTATGAGACCTCTAAAAGACCTTTTATACAAAGTACATTTGAAAGAATTATTTGGAGAAACAAGCATCGTTCCGAATGATTTTCATTTTGATTCAAGAAAAGTAAAAAATGGTGATTTATTCATAGCAATAAAAGGAAACCAAACAGACGGGCACGAATACATAAAACAATCCATTGAAAATGGGGCTATTGCTGTTGTGTGTGAAAAATTACCGGAATATTTTCTTGAGTATCCTTTAGTCCAATGGGTAGTAACCACCGATAGCCACGAGGCATTAGGTATTATTGCTTCCAATTACTTTGATAACCCCTCAGAAAAATTGAAAGTCATCGGTGTTACAGGTACCAATGGAAAAACTACCGTTGCTACTTTGTTATACCATTTATTTAAAAACTTAGGATTTCCATGCGGTTTGATTTCAACGGTAGAAAATATAATCCTCGATACCACATTACCCACAGAATTAACTACTCCCGACGCAAAACAACTCCAAAAATTATTTTTTGATATGGTTAATGCAGGCTGTGAATATTGTTTTATGGAAGTAAGTTCGATTGCAGTGCATCAGCAACGGATTGCCGGTACGGTTTTTACGGGTGGTATTTTTACTAACATAACCCATGATCATTTAGACTACCACGGTACTTTTGAAAACTATTTAAAATGCAAACAAGCATTTTTTAATTATTTACCTTCTAAAGCCTTCGCTATTAGTAATTTAGATGATAAAAATGGAGAAATAATGGTTCAAAATTCCAAAGCAAAACGCATTTTTTATGCGATGAAGCGTCTTGCTCATTACAATGTAAAAGTTTTAGAAAATACCTTAGAAGGCTTGCATTTAATAATGGATAATAGAGAACTTTGGGTTCCATTAATTGGGGAATTCAATGCCTATAATCTTTTAGCTGTTTATGCTACTGCCAAAGAATTAGGCATTTCAACTGATGAAATTTTAAAAAAATTAAGCCTCGTTACGCCCGTTAAAGGTCGTTTCCAAATTATTAAACACCCTAATCAACCTAAATATGTAATTATTGATTATGCTCATACTCCCGATGCACTCAAAAATATTTTAGAGAATATTAAGGAAATGAATGTGCATCATGTAATTGTGGTTTTTGGTTGTGGTGGAAATAGAGACAAAGAAAAAAGACCTATGATGGGTAAAATTGCTTCCGAATTAGCAGATAAAGTGGTAATTACTTCCGATAATCCAAGAAATGAAAATCCCAAATTGATTATAGAAGAAATATTAAAAGGTGTATCAAAAAATAACCTCAACAAAGTAACCACTTTGGTAAACAGAGAAGAAGCCATTGAAACAGCACTAAAATTTGCACAAAATCATGATGTAGTGATAATCGCAGGAAAAGGTCATGAAAATTACCAAGAAATTAATGGGGTAAAAGTACCTTTTGATGATGGTTTAATTGTTAAAAAAATTTTTAATCAGTTTTAAATATGTTGTACCAATTTTTAGCATGGCTTCATCAATTATTTGATATACCGGGTTTTGGAGTATTTCAATACCTTACTTTTAGAGCGGTGCTGGCGGCGGTGTTTTCTTTGGGCTTATGTTTAATTTTTGGTAATAAAATTATTCAATTTTTAAAGAAAAAATCTATCGGTGAAACCATCAGAACCGATGGACCTCAAAACCATTTATCAAAAGCCGGTACGCCCACTATGGGGGGGATTATGATTATCCTGGCAATAATTATCCCAACCTTACTATGGGCGAATCTTTCCAATGCTTATGTCATTCTTTTACTAATTGGTACTTTATGGATGGGGATCATCGGTTTTTTAGATGATTACATCAAAGTTTTTAAAAAAAATAAAAAAGGTTTAAAAGGTACTTTTAAAGTTTATGGGCAACTCGGATTAGGATTGATTGTTGGTTTGACGATGGTCTTACATCCTCATTTTAAAGGAATTGAACCAAGACTAGATAACGAGTTTATTATTAAACCTAATTCTTTACTTCAAAAAAGCGGTTTTAAAGAGGGTGATAAGCTTTTAGCAGTTGATGGTAAACCGATGAATTCCATTCCTAAAGGCTATACTAACCCCATTTATACTATCTACACCATTGAAAGACAAGGCAATAGAATGAACCTTGTAATACCCAAAGAGGAAAAATTAAGAGTATCGGAATTTTTATTTGGTACCAAAGACTACGGTTTTTCTACCAGTACCAATGTACCATTTTTTAAAAATTATACTTTTAATTATGACTACTTAGCATTTTGGGACGAACCCAATGGTATTTGGGGAAAAATTATTTACATTTTGGTAATTATTTTTATCGTTACTGCGGTTTCTAATGGTGTAAACATTACCGACGGTTTAGATGGTTTAGCAGCTGGGGTTACGGGAATTGTAGCCGTAACTTTAGGCATTATGGCTTATGTTTCTGGAAATGTAGTATTTGCAAATTATTTAAACATTAGTTTTATACCAATGAGTGGCGAAGTTTTTATATTTTGTGCTGCTTTAATAGGCGCTTGCGTAGGTTTTTTATGGTTTAATGCTTTTCCTGCACAAGTTTTTATGGGCGATACCGGAAGCCTTGCATTAGGTGGTGCCGTTGCTGTTCTCGCTTTGATTATCAAAAAAGAATTGCTTATTCCCATTTTTTGCGGTGTTTATTTTGTAGAAAATCTATCTGTAATGATGCAAGTCGGTTATTTTCAATACACCAAAAAAAAATATGGAGAAGGTAAAAGAATCTTCTTAATGGCTCCTATACACCATCATTTTGAAAAAAAGGGTATTCATGAATCCAAAATTGTCATACGGTTTTGGATAATCACCGTATTGTTATGTATTATCACTTTTGCAACCCTTAAATTAAGATAAACATGAATAAATCCAGCATCAAAAAAATTGTTATTTTAGGAGGTGGAGAATCGGGGGTAGGAGCAGCCCTTTTAGCTCAAAAAAAGGGTTACCAAGTTTTTCTTTCAGAAAGTTCTAACTTGAAACCCGCCTTTCAAAAAGAACTAACGGATTTTCAAATTCCTTTTGAACAGGGTTTTCATACATTAGAAAAAATACTCGATGCAGATTTGATAATCAAAAGCCCTGGAATCCCACCTAAAACGCCCATTGTTCAAAATATATTACAAAAAAACATTCCAATAGTTTCCGAAATTGAATTCGGTTCTTGGTTTACAAACGCAAAAATTATTGCAATATCAGGTTCAGCAGGTAAAACTACTACTACCTCATTGATATACAAAATTTTATATGATGCTGGTCTCAATGTTGCAGTCTGTGGTAATATCGGAATTTCTCTTGCAAGAACCTTAGCTTTTGCAGAAAAAGATTACGAATATTTAGTCATAGAAACTTCTAGTTTCCAATTAGAAAATGTTATTGATTTTCACCCAAATATTGCTGTTTTGACTAATATTAGCGAAAATCATTTGGATAGATACGAATACAACCTCTCAAAATATGCCCAGACCAAAATTCAAGGTTTATTAAAAAATTCAACCAGTGAAGATTTTCTTATCTATTGTATGGATTCAGAACCTTTAGTTCAGGAACTCATGAAAACGAAGTATCCCGCAGAATGGATTGGATATAGCCGAGAAGCTAAAAATGGAAGTTCTGCTTACATTATTGAAAGAAACCATCAAAAAATTTTAAATATCAACATTATGTCTAAGAACAAGAAAAAAAACGGCTTAGCCTTTGATTTTCCCATCGAAGAGTTAAAAATTAAGGGAAAACACAATGAATACAACGCATCAGCAAGTGCGATTGTAGGTAAATTATTGGAAATCAGAAACGAATCGATTAGAGAAAGTTTAAAAGATTTCGAATCGATTGAGCACCGCTTAGAGCATGTAGCAATTATTGATGATATTACTTACATCAATGACTCCAAAGCAACAAGTGCTTTAGCAGTTTGGTATGCCTTAGAAAGCATGACAACACCCGTTATTTGGATAGCAGGTGGGGTAGATAAAGGCAACGATTGGGGTATGTTACTGAACTTAGTCAATGACAAAGTCAAAGGAATCGTTTTGTTATCCAAAAACTTGGAATCGGTTGCTTCAATTCACAACGCTTTCAAAGAAAAGGTGTTAATGATGAAACATACCCAGTCTATGGAAGAAGCTGTGAAAATAGCTAAACAAATGGCTTCCGCTGGTGATACCATCCTGCTTTCTCCTGGTTGTGCAAGTTTTGATTTATTTGCTAACTACGAAGAAAGAGGAAATGCCTTTAAGTCTATTGTGCTTAATTCTCTGTAATTAAGTGAAAATATTTCGCTTTTGTTCCCCTCTTGAAAATCCTTATCAAGAAGGGAACAGGAGTTTATTGTATTTATTTCCACAATTTTATAGTGTCCATATTTAATCCTCTTTTTGGTCAATCAGTCTATGAACTCTTTTTTAAGAGGTTTAAAAATTTGTCTTTGTATTTGAAATCAATATCGCAATCCACCTGTGATAAACCATTTTTGATTAAATGCGCATTGATGAATGTTTTATTTTGAAGATAAAGATAGCAAAGCAAATTGTTTTCATTATCGTATTTTATCTCATCAAATTTTAGAAAAACTTTTTTGCCTTTTATTTTTTCATTAAGGAATGAAATAGTCTTGCCATTAATTATAGGATTTTCTTTAATACCAAGCAGCTTTACAGTCAGCCCGTTGCTCAGTCGAATTTTCTCCGAACTAATTACTTCTTTTACAGTATATAATTTTTCACGTTGAGTTGAGCTATTCTGGTCAATTTTGGAACCGAATTGAAGTTTTTTTATATCAATTTTCTTGTCAAGTTTATGGGGGTCTTTGAAAATGTATGGTAGTTTTTGTATTTCTTTTTCAAAGTCAAATGTCAATGGTTTTTGTTGTAAAAATTCATAAGTTGTCTCATTTATATCTTTTTGATGAATTTTCAACTTTTCTTTGATTATGGGAATAAATTCAGGATTGATTTCATAACCGATTGAATTTCTGTCCGTATTTTTTGCTGCTAAGGTTGTCGTTCCGCTTCCTGCAAATGGGTCAAGAATTGTTTCGCCAACGAATGAAAACATTTTGATGAGACGTCTTGGCAGTTCTTCAGGGAACATTGCAATATGTCCGTTTTGTCTTACACCCGGGAAATTCCAATGACCAGCAAAAAATGTATTCCATTCTTCAGCAGTCATTTTTGAAAGTTCCTTCTGTTCCTTTGTCGGTTTCGGACTGTCTCCCAACTTCTTAAAAACCAGGATGAATTCATAATCCAATTTCAAAATTCCGTTTCTCGGATAAGGATAAGAGCCCATTTGAACTCCGCCGCCTGTGGTGTTTGAAGTAGTAATTTTTTGCCAAATGATAGCCCCCATATAATCAAAACCAATGTTTTCACAGAATTTGATGATTTCTTCACGAATAGGTATTACTTTGTAACGTCCATAATAAACAGAACGAGCAAACTGATCACCAATGTTTACGCATAACCTGCAACCGTTATGTAAAACACGGTGGCATTCTTTCCAAACCAAATTCAGGTTGTTAATGTAATTCTCGTAACAGTCGTGGAAGCCAATTTGGGTATCAGTCCCATAGTCCTTCAACTGCCAATATGGTGGTGAAGTAATAACCAAATGCACCGAATTATCTGGTAATTCGGTCATTTGTCTGCTGTCTCCGTTTATTATTTTATGATGAGTTTTCAAGATGCTTTGTACTCTAACATTTCTAGTGCAAATTTATTAAATATTTTCTGGTTAAGCGTTTAAAAAAATAAATGATAACAAAAAAATACTCTATTCTCCTATAATGGTCTTCAAATTAAAATATATCTGTTTTTCTATACCAATAACTTTTCTTCTGTTTCTGATAACTATAAATCATACTGGTTTAATAATTTTGATAATTTTGTAAGTAAAATCGAAAATTCTTAACAAAACTTAGAACTTAGTTTAACAAAAATACTCAATTATGACTAAAGAACAAAAATTCTATAAGACTTTACAAGATGTTTTCATAGGTGCCCGTATTGAAGGTCAAGGCGGTTTTGTCAATCTGATGAAAATCAAATCAAATTACTATCAAAAAATTGAAAAATTTCTTAAAGATGATATTGAACAAGCGTTAAAACCATATCCATCTTTCAGGGAAGAGCTTTTTGATAAACTATACACTTTTTTCTCAAGGTATTTTACGGAGAGTGGTTCTATCTATTTCAATTCTACACCATTCCATAACAATGTTTACGAAAAAGTTTATACGGACGACAAAGATGTGATTTTATTCTGGAAAACGCAGATGCTTTACTATGTCAAAACTGACAGGATTTTTAGAAGCATACCTGTTGAGTTTGATGGATATAAGTTTTATTTTGATGCAACGACGATAGAAAATAAGAAAGCAAATGAAAAACGTAGTTTGATTTATGAATTAAAAGAAATAAAAGACGATAAAACAATAGTTTTCAATGTTTATTATTCCGAAAAAGGGAGAGTAACCAAAACAGAAGATATACTCAAAGAATTAAAGAAAAAGCAGATAAACATAAACGAAGAACCATTAGAACGAGCATTTCGCATATTTGAAAGACAAAGCGAAGTAGATTTTTTCATCAACAAAAACGCAAAAGCCTTTTTACAGGAACAATTTAAGTTGTGGAGTTATCAATATTTTTGGGAAGGAGCCAAGGAATGGACATTTGATAGAGTAAACGAATTGCAAATACTAAAAGACATTGCATTTAAGATAATTGATTTTGTGAGCCAGTTTGAAGATGAATTGGTGAAGATATGGAACAAGCCGAAGTTTGTGAAGAATTCTAATTATGTGATTACGTTGGATAGATTAAATGATAATATTATTGAAAAAATTATTTATCACAGCAATTTAGATGAACAAATTGAGG
>Ga0272446_1004803_pt1 | contig 15603 bp, 12 predicted proteins | sample YNPCB0061_FD_194587 | JGI IMG/M metagenome (GOLD analysis project Ga0272446, IMG submission 194587) | Hot spring microbial mat communities from Yellowstone National Park, WY, United States - YNP-CB-006-1 | ecosystem: Environmental > Aquatic > Thermal springs > Hot (42-90C) > Sediment | place... | reverse complement strand
GCCGCGCCGAACACCATCGTCTGCTTCCCAGCGGGCTGCGACGGAGCGGCCGGCGGGTTCGCCGCGCCGAACACCATCGTCTGCTTCCCAGCGGGCTGCGACGGAGCGGCCGGCGGGTTCGCCGCGCCGAACACCATGGTCTGCTTCCCGGCGGGCTGCGACGGATCGGCCGGCGGGTTCGCCGCGCCGAACACCATGGTCTGCTTCCCGGCAGGCGCAGCGGACGGGGGCGGCGCGCCCTTCGCGCCGGCGGCGCCGAAGACGAGCGTCTGGTTGGTCGGCGGGGCACCGACGGCCGGCTGCCCGAACGCGATCGTGCCGCTGCCGGGCTTCTTCTCCCAGGTGGGCTGGCCCGGCTGCGTCGTGGCGACGTCCTTCGACGGCAGCTTCGCGGTGAAGACGTGCCCACAGCGAGTGCACTGGACGGGCGCGCCCTGCGCGGGAATCAGCGCATCGTCAAGCACATACGTCGTGGAGCACTTCTCACACGAAATCAGCACGGGGCAGTTCTAGCACAGGCTCCCGTCAGTGCGGCCTCAGCGAGCACGCACGTCGCAGCGTCTCGAGCCGCGCCGGGCCCACGCCCGACACCGCGTCGACTTGCTCCCACGACGTGAAGCCGCCGAGCCGCTGGCGTTCGCCGACGAGAGCGCGCGCGAGCTCGGGGCCCACGCCCGGCAGGAGCGCGAGCTCGTCGGCGCTGACGGCGTTGAGATCGAGCAACTGGCCGACGGTCAGCGCCTGGCCCGCCGGGAGCGGCGCGCCCGGGCCGCAGCGCGCGACGCCTGCGTCATCGAGCGACACCTGACCTTCCGGGCAGTCGAGCGGCGTGGCGCTCGCCGGCCAGCGCCACCACGCGCCGACGGCGACGACGAGCCCGGCGAGCACCACGACGGCCAGCGCCCGCTGCGGCATGCGTCAGGGCGCCTTGTCGAGGCCGAACTCGGTGTGCAGCGCGCGGACGGCGAGCTCGGCGTACTTTGACGGGATGAGGCACGACACCCGGATCTCCGATGTGGAGATCGCGAGGATGTTGATGCCTTCCTTGAAGAGCGTGGCGAACATGCGCGCGGCGACGCCGGAGTGCGTACGCATGCCGACACCGACGATCGACACCTTGGCGATCTCCTCGTCGATCGAGACCGAGCCCGCCTGGATCTCCGGCAGCAGCCGGTCGATCACGTCCTTCGTCTTCACCGCGTCGGCCTTGCCGATGGTGAACGTGAGATCGGTCTTCCCGTCGACCGGCGTGGCCTGGACGATCAAGTCGACGCTGATCGCCTTCTGGTCGAGCGCGCCGAAGATGCGGGCCGCTACGCCCGGCGCGTCGGGCACGCGCGAGATCGACACCCGCGCCTCGTTGCGATCCAGCGCCACTCCACTGACCAGCACGTCCTCCATCGCGTCGTCCTCCTGGCACACCAGGGTCCCCGGGTCGTCCGTGAAGGACGACTTCACCCACAGGGGCACCTGGTACTTCATGGCGATTTCCACGCTGCGGATCTGCAGCACCTTCGCGCCGAGCGAGGCGAGCTCCAGCATCTCCTCGTAGCTCACCCGGTCGAGCTTCTTCGCGCCGCCGCAGACGTTCGGGTCGGTCGTGTAGACGCCGTCGACGTCGGTGTAGATCTCGCAGGCGTCGGCCTTGATCGCCGCGGCGATCGCAACCGCCGTGGTGTCCGAGCCGCCGCGCCCCAGCGTGGTGATGTTCCCGTCCTCGTCCACGCCCTGGAAGCCGGCGATGACCGCGATCTCTCCGCGATCGAGCGACGCGTAGATCGCCTCGGCGTCGATGCGCTTGATGCGCGCCTTCGAGAACGTCGAGTCGGTGACGATGCGGCACTGGTGGCCCATGAAGCTGCGTGCCCTGCCGCCCACCGCGCCGATGGCGATCGCCGTGAGGCCGATCGTCACCTGCTCGCCGGTCGCCACCACCACGTCCTGCTCGCGCTCGTTGGGGCGCTCGGTGATCGCGTTCACCAGCTTGAGCAGCCGGTTCGTCTCGCCCGACATCGCCGAGACCACCACCACCACCTTGTGCCCTTCGCGCTGCGCCGCCAGCGCCCGCCGGGCCACGTTCTGAATGCGGCCCACGTCGCCCACCGAGGTGCCGCCGTACTTCTGGACAATCAACGCCATGGTCGGCGCCGCAGATACCGCAGCGCCCCGGCCGCCGTCGACCCTCTTTGCCGCAACGCGTCACCCGCGTGCGACTTGCCTCGGTGGCCCGCGTGGCGGATACGTCCGCGCCCATGACCGCGCTCGTCCTCGACGGCAACACCCTGACGCTGGAGCAGATCCGTGACGTGGCCGAGCGGAACCGGCCGGTGGAGCTTTCGCCGTCGGCGCGGGCGCGGGTGGACGCGGCGCGGAAGCTGGTGGACGAGGTGGCCGCGGGCGACGAGCCGGCGTACGGCATCAACACCGGCTTCGGCACGCTGGCCGAGGTGCGGATCGACAAGAAGGACCTGCGCGACCTGCAGCGGAACCTGATCGTCAGCCACGCGGCGGGCGTGGGCAAGCCCCTGTCCATCGTCGAGGCGCGCGCGCTGCTGCTCTTGCGCTGCAACGTGCTGGCGAAGGGCTACTCGGGCGTGCGCTCGTCGACGCTGGACCTGGGCCTCGCCATGTTGAACCGCGGCGTGACGCCGGTGGTGCCCGAGCGCGGCAGCGTGGGCGCGTCGGGCGACCTCGCGCCGCTGGCGCACCTGGCGCTCGTCTTCATCGGCGAGGGCGAGGCGTACTTCGACGGGCAGAGGCTGTCGGGCCGCGAGGCGCTCGCGCGCGCGGGGCTCTCGCCGGTGATCCTCGAGGCCAAGGAGGGCCTCACCCTGGTGAACGGCACGCAGGCGATGTGCGCAGTGGGCGTGCCGACGCTGATCGCCGCCGAGGATCTGGCGTCCCTGTTCGATCTCGCGGGTGCGATGACGGTGGAGGGCCTCTTGGGCAGCCACGTGCCGTTCCGCGCCGACGTGCACGCCGTGCGCCCGCACCCCGGCCACGGCGCGGTGTCGGCGCACCTGCGGACGATCCTCGAGGGCAGCGAGCTCGTGAAGACGCACGTCGACTGCGAGAAGGTGCAGGATCCGTACTCCCTGCGCTGCATGCCGCAGGTGCACGGCGCCGCGCGCGAGGGCCTGTCCTTCGCCCGGCGGATCCTCGAGACCGAGGTGAACGCGGGCACCGACAACCCGCTGGTGTTCGCCGAGACCAGGGACATCGTCAGCGCGGGCAACTTCCACGGGCAGCCGGTGTCGCTGGCGCTCGACGTGCTCGCCATGTCGCTGACGCAGCTGGCGTCGATCTCGGAGCGCCGCGTCGAGCAGATGGTGAACCCGTCGCTGTCGGGCCTGCCGCCGTTTCTCGCGAAGAACTCGGGGCTCAACTCGGGCTTCATGATCGCGCAGGTGACGGCGGCGGCGCTGGTGGCCGAGGCGCGGATCCTCTGCCACCCGGCGTCGGTCGACTCCATTCCCTCGTCGGCGGGCCGCGAAGATCACGTGTCGATGGGCATGACCGCCGCGCTCAAGGCGCGGCAGGTGGTGGAGCACGCGCGGCACGTCGCGGCGATCGAGGTCCTCGTCGCGTGCCAGGCGCTGGACTTCCGGCAGCCGGTGAAGGCGGGCCGGGGCGCGCAGGCGGCGTACGAGCTGGTTCGATCCCGCGTGCCGCACATGGCGACCGACCGCGAGCTGCACAAGGACATCGCCACGGTGACGTCGCTGCTCGAGTCCGGGGAACTCCTCGCGACGGTGCGACGCGCGTGCTACGAACCGCGCTCGTGAGCGATCCGCACGACTACCCTCGTACGCTGTCGACCGCCATCCCCGCCATCCCGATCCCCGAGGCCGCGCCGCAGCCCGCGACGGCGTCGGAAGACGAAGCCCGCGCCCGCATCGCCGCCCTCGACAAGGAGGCGCGCGCCCTGGGGCCGGTGCCCGCCGCCGCCCTGCTCTTCCACGAGATCGGCCTGTTGTGGGAGGCGCCGCTCAAGCACCCGCGCAACGCCGCCGTGGCGTACCAGTCGGCCTTCAAGCTGGCGCCGCGCTTCCTCGCCAACATCCGCGCCGCGCGCCGGCTCTTCGGGGAGGTCGGCAACTGGGTGATGGTGGTGCAGCTGATCGACGCCGAGCTGGCCGCCACCGACGCGCGCCGGGCCCGCGCCGCGCTGCTGTTCGAGAAGGGGCAGATCCTCGAGCAGCGCCTGTCCCGCGAGTCCGACGCGATGGCGGCGCTGAAGGAGTGCCTCTCGCTCGAGCCGGAAGACGTGACGCTGCTGGTGCAGCTCGAGCAGGTGTACAGCGAGAAGGCCGACTACGAGGCGCTGGTGAATGTGTACCGGCTGCTCGCGCGGGCGGTGAGCGAGGACCACGCGCGCGCCGTGTACCTGACGTCGGCGGGCCTGTTGCTCGAGGACCGGCTCAAGCGCCCCAACGAGGCCACGGAGCTGTTCCGCGAGGCCTTCGCCCTCGACAAGCGCGACCCGCAGCTGCTCGCGGCGATCAAGCGCGTGGCGCAGCGCGAGGGCACCGTCGACGAAGAGCTCGCCGCGCTCGCCGCGCAGGCCGAGAGCCAGGGCTCCGCCGCCGCGCCCACCTTCATGCAGATCAGCAAGACGTACGAGCGCCTCGGACGCCCCGAAGACGCGCTCGCCGCCCTGCTGGCCGCGCGCCGGGTGAGCCCGAACGATCCGCTGATCCTCTCGGAGCTCGCCCGCATCTACGAAGCCGAGGGCCGCTTCGCCGAGCTGGCCGACGTGCTGCTCGCGTGGGTCAACGTCAACACCGAGGAGAGCGAGTTCGTCGCGATCAACCTGCGCCTCGCCGCGCTGTACGAGCAGCTGGGCCGCGACGCCGACGCCGCCGGGCGCTACCACGCGATCCTGAACCGCGTGGCGGGCCACATGGGCGCGCTGGCCGGGCTGGGCCGGCTGCACTACCGCGCGCAGAACTGGCAGGGCCTGTACGAGACGTGCGAGGCCGAGGCCGCGGCCACCGACGATCCGAAGCAGAAGTCGGCGCGCCTCTACAAGGCCGCCGAGACGCTCGAGGAGCGCCTGGGCAAGGTGGAGGAGGCGATCACCCGCTACAACCAGTGCCTGCAGCTCTCGCCGGGCTTCTTGCCCGCGCAGAAAGCGCTCACCCGCCTCTACGAGAAGCTCGGCCGCTGGAACGAGCTGGTGGCGATGTACGAGCAGGACCTGCTGCAGACGACCGACCAGGAGCAGCAGATCTCCACGCTGAACAAGATCGCCGCGCTGCACGAGGACCGGCTCGACGACCTCCCCGCGGCCATCGAGTGCCTCAAGCGCGTGCTCGAGCTGGCGCCCGATCACCTCGCCACGCTGCGCAACCTGGGCCGGCTCTATGAGCGCGCCGGCCGGTGGCAGGAGCTGCTCGATCTCAACGAGCAGGAGACGCGGCTGGCGAGCGACACCAAGCAGATCGTCTCGCTGGCGCACCGCAGCGCCGAGATCCTCGAGGAGCACGTGAAGGACCGGGCCGCGGCGATCCAGGCCTGGGAGCGCGTGCTGCAGCTCTCGCCGACCTACCTGCCCGCCCTGCGCGCCCTCGGCCGGCTCTACGGCCAGGACGGCAAGTGGGACGCGCTGATCCGCATGTACCGCTCGGAGGCGGAGATCGCCCCCAGCACAGACCAGGCCGCCGCGCTGACGCAGAAGATCGGAGAGCTGTTCGAGACGAAGCTGAAGGACACCAACGAGGCGATCAGCGCGTACCGCGAGGTGCTGACGCTGGCGCCCAACTACTTCCCGGCGCTGCGCGCGCTGGCCCGCATGTACCGCGCCCTGGGCGACTGGGAGAACCTGATCGAGATCCTGCGCGCCGAGGCGGCCAACCGCTCGGATCCCACCGAGCGCGCGAACGCCATGTTCCAGGCCGCGGCGATCTGGGAAGACCAGTTGAAGAAGCCGCAGAACGCGATCGAGGGCTACCAGGAGGTGCTGCGCCTGGCGCCCAACCACACCACGGCGCTGCAGCAGCTGGAGCGGCTGCTCACCGCGAAGGACGACGTGAAGGAGCTGATCGTCCTCCTCGATCGCCAGGCGCAGGTGGGCACCGAGGCCTCGCGCGTCGCCGCGTGGATCCGCCTCGCGCGCCTGTACCTCGATCGCCTGAACGAGCCGGCCCGCGCCGCCACCTGCTGCGAGAGCGCGCTGGCGCTCGACCCGAACAACCTCCAGGCGCTGCGGCTGCTCGAGCGCGTGCGCGCCAACGACAAGACCCGGCGCGCCGAGCTGCGCGCGCGGGTGGCCGAAGCGATCGGCGACGCCAAGCTGTCGGCGGCGATCAAGCTGTCGGCGCTGGAGTCGGGCGACCCCAACGCGCCGCCGTCGGCCGAGGTGCTGGCGCAGCTCAAGGCCGCGTACCTGGCCGATCCGACGGACGAGGCCCTGGGCCTGGTGCTCGAGCGCGCCCTGCAGAAGACCGGCGACGCGACGGGGCTGATCGAGCTCTACGAGCGCCGCCGCGCCACCACCACCGACTCGACCGACCTGCTGCAGCTGCTCCTGCGCATCGGCGAGCTGCACGAGACGCGGCGCGGCGACCCGGAAGCGGCGCTCCGCGCCTACGAGGCGGCGCTGGAGTCGGCGCCCGATCTCTTCCCCGCCCTGCAGGGGCAGGTGCGCTGCTATTCCCGGCTGCAGCGGCACGCGAAGACGCGCGCGGCCCTCGAAGCCATCGCCCGCACGTCCCGCGACGCCACGCTCGCCACACAGGCGATGCTCGACGCCGCGCGGGTGGCCCGGGAGCTCGAGCGCGACGATGATCTCGCCGCCGGGCTGCTCCAGCGGATCCTCGAGCGCGACCCGCTCCACCCCGAGGCCGGGCCCATGCTGGAGGACCTGCTCGCGCAGCGCGGAGGCGCCGCCGACCTCGTCGCGCTGCACGAGAAGCGCGGCGAGGCGAAGCTGGCCCAGAAGGATCCGGCCACCGCGGCCCGCGAGTTCTTCGAGGCCGCCCGCCTCGCCGTCGACACGCTGAAGGACCGCGCGCGGGCCTCGGCGCTGCTGGACAAGGTGCTGCTCGCGCAGCCCACCCACCCCGAGGCCCTGGAGCTCAAGGGCACCCTGGCGCTCGAGGCGCAGAACTTCACCGAGGCGGCGTCGGCGTGGGCGGTGCGCGTGCAGCAGGGCGGCGACCCGAAGCGCCTCGCCCGCCTGCACCTGAAGCTGGGCGCGCTGTACCACGACCAGCTGAGCGACCAGACGCGCGCGGCCGCGCACCTGCAGACGGCGCTCGCCACCGAGCCCGGCAGCGTCGAGGCGCTCGATCGCCTGGCGAAGATCCACGTGGCCTCGCGCAACTGGACCGGGGCGGTGGACTGCCTGCGCCGCATCCTCGAGGTCGACCCCAACCCCACCGCCCGCGCCGAGAACACCCGCGCGCTGGCGAAGATCATGGACGAGGGCTTCGGCGACGTCGGGCAGGCGATCACCATGTACCGGCGCGCGCTCGAGCTGGTGCCGGGCGATCCGCCCACGCTGGACCGCCTCGCCGTGCTCTACGAGCGCACCGGCGCGCTGCCCGAGCTGGTGCAGATGCTGGAGCAGCAGGCGCAGCAGGCCGCCGACGTGAAGAAGGCGACGGCGCTCAAGATGCGCATCGGCGCGCTGTACGCCCGCTCGCTCGGCGATCCGCCGCGGGCCATCGCCACGTACCGGCAGGTGCTGGAGATCGATCCCGCCCACTCGCCGGCGTTGGTGGCGCTGGCCGACCTCTACAGCCGGGACTCGGCGTCGATGGCGCTGGCCATCGAAGCGCACCGCGGCCTGCTGAGGCTCGACCCGACGCGGCTCGACAGCCTCCACGCGCTGTTCCGCATGTGGGAGTCGATGCGGCAGCTCGACAAGGCCTTCTGCGTCGCGTCGCTGCTGTCCTTCCTCAAGGGCGCGAATGACACCGAGACGGCCTTCTTCACCGAGGGCCGCAACCGCCTGGCGAACGACTTCCGCGGCGCGCTGGCGCCGGCCGACCTGGCCGCGCTGCACCACCCGTCGGCCCGGCACCCGCTGGTGGACGTGCTCCGCGCGGTGGGCGACCAGTTCGTCAAGCTGGCCCCGCCGCAGCTCGAGCAGCAGGGCATCGATCGCAAGGCGGATCGGCTGAAGAACGATCACGCGATCTTCAAGGCGATCCAGGCGGTGACGACGCTCTTCGGCGTCGAGGAGTTCGAAGCCTACCAGGCCAAGCGGGGGCTCCTCTTCCTGGAGACCACCGAGCCGCTGTCGGTGTGCGTCGGCCCGGACGTGGTGCGGCGCTTCAACATCCGCGAGCAGCGCTTCCTCTACGGGCGCGCGGCGTTGGGGCTCCTCGACAAGACGGCGGTCCTCCGCAAGTACTCCCCGGGCGAGCTGGCGGACGTGCTGGGGAACTCGGTGCGCATCCACCTGCCCGAGTGGAACGGGCTGGGCCGGCCGAGCGAGGAGCACTCGAAGCAGCTGCGCAAGGCCTACTCGCGCAAGGCGATCAAGCTGCTGGAGGAGCCCGCGCACGCGGTGGCCGGCGGCCCGAAGGTGCAGCTCGAGGCGCTCGTGCAGGGGCTGATGTTCTCGGCCGATCGCGCGGGGCTGGTGGTGGCGGCGGACCTCGCCGCGGCGCTCAACCTCGTCGTCCGGGAAGAAGCGGTGCCCAACCAGCCGCGCCCCGAGAGCGCCGAGGCGGTGGCGGCGATCGTCAGCGCGCGGCCGGATCTCAAGGAGCTGATCGCCTTCGCGGTCAGCGACGACTTCTTCCGGCTGCGGCAGCGGCTGGGCGTGGCGCTGGGCTGACGGGCCTTCAGCCTTCGCGGACGATGGACGACGCCGGCAGGGACGCCTTGAGCGCGTCCAACACGGCCTCCACGGCGTGCGCGTCGCGGTGCTCGACGGTGAGCTTCACGCGGTAGCCCGCGTCGCGCTCGAAGACGGGGTAGCTGCCGATCGCCACGTGCGGCATCGACAGGGCGATCGCGTCCAGCACCTTCGCCAGCTCGGGCTCGCCGAGCGCGACGTACAGCACCTTGAGCGTCACCGGCTGCGCCGGGATGCGCGGGAGCACGGCCTCGAGCTGCGCGCGGAAGTACTGCGGCACGCCCGGCAGCATGAAGACGCCGGCGCACGCCAGCACCGGGAAGCGGGTGTCCCCCACGGCGATGAGCTCGCTGCCCTCGGGGGCATCGGCCATGCGCAGCGCGGCGTCGGGCAGCGGCTTGTCCTCGTGCGCGCGCCTCAAGAGCTCGACCATCTCGGGCAGGCGCACCACGCGGCGGCCCAGCGCCAGCGCGACCGCCCGCACCGTGACGTCGTCGTGCGTGGGCCCCACCCCGCCGCTGGTGATGACGAAGCGCGCCCGCCGCCGCGCCAGGGTGAGGGCCTCGACGATCGCGTCGACGTCGTCGGGCACCACCTGCAGCGACAAGAGCTTCGCGCCGTGCTCGCGCAGCCGGGCGATCAGGTGCGGGCCGTTCAGGTCCGTCACCTTCGCGGAGAGGACCTCGTTGCCGATGATCAGGCCTGCTGTGGCGTTCACGGCCGGCGCCTCCGCGCCGCGCGGATCGCCGCGACGCACGCGGCCGTCACCTGCTCGGCCGACGCGTCGCCGTCGATGATCTCGATCCGCTCGCCGGCCTTGCGGCGCAGCCCGATCGCCTTGCGGTACCAGGCGGCGGTGCGGCGCTGCACGTCGGCGCGCTCGTACAGCTCCTCGCGCCCGCCGCGGTCGGCCCGGCGCGACGCCGCGACCCGGGGGGAGACCTCGAGGAACAGGGTGAGATCGGGCGTGCGTGCCCGCGCGTTCACCTGCGACACCCAGGCGAGGCCGACCTGCGCGCCCTGGTACGCGAGCGACGACAGCAGGTAGCGGTCGGACAGCACCAGCGCGCCTCGCTCGAGCGCCGGCTCGATCTCGCCGGCCAGGTGATCGACGCGGTCCGCGGCGAACAGGAGCGCCAGAGTCTCGGCGGTGAGCGGCCGGCCGCCCGGCAGGCCCACGCGGTGGGTGAGCGCCTGGCGGATCAGCGTGCCGATCGGCCCGCCCGACGGCTCCATGGTGATCTCCACCGCCGCGCCTTCCGCCCGGAAGGCCCGGGCGATGGCCGCGCACTGGGTGGTGGTGCCGGCGCCGTCGAGGCCTTCCAGCACGATGAAGCGGCCGCGGCTCATCGCGGCAGCATGGCCGAGGGATCGTCGATGCCCAGCGACCGGCGCAGGGCGCTCAGCCGCTCGAACTCGCGGTGCTCGGCGGCGCGCGCCGACCGCCCGCGGAGGTAGCGGACCCAGGCGTACGCGAGCAGCCCCACCGCCAGGGCCGCGCCCACGGCCGAGGGCACCGCGTAGGCCTCGCCTTCTTCCCAGAACAGCATGGTGCTGGCGCCGCCGACGATGACCGCGACGAAGAGGCTGATCGCCGCGTGCGCGAAGTGCTCCATGCTGCGACGGGCGGACAGGCGCGCCATCAGCTGATCGTGCTCGGCGCGGAGCGAGGCGGGATCGGCGGCATCCATCATGGAGGGCGCCATAGCACGCGGGTTTGCGGAAGGGTCAAGCGTCGGGGAACGGGACCAGCTGGCCGCAGTCGCCGCAGCGCTCCCCGGCGGTCGCGGGCGCGCCACAGGACTTGCAGCGCGTGTGCACCGGCTCCGCCGGCTTCGCAGCGCCGGCGGCGCGGGGGACGATGATCGCCACGGGGAGGCGCATGCCGCAACGCTCGCAGATGGTGCCCGTGGCCTGCACGTTGCGGCAGTAGCGGCAGGTGATCGCCCCGCTCGGCGCGGCCACGCGCACGCCGTCGTCGGGCACGCGATCCACGGTCACGTCGACGCGCTCCACGGGCACCTCGCCCACCGGCGCGGCGCGGTTCTGCTCGACGTCGGGCAGCGGCTGCACCGCCACCGCCACGTCGGCCGCGCGGGTCGCCTCGAGCTCGCCCAGCCGCTCGACGGACACGTCCCCCACCCGCTCGGGGATGGTCACCTCCAGGCCCTCGACGGGCTGCACCGCGACCGGCGGGGGCCCCAGCGCGCCGAGGCCGCCGAGATCCTTGCCGCACACGTCACACTCGAGACCGAAGGCCTGCTCGTGATCGCAGACGGGGCATTTCGCCATGGCGCGGGAGTGTAGCAGCCCCGGGGGGTCAGCCGACCTGCGCCAGCTTGAGCCGGCCTTCCCAGCGCTCCTCGAGCGCCTTCACCAGCCGGGCGTGCTGCGGCGCCGCGAGGCGGGGATCGCGCTCCACGATGGCGCGGGCCTCCTGCTGGGCCTGGGCGAGGAGCGCCTGGTCGCGCGCGAGGTTGGCCACGGCGAGCTCCGGCAGGCCGCTCTGCCGCGTGCCGAGGAACTCGCCGGGCCCGCGGATCTCCAGGTCGCGCTCGGCGATCACAAAGCCGTCGGTGCTCTGCTCCATGACGCGCAGGCGCTCCACGGCCTCCTCGGACAGCGCGTAGCCGGTGAGCAGCACGCAGTACGACTTCGCCGCGCCGCGGCCCACGCGCCCGCGGAGCTGGTGGAGCTGCGAGAGCCCGAAGCGCTCGGCGTGCTCGATCACCATCACCGAGGCGTTGGGCACGTCGACGCCGACCTCCACGACGGTGGTGGACACGAGCAGGTCCAGCTCGTGCCGGCGGAACGCGCCCATCACCGCGTCCTTCTCGTCCTGCTTCATGCGGCCGTGCAGCAGGCCCACGCGCGCGTCGGGGAACTCGGCCTGGAGCCGCGCCGCCCCCTGCGTGGCGTCAGCGAGATCGATCTTCTCGGACTCCTCCACGAGGGGGAAGATCACGTAGGCCTGGTGGCCCTTCTCCAGCTCGCCCTTGATCAGCTCGAGCGCGCGCGGGCGGGCCTTCTCGACGAAGACGCGGGTCTCGATCGGCGTGCGGCCCGGCGGCAGCTCGTCGATCACCGACACGTCGAGGTCGCCGTACATCGTCATCGCCAGGGTGCGAGGGATGGGCGTGGCGGTCATGACCAGCACGTCGGGGCGCAGGCCCTTGGCCATGAGAGCGTGGCGCTGGATCACCCCGAAGCGGTGCTGCTCGTCGATCACCACCAGGCCCAGGCGCTGGAACTCGACGCTCTCCTGGATGAGCGCGTGCGTGCCCACCGCGACGCGCAGCGTGCCATCGGCCACCGCGCGGCGGCTCTTCGCCTTCTCGCGCGCACCGCCGCTGCCCGTCACCAGCGCGACCGGGGCGTTCAGCGGCCCGAGCCACTTCGAGAACGCGCGGAAGTGCTGCTCCGCGAGGATCTCCGTGGGCGCCATGACGGCCACCTGGTAGCCGTCCTGCACCGCGAGCGCGGCGGCGATCAACGCGACCGCCGTCTTGCCGGATCCCACGTCGCCCTGCACCAGCCGGTTCATCGGCTCGGGCCGCGCCATGTCCGAGGCGAGCTGCTTCACCACGCGCTCCTGAGCCCCGGTGAGCTTGAAGGGCAAGAGCTTCACCGCGGCGGCGATGCGCTCGGGCGAGGTGTCGAAGGCGATGCCCGGCTGCACCTTCACGCCCTGCCGCCGCAGCGCCATGCCCAGCTGCAGGAAGAAGAGCTCGTCGAAGGCCAGCCGCTGGTGCGCGCGGGACGCGTGGGCGTCGAGCTGGGCCACGTCCGCGCCGGCCGGCGGAAAGTGAATCGTCCTGAGCGCCTCTCCGAGGCCGGGCAGGCCGAGGCGCGCGCGCAGGGCGTCGGGCAGCGGCTCCTCCACCGAGTCGGCGTAGCGCTCGCTGACGCGGTAGGCGAGCTCGCGCAGGGCGCGCTGCTCGTGCCGCTCGAAGCCCGCGTACACGGGGACGATGCGGTTGAAGTGGATGGGCGAGGTCTCCACGTCGTCCGCGGGCTCGACCTCGGGGTGCGGCATCTCCCAGCCGAAGCCCGACTGGCGGACTTCTCCGGAGACGACCAGCTTCTTGCCGACGGGGTACTTCGCCTTGAGCCACGGCCCGCTCTGGAAGTGCACCGCGGCGATCGAGCCGCTCGAGTCGGCCAGCACCGCGCGGAACTGCCGCTTCCCGCGGCCGTAGGTGTCTTCGGCGCGGCGGACCTCGGCGATGATCGTCCCGCGCTCGCCCGCGCGGAGCTGGGCGATCTTCTTCAGCTGCCGGCGATCTTCGTACACGCGCGGGAGCAGGAAGAGCACGTCGCCCACCTTGCGCACGCCCTTCTTGTTCAGCTGGCCGACGAGGCGCGGGTTGAGGCGCCAGCCGACCTCCTTGAGCGGCGTCGCCAGCGGTCCCGAGGCCGGCGCGATGGAGAGGATCTTTGCAGGGGAGTCGGCCTCGGAAGGCTCGGCCGGGGCCTTCGGCTTGCGCGTGGACTTCGGCGCCCGCGGGGCCGTCGGCTCGGGGGCGGCGGGCGGCGTGGGCGGGCTGGCTCGTGTCAGCGCGACCCTGTCCCCCGGGGGCGCGGCAGCCGGGGCCGGGAACTCGGGGCCGAGCGGCAGCCCCTCGTCGCGCAGGACCGCGAGGACGTCGAGGATCGCCTGCTTGCGGACGGACTCATCGCCGGCGTCGAGGCGCGGCAGCGCGGCGTCGAGGCGCGCGAGCCGTTCGGCCGGCACCTTGCCCTTCGCCCGGTCCACCGCCGCCGACACCGGCGCGCGGAGATCCTTCACCGCCTTCAGGTTGGCGAAGTCTCGGGCGCACGCGTAGCGCAACGGCCCGAGCAGCCCCGCCAGCGGGTGCGCGTCAGGCGACATCCTCGAATTCGACGGAGAGGATCTCGAACTCGCGCTGGCCACCGGGGCTCTGGATCATCGCCACCTCGCCGACCTTCTTGCCGATCAGCCCGCGCGCCACCGGCGACGTCACCGAGATCCACCGTTTCTTCAGGTCCGCCTCGGTCTCGCCGACGATCCGGTACGTCACCTTCTTCTCGTTCTCCACGTCCATCAGCTCGACGGTGGCGCCGAACAGCACCGTGTCCTGGCCCTTGAAGCGCGTCACGTCGATGACCTCGGCGTTCGCGATCCACCCGTTGAGGTCCATGATCCGGCCCTCGATGTGCCCCTGCTTCTCCTTGGCGGCGTGGTACTCGGCGTTCTCGCGCAGGTCGCCGTGCGCGCGCGCGACCTCGATCTCCTGGGCGATCCTCGGGCGCTCCACCGTCTGCAGGTACTTGAGCTCCTCCTGCAGGCGCTTGAGTCCGGCGGGGGTAATCGGGAAGCGGTCGCTCATCGGGTCCTCTGCGGGAAGCGCGGCACAGTAGCGAACCGGGGCCGCTCGGGTCTACCTTTTGCGGGTGCTCTCGGTGAAGGAACTGCATCGCGTCGCGACCACGATGGGCCTCGAGACCTTCGAGCAGCAGCTCGGGCCCTTCGTGCTGGTCCAACGCCCGCCGGACGAGCTGACCCAGCAGCGCGCGCTGGCGCTCGGCGCGCGCAGCACGGTGGTGGTGAAGAAGGACCAGCCGGTGGACGCGCTGGGCCTGCTCTTCGAGTTCGACGATCTCATGGTGGCGACGCTGCCGCCGACGGCGCCCAGCGAGTCCCTGATGGTGGGCCGGCTGCCGGACTGCGACGTGGTGGTCGACGATCCCTCCGTGTCGAAGCACCACGCTCGGCTGTCGTGGAACCAGACGACGTGGGCGGTGGAGGACCTGGGCTCGTCCAACGGCACGCAGCTCAACGGCAAGCCGGTCGAGGGCATGGGCGTGGTGCACGACGGTGATGAGCTGCAGTTCGGCGACGCGCGCTTCTTGATGATGCGCACGGCTACCCTGCACCAGCGGTTGACGACGGGGCGGTTCCGGGCTCAGTAGCCAACCATGCTGTCGGTGAAGGAGCTGCGCAAGCTGGCCTCACGCCTCTCGGCGGAGGAGTTCCGCAACCAGCTCGGGCCCTTCGTGCTGGTGCAGCGGCCGCCAGGCGAGAACCCGTCGGACACGGACAAGATGGGCCTGCCGATGAACGTCGCGCGCACGGTGGTGGCGCGGCCCGAGGCGGTGTCGTCTGGCGCGCTCGCCCTGCTCTTCCAGTTCGACGATCTGGTGGTGGCCTCGGTGCCGCCGTTGCAGGGCGTCGACCAGCTCTCGGTGGGCCGCCAGCCCGACAACGATCTGGTGCTCGACGATCCGTCGGTCTCGAAGAAGCACGCAGTGCTGCGGTGGGACGCCGCGAACCAGCGCTGCACGGTGCAGGACCTCGGCTCCACCAACGGCACCTTCTTGAACGCCAGCATCCGCCTCAAGAAGGAGACCATCCTGAAGAACGGGGACATCCTCTCGTTCGGCGAGGTGCAGTACTGGTTCCTGCTGACGCCGACGTTGCGCGAGAAGCTGACGCAGGCGCCGACACGCGACATCGGAGTGTGAGGGCGCCCGCTGCCCGACGCGGGGCGCGACCTCCCCGTAGACGCTGCAGGGGACTGAACGCCGGATCTACAAGAGGTCCAGCATGAACAAGCCGGGTTGCTCGACGTAGCGCAACACCTCGTAGGCGAAGTCCGCACCGGTGGCGCCGTCGATGACGCGGTGATCGAAGCAGAACGAGAAGTTCATCACCGGGCGGATGACGACCTGGTCGTTCTCGTACACCAGCGGGCGCTTGCGCATGCGGTGCACGCCCATGATCGCCACCTCGGGGTGGTTGATGATCGGCGTGGCGAACAGGCCGCCCG
>Ga0272446_1004802_pt1 | contig 15604 bp, 11 predicted proteins | sample YNPCB0061_FD_194587 | JGI IMG/M metagenome (GOLD analysis project Ga0272446, IMG submission 194587) | Hot spring microbial mat communities from Yellowstone National Park, WY, United States - YNP-CB-006-1 | ecosystem: Environmental > Aquatic > Thermal springs > Hot (42-90C) > Sediment | place... | reverse complement strand
AGAAGACCGTGGGCGGCGGCGGCCTTCGAGTTCTTCGGGGCCAGCTCGGCCAGTCGCTCCAACCACTCCGCGCGCCAATCCAGAAAGGCCGCGCGCAGCTCCTGCCACATCTGCTCGGGGGTGGTCTGCTCGCCGGCCTCGCGCTGTGCGCGCAACCAGGTGACCGGGTTGGGCAGGGTCTGGGCGTATTCGTGCAGGCGCAGCACGCTGGCGCGGATGACCTCGTCGCGGCCCTGGCCGTGGATGGCGACCAGTTCCCGCACGGCGCGGTCCAACGGCGCGGTGCCGGCGTAGTGACGGCGCAGCAAATCGTCGAGCGTGCGCGCGGCCAGGAGCGCGGCCTGGGCGGGGTCCAGCACGCTGAGTTGCGGGTCCAGGCCAAGTTCGTGGAAGTGCTCGCGGACCAGGGCGAGGCAGAAGCCGTGGAGCGTGCCGATGTGGGCGGTGTCGGCCAGGGCGATGGCCTCGGCCAGGCGGGGGTCGGCGGGGTGGGCGGCGGCGGCTTCCTCGAGGCGGCGGCGGATGCGCAGGCGGGTCTCGGCGGCGGCAGCCTCGGTGAAGGTGACGACCAAGAGTTGGTCCAGGCCGATCGGATGGGCGGGGTCGAGCAGGCGTTGGAGGCAGCGCTCGACCAAGGTGCGGGTCTTGCCCGTACCGGCGCCGGCCATGACCAGCACGTTGCCGGCCGTGGCCACGGCCTGTTGTTGCTGGGGGGTGAGCGCGGGCACGGAGTTCAGCGTGCCGGAGCCCCGGGAAATGGACAACTCAATGCGCGGGCGGCGCGCTTATTGAATCCGGCGTGTGGTCCGGTCCTGAATCCAGAGAATGTCCCGGTTGTTGGGCTGGGGCACGTTGAGCTGGAGTCCCTGGCCCTTTTTGAGGACCGGCGTGGTGCGGGGGTCGGTCCACTTTTTGATCTCCGAGTGCCCGTCGGCAAAGGCGAAGCCAGCGGCGTTGTTGTGGTAGCTGGCCGGGTAATCCACCATCACGGTCGAGGCGGGATTGGGATAACCGGGCATCCAGGTGACCCAGAAGCCGTCGTTGATGCTGTCCTCGCGTTCGTCCAGCAGGACCCAGGTCATGGCCGGGCCGGGGTCCACAAAATCACTTTGCTGAAGATACATGCGCCATTCCGGGCCGCCGAACCAGGTGTGGACGCCTTCGTTGCCGCCGACCCATGAACTCATCGAGACACTGCGCGGGCGGGAGATGGTGCGACCGGCAAAGGGTCCGCTGGTGGGGCGCACGGTGCTCTTGTCCGCCGGGCACTTGTAAATGGCCGCCGCGTTGCCGGTGTAAGGCCAGATGGCGCCCACCATGAGGGTGTTGGTGACGTCCCAGTTGTCGCGGTTGCCGTTGTTGAAATCGAGCAGGCCGTGGACCCAGGCGTACTTGTAATTCGGGTGGTTGGGGTTGCCTTCCTGGGCGTAGGCAAAGGGCAACCGGCCCTTCGAGTCATCCGAGTACATCTGCCAGGCGAGCATGAGCTGCTTGGTGTTGTTCATGCACATGATGCCGCTGGCCTTGGCCTTGGCCCGGGACAGCGCGGGCAGCAACATGCCGGCCAGGATGGCGATGATGGCAATGACCACCAGCAACTCGATCAGGGTAAACCCCGCCGCGTGGCGCCGGGAGGAAGCAGCTTGGCTCGTCTTCATGTTCGACCGTGCGTTGGAAAGTAACCAATGGCCGTTCTGTGAACGTGGAAAGGCTAAACCCGCTCCCCGCCCCGGGCAAGGTGTGTTTTGCGCCGCACAGGACGGGAAAAGCCCGCATCCCGACGGCGCAAAAGTCCACGTCATTTCGCGCCAGGGCGACCAACAACCCTTCGAACCGGGTCATAATCCTTCCGGGTTCTAACCCGTGGTCCGGGGCCCTCGCAGTAACAGCGCACCAAGACCAGTCTGTCCTCCCACAGGCGCCAGTTTTCCAGCGCCGACCGCGGCCGCCCGAGCCACGCCCGGCGCGTTGACTTTCCCGGCGGCTTTTGCCAGCCTGCGGCAACCACTTGAAGCCGCCTCGGCAAACACCTTCTATGCAAGACCTCCAAGCCCTCTCCCAGGCCATCCTCACCGGCGACGCCGGGACCGCCCGGGACCTCACCGAAAAAGCCCTGGCCGCGGGCGTGGACCCGCTGGTGCTGGTCAACGAACACATGATCCCCGCCATGGCCGAGGTGGGCCGGCGCTACGAGTGCAACGAGTACTTCGTGCCCGAGCTGCTCCTCTCGGCCCGAGCCATGAAGGCCTCCCTCGAACTGATCCGCCCCCTGCTGGTCGCCAGCGGCCGCGAGCCGGCCGCGCGCGTGGCCATCGGCACCGTCAAGGGCGACCTGCACGACATCGGCAAAAACCTCGTGGCCGCGATGCTCGAGGGTGGCGGCTTCGAGGTGATTGACCTGGGCGTGAACGTGGCGCCCGAGCAGTTCGTGGCCGCCGTGAAGGAAAAACACGCCCAAATCGTGGCCATGTCCGCCCTGCTCACCACCACCATGCCCTCGATGAAAACCACCATCGAGGCCCTCGAAGCCGCCGGCCTGCGCCGCCAGGTCAAGGTCCTGGTCGGCGGCGCGCCCATCACCCAGCGCTTCGCCGATGAGATCGGCGCCGACGGCTACAGCGAAAACGCCCCCGGCGCCGTCACCCTTGCCCGCCGGGCGCTGCAACTGGCCTGAACGCCCCGCCCCGCCCGGCCATGTCCGATCTGCTCACCCGGCTGCTGGCCGAAGGACCGGTGGTCACCGACGGCGCCTGGGGCACCGAACTCCAGGCCCGCGGCCTGCCCGCGGGAGAACTCCCGGACGCCTGGAATCTCACCCACCCCGAGCGCGTGCTCGAAGTGGCCCGTACCTACGTCGAGGCCGGCAGCCGCGTCATCCTAACCAATACTTTTGGCGCCAACCGCCTGCGCCTGGCCGGGCATCACCTGGCCGACCGCGCGCCCGAAATCGCCCGGCGCGGCGTCGAAATTTCCCGTGCCGCCGCCGGCGGGCGTGCCTGCGTCTTCGCCTCGCTGGGGCCGTCCGGCAAAATGCTCTTGAGCGGCGAAGTCACCCCCGACGAGCTGGCCGCCGCGTTTGCCGAACAGGCGCAGGCCCTGGCCGCCGGCGGCGCGGACGCCATCGTCATCGAAACCATGTCCGACCTCGAAGAAGCCAGGCTGGCCCTCGCCGCGGCCCGGGCCACCGGCCTGCCGGTCGTCGCCTGCATGGTTTTCGACACCGGCCGGGACCAGGACCGCACGATGATGGGCGCCACGCCGGAAAAGGTCGCCCGCGAACTCACCGCGGCCGGGGCGGACGTCATCGGCGCCAACTGCGGGGTGGGCATCGAACGTTACGTGCCGGTCTGCCGGCGCTTGCACGCCGCGACCGACCGGCCGATCTGGATCAAACCCAACGCCGGCCTGCCTGTCCTGGAAGGCGGCCGCGTGGTCTATCGCACCACGCCGGAGGACTTCGCCCGCCACGTGCCGGAGCTGCTCGCGGCCGGCGCCCGTTTCATCGGCGGCTGCTGCGGCACCAATCCCGACTTCATCCGGGCGGTGCGCGCGCGGCTGGCACAAGCCTGAGCCCGGCGGAGCGGCGGCAAGGCGCTCCCACGCGGTTCTTGAATTAAGGCCCCGCTCGAAGTTCCATCTCCGCGAAACCGCTCTTCCACCATGCGCCCCACGACGCCGCCGATTCCGCAGGCCCCGGCCAGCCCCACCTTCAACCGGACCGCCCGCGCGCGCGCCACGTCCAAACGCCCGCCATGCGCCCGGGCCGCGCTCGGGCTGGCGGTCGCCCTGGGTATGCTCGCCGGTCAGACCGCCGACGCTCCGGCCACCCCGCCCGGCTTGAGCTCCGGCGCGCCGGTGGACGTGGCGCCGTGGGGCGAGCGCACCTCCTGGGCCGACGGCCAGGACATCGGGCTTTGGTGGGAAGACCCGCGCGATATTCATCGCGTGGTGGTGACGTTTACCGGCACGCCGCCGGAGCCGAAGTCCGTAAAGCTCCAGTGGTGGCATTCGCAGTGGCCGGAGCACCGCGTCCCGCGCGACCAACCGGCCGGCGCCGGCGAGTCCGGCTGGGGTCATTTGGGCGATCTGTACCAGGGCGAGTGGCGGGACGCCGACGCCTACTTCGAGGCCGAGGGCCGCACCTGGACCTGGAGCTTCCGGCATCTGAACCTGAACGAGTTTCCCCAACTCAAAGACTTCGCCGCCGAGTACCGCACCACGATGAAAATCCGGCTGCTCTTCGACGGCCCGACGCCGGCGCTCGAGCGGCTGGCGGCGTACACCGACTCGGTCTGGCAGGAAACCGAGCTGGCCGTCGTGGGCGGCACGCCCGAGCTGAATCAGGCGTTGCGCGCGGCCCGGCTCGAGGTCTTCAACGGCCACGCCGAACGGCTCGACCCGCCGGCCGGCGCCGGCGCGGAGGCCGGGTTGCGCCTGCGCGTGTGGTTCGCCGAAAGCCCGAACGTGAACAGCTTCGACCACACCGTGGTCACCGTGCGCGCAGCCGCGGGCGGTTTCAGCTTCGACCCGGCCGAGGTGGCCGCCGGCCGGCGCGTGCTGGCACCCGAGCCCGGCTGGTTGGTCAAGCGCGCCGAGGACCCGGTCACCTTCGCCGCGGCGCTGGCCGGGGCGAAGTCCGCGCCCGAGCGGCCGCTTTATGCCCGCGTGTTTGCCGAGCCCGAGCAAAGCCTCGCCCGCGCGCTGGCCGAGCAACCGCCCAAGCCGGGCCGGATTTACCTGCCGCTGGGCACCGAGGGCGGCCGGCAGCGTTTCGGCGTGAACCCGGACGGCTCGGTCTTTTGCGTGAACGACCGCATGGACCACCCGCGCGGACGCGACACCGGCCGGCTGCACTGGGGCGCGCACCGCCTGGACTACGATTTCGGGCTGCCCGCCGGCCCGCCCGCCCGGCGCTGGATCGAAGACGAATGCCTGCCGATCCTTCACACCGAGTGGGAGCGCGAGGGCATCCGATATACGCAAACGGCCTTCGTCACGCGCCTCGAGCCCGGCAGCCTCGGCTTCCCGGACATGCAGGCCGACGACACCGCGGTGTTGCTGGTCAAAATCCACGGCCGCAACGTGGCCCAGGAATACCGCCCGGCGCACGCCACCTTGTCCCTGCGCGCCGACGGCCGGCCGGTGCCGCTGGCAATGCGGGAGGGCCTGCTGTTCGCCCGGCAGGACGGCGCGGAGCGCTTGCGCGCGGCGGTCGAGGTGCAGGGCGCGGTCCAGGGGGTCGCGGAGGCGGGCAAAATCCACTTCGCGGGCAACATGCCGCCGGGCACGGACGGCTTCATGGTGCTGCGCATCCCGTTCATCACCCTCGACCGGCCGGAGGAAATTGAGCGGCTGCGCGACCTGGATTTCGATGCCGAGTTCCGCCGCGTGAAGAGTTTCTGGCAGGCCCGCGCCGACGCCGCCGCGCAGCTCACCACGCCCGTGCCCGAGCTGAACCACTTTTACCGCGCGCTCACCTCGCACCTGCTCATCAACTGCGGCCGCGAGCCCGGCGCCGACCGCCTGGGCGCGCGCGTGGGCAGCTTCAGCTACGGCGTCTTCGGCAACGAATCCTGCATGATGATCACCGAGCTGGACCGCCGCGGCCTGCACGATGTCGCCCGGCGTTGCCTCGAGATGTTCCTGCACTACCAGGGCACGGTGAAACTGCCCGGCGACTACGAAACGCAGGACGGCATCTTCAACGGCGCGGCCGGCTGGGAACAGGGCGGCTACAACCAGCACCACGGCTGGATTCTCTGGGCCATGGCCGAGCACTACTGGTACACCGGCGACAAGGCCTGGCTGGAACGCAACGCCCCGAAGCTGCTCAAGGCCGCCGGATGGGTCAGCCGCGAACGGGCCCGCACCCGGAACCTCGCCGGCCGGCGCGCCATCGAGCGCGGCCTCTTGCCGCCCGGCTCGCTCGAGGACATCGGCGACTGGCGCGTGTGGCTCTCGAACAACGTGTTCAGTTGGTGGGGCGTGGACGCCCTCGCCCGCGCGCTGGCGGACCTCAGCCATCCGGAAGCCGCGGCGCTGCGGGCCGAAGCCGACGCCTACCGGCGCGACATCCTCGCCGCCTTCCAGGAAGCCAGCGTGCGCGCGCCGTTGGTGCCGCTGCGCGACGGCACCTGGATTCCCCAAATCCCCAGCGAGGTCCACCGGCGCGGGCGCACCTTCGGCTGGATCACCGTCACGCTCGAAGGCCCGATTTACCTGTTGCGCACCGGCCTGATTGCGCCGGACCACCCGCTGGCCGTGCCCATCCTCCAGGACTACGAGGACAACCTCTACCTCTCCGACCGCTACGGTTACTCGTGGGAGCGCCACGGCGCGCAGTGGTTCAGCCGGGGCGGCATTTCGATGCAGCCCAACCTGCTCTGCTCGCCGCATCCCTACCTGCTGCGCGACGAGATCAAGCACTTCCTGCGCGCCTACTTCAATGCCTTCGCCGCCTGCTACTACCCGGACACGCAGATGATGTGCGAGCACCCGCTGCCCGACCTGGGCGACTGGCGCGGCGACCACTACAAGTCCAGTGACGAGTCCAACTCCGCCTACTGGCTGCGGCTGATGTTCATCGAGGACGACCGTGGCGACGACGTGCTGCGCCTGGGTCTGGCCCTGCCGCGCGCCTGGCTGGCCGACGGCCAGACCCCGGCCATCGAGCGCGCCGCCACGCACTTCGGGCCGATGAGCCTGCGCTTCGAGTCCAGGGCCAACGCCGGCCAGATCACGGCCGTGGTGGAGCCTCCGACCCGCCGCGCGCCGAAGCAAATCCTCCTGCGCTTTCGGCATCCGGAGGAAAAGCCACTGCGGCGCGTCGAGGTCAACGGCCGGCCCTGGGACCAATTCGACGCGCGCCGGGAATGGGTGGCGCTGCCGGCGTTGACCAACCGAACCACGGTCACCGCGTTTTACTGAGCCGGCGCAACGGACGCCAGATACTAGATACCGGATACCAGATGCCAGATGCCGGATACCGGAGGCCAGATGCCGGTTGCCGGCCCTGAACTTCGGACTTCGCACTTCGGACTTCACACTTTCACCCCTCGACTCTCGACCCTCGACTCTCGACCTTCGCCCCTCGCTCTTCGACCCTCGACCCTCGACTCTCGACCTTCGCCTCTCGACCCCCACGGGTCGCTTGGCCTAACCTTGCGTCATGTCCCGCGAGTTGGCTCACGGTCAACGCCGCCTCCTGCTCGAGGCCCTGTGGAGCTCGCCGCTGCCGCGTTCGTACACGAACTTCGTCGGCCGGTGGTTGCTGGGCGCCGTGCACACCGCCCGGCAACTGGCGGCCTTTGCCCTGATCACCCTCGGGGTGATGGTAACCCGCCGCGGCCAGGCGCCGGCGGTGATGCGGCCGCTGCTGGCGCATCACCTCGCGCGGGCCGGGCTGCATCTGCTGCCGATGACGGCGCTGCTGGCGGCGGCCCTGGGCTGGGTGGTGGTGGGCCAGACCGTCGCCCTGCTTTCGCGCGTGGGGGCGCAGGACTACGTGGGCACGGTGATGGTGCTGGCGGTGGTGCGCGAGCTGGGGCCGCTGGCCACGGCGTTGCTGGTGCTCTTGCGGGTGGGCGTGCCGGCGGTGATCGAGCTGGGCACCGCGCGCGCACACGGCGAGGTCGAGGCCCTCGAGGCCCTGGGCATTGACCCGGTGCATTTCCTGGTGGTGCCCCGCGTGGTCGGCATGACCGTGGCCGCGGTGGCCCTGTGCGCCTACCTGGTGTTGGGCGCGGTGGCCGCCGGGTTTCTCTTTGCCTTTCTGCAGGACGTGCCGTTGAAGCCCGGCGAGTACGCCCGGCAAATGGCCGCCGCCCTCACCGGCATGGACTTTTTGCTGCTGGGCCTGAAGTCCGCTGGCTTCGGGTTGATCATCGCGCTGGTCTGCTGTTTCCAGGGCCTGGCCCGGCCCCTCGAGTTGCGCGAGGTCGCCCGCGCCTCGACCACCGCCGTGGTGGCCGCCGTACTCGGGTGCGTGACGCTGGATGCCGCCTTCATCGTGGTGTACCTGCTGCTCTGAACGCCCATGCCCGCCGCCGACCCCGTGCTCGAACTGACCGGTTGCACCGTCACCGCCGACGAGGCGGACGGGCGCGTCTTCGTGCGCGAGGTGAACTGGACCGTCGCCGCCGGGGAACACTGGGGCATCTGCGGCCCGGCCGGCTCGGGCAAGACGCATTTGCTCGAGGTGGCCGCGGGGCTGCGCGCGCCCGCCGCCGGCCAGGTGCGGCTGTTGGGGCGCGACCCCGCCACGCTGCGCGGCCCGGCCCTGGCGGCCTTGCGACGCGAGGTGGCGCTGGTGTACGGCCGGGGCGGCCGGCTCTTCGGGCATTTGACCCTGGCGCAAAACGTGGCCCTGCCGCTGTGCTACCACCGCAACTGCCCGCTCGAGGCCGCGGCGGAGGAGACCGGCCGGTTGCTCGCAGCGTTCGGGCTGGACGCGCTGGCGGCCCGCCTGCCGGGGCAGGTCAATCCCGCCTGGCAACAACGCGCCGCGCTGGCCCGCGCGTTGATCCTGCGGCCGGCCGTGTTGTTCCTGGACCATCCCCTCGAGTGGCTCAACGACGCCCACGCCCGCTGGTGGCGGGAGTTTCTGGGCGGCGCGGAAATCGGCTGGCCCTGCCCGGCCACGGTGGTGGTGACGAGCGATGAGCCGCAACCCTGGCGCCTGCCCGGCTGGCGGTTGGCCCACCTCCGCGAAAGTGCTTGGACGGTGGAAGCCCCGACGCGCCCCGCCGACCCGCCGCCGGCGCGTGAAGGACTCGCCGCGGAGGCGCCGCCCGGCTAGACTGCGCCCGTGCCCGACCTGACGCCCCAGTTGCGGACCCGGCTCAGCCGCGTGGAACGCGCGGTGGGGGTGTTTGTGCTGCTGGCCACGCTGCTGCTGGCCGGGGGATTCGCGTGGTACGTGCGCCAGACCGCGCTGCGCAAAGGGTGGTTTCTCACCAAGGCCCGGTACTACACCCTGCTGGACAGCGCCACGGGATTGAAGGTGGGCGACCCGGTGATGCTCATGGGCTTCACGGTGGGCGAGATCACCCGCATCACCGGCCAGCCGCCGGAGGATTTTTACAACGTGTACGTCGAGTTCACCGTGCGCGAGCCGTACTTCGGCTACCTGTGGACCGGCGGCTCGAAGGTGCGCGTGAGCCCGGCGGATTTCCTGGGCAAACGCACGCTCGAGGTCACCAAGGGCACCAACTACCTGCCCACGCACCTGGTCTGGCCCATCCGCACTTACGCGCTGCGCGAGGCCGCGGCCCTGGCCACGAACCCGGCGGTCGCCGCCCGCCGCGACCAACTCCTGGTGGACCACGTGCGCGACCCCGCCTCCCTCACCAACCCCGCCGCCCCCCGCTGGCTCACCCTGCGGCCGCTGGACGAGGAGGTCATCGCCGCCCTGGCCGCCGAGGGCCGGGAGACCGTGCGCGTGGCCGACCGCAGCCAGACCGCCGAGGGGTTCACCGCCGTGTGGGACCTGCGCCGGGACGAGTACGTCCCCTACACGGCCGCGACGCCACCGTACTTTCTGCCGCCGGACGAAGCGCCGGCGTTGTCGGACCGCCTGGTGGCCATCATCCAGCAAACCGAGTCGGCGCTGACCAACCAGGTGGCTGCCACGCTGGAGCACCTGGCGAACCTGACCTCGAACGCCAACCGCGCCGTGGTCGAGGCCACGCCCCTGCTGAGCAACCTGGCGGTGATCAGCGGGCAGTTGCGCGATCCGGACGGCTCGCTGGGGCGGTGGGTCCTGCCGCCCGAACTGCACGCCCAGTTGCGGGCCGCCAGCACCAACGCCAACACCCTGTTGGCCGACGCTCGCGGGGCGCTCACCAACACCAGCCGCGTGCTCACCAACGCCAGCGTCGTGTTGAGCGCGGCCCAGACCAACCTGGGCGAACTGGTCGCGGCCCTGCAGCCGCCGCTGGCCCAGCTCACCGCCATCGTCAGCAACCTCAACACCCAGGTCAGCGCCAACACCAACTTCGTCACCACCCTCCACACCTTGCTGGTGGACCTGGACGACTTGATCCAGGGCTTCAAACGCCACTGGCTGCTGCGCGGCGCGTTCAAAACGAAACCACCCCCCGGGCCGGCGCCCACCAACGCCCCGCCCCGCCGCCTGACCAGCCCGCGCGGGGCCGAGTTGTTCCGCTGAACGGGTGCGAGGTCCGGCCCGCCGCGCGCCCGTCGGGCGAGGGCGCGCCGCGCCACTCCGGTCCGGGGCGCCGCACGGGGCGGGGGCGGCCGGGTTGGGCGTTGCCCGCGCGTCCGGCCCGTTTTACCTTCGCCGGCGATGTGGGACCTGTGCAAAGAGTTCCTCCAGTTCCTCCGCCAGGAGAAGAAATGGTGGCTGGTACCGCTGGTGTTGATCCTCCTGGCGCTGGCGGCGCTGCTCGTGTTCGGGTCCGGCAGCGGCATTGCCTGGGCGATTTATCCCTTCATGTAAGCCATGCCCGGCGGGCCGCACATCCTCGGCCTCTCGGCCTATTACCACGATGCCGCGGCCGCGCTCGTGAGCGGCGGCGAGATCGTGGCGGCCGCCCAGGAGGAACGTTTCAGCCGCCGCAAGCACGACGAGCGCTTCCCCGAGCAGGCCGCGGCCTGGTGCCTGCGCCAGGCCGGCCTCACGCCCGCGCAACTGGACGCGGTGGTGTTCTACGACAAGCCCATCCTCAAGTTCGCCCGCCTGCTCGAGAGCTACCTGGCCGTGGCGCCCGGCGGCTGGCGCACCTTCCCGCAAGTGCTGCCCGGTTGGCTGGGTGAAAAGCTCAACCTGCGCCGCACGCTCCGCGAGGAACTGCCCGGCCTGCGCCCCGAGTGCCCGATCCTCTTCACCACCCATCACCAGGCCCACGCCGCCAGCGCGTTTTACCCCTCGCCCTTCGCCGAAGCGGCCATCCTGACCGTGGACGGCGTGGGCGAATGGGCCACCACCACCGTGGGGCGCGGGCGCGGCACGGCCATCGAGCTGCTCCGGGAAATCCGGTTCCCGCACTCGCTGGGGCTGCTCTACAGCGCCTTCACCGGCTACTGCGGCTTCCGCGTCAACTCCGGCGAGTACAAGCTCATGGGCCTGGCGCCCTACGGCGAGCCGCGTTACGCGGACCTCATTCGCACCGAACTGCTGGACCTCAAGGACGACGGCTCGTTCTGGCTGAACCTCGATTACTTCGCCTTCCTGCGCGGCACCACCATGACCAACGCGCGGTTTCACCGGCTCTTCGGCGGCCCGCCGCGCCGGCCCGAGGACCCGCTCGAACCGCGTCACATGGACCTCGCCCGCTCCGTGCAGGTGGTGACCGAGGAAGTCCTGCTCCGCCTGGCCCGGCACGCCCGCGAACTGACCGGCCTGCCGCACTTGTGCCTGGCCGGCGGCGTGGCGCTCAACTGCGTGGCCAACGGCCGCCTCCTCCGCGAGGGCCCGTTCGAGCGGCTGTGGATTCAACCCGCCGCGGGCGACGCCGGCGGGGCGCTCGGCGCCGCGCTGGCCGCCTGGCATGAGCATTTCCACGGCGCGCGGGACCACGCGGCCGCGCCCGCCGCGGCCGGAGCCAGCACCGACGCGATGCACGGCGCGTTGCTCGGGCCGGAGTACACGGACGCGGAGATCGAGGAAACGCTCCGCCGCCACGGCGCGGTGTGGGAACGGCTCGACCGCGACGCTCTGCTGGACCGCACGGTGCAACTGCTGGCCGCGGGCAAGGTGGTGGGCTGGTTTCAGGGCCGCCTCGAGTTCGGTCCCCGCGCCCTGGGCAACCGCTCGATCCTGGGCGACCCGCGCTCGCCCGCGATGCAGTCGGTGATGAACCTCAAGGTCAAGTTCCGCGAGTCCTTCCGGCCCTTCGCCCCGGCGGTCTTGCGCGAACGCGCGGGCGCGTACTTCGAGTTGGACACCGACTCACCCTACATGTTGCTCGTGGCGCCGGTCCGCGCCGAGCTGCGCCGGCCGGTGCCGCCGGGCCTGCGCGGGCTGGACCTCCTGAAGGCCGAGCGCTCGACCCTCCCGGCCATCACGCACGTGGACTTCTCGGCGCGCATCCAGACCGTGGACGCGGCGCGCTTCCCGCTCTTGCACGCCCTGCTTCGCCGCTGGGAGGCCGCCACCGGCTGCGCGGTACTGGTGAACACCTCCTTCAACGTGCGCGGCGAACCGATCGTGGGCTCGCCCGACGACGCCTACCGCTGCTTCGTGAACACGGAAATGGATTACCTGGTCATCGGCAGTTACCTGCTGGACCGGCTGGCCCAACCGCGCCGCCCGGTGGCACGCCGCGTGGCGCCGCAACCGGATTGACCCGCCGTGAAACTCCGCCTCAAGGAAGACCCCCGTGAATGGCGCAAGTTCGGCCTGAGCTCCGCGTTGGTGCTGGCGGTGCTGACCGGTCTGTCGTGCTGGCGCGGCTGGCTGTCCGCACCGGCGGCCGTCGCGGTCCTGACCGGTCTCCTGGCCGTGGCGCTGCTGGCGGTGGCACGGCCGCGCTCGCTGCGCGGGCCTTACCGCCTGGGCATGAAGGTGAGTCACGCCCTGGGGCGCGTGGTGGCGCCGCTGGTGCTGGGCGTGATCTTTCTGCTGGTGCTCACCCCGCTGGGCCTGGTGCTGCGGCTGCTGGGCATGGACCTGCTGCGCCTGCGCCGCAACCCCGGCGCCACGACCTACTGGCAGCCGGTCACCGGCTCCCGCGACCTGACGAAGATGTTTTGAGCGCGCGGCCCCGCGCCGCGGACTCCCAGGCCGCGGCCCGGTTCAGGGCGCCACGACGTTGGCGTTGGACGGCGTGCCGGCCGGAGCATCGCCCACGCGGACGATTTCGTAGGTGTGTTCGCGCGGCTGCTTCAATTGCGCCAGGCGGGCCTCGAGTTCGGCCACGCCGGCGGGCGGCGCCTCGCGCTGGTCGGCCGGGCGGTCGCGCTGCGCGGCCCACCAGCTTTCCCAGGCCCGGTTCTTCTCGACCACCGTGCGGCGGAACTCCTCCGCCTGGTCCCAGGAGGGACCGCGCTGGAGGGTGCAGTAGCGGTGCCAATCGGCGTGCGTGGCGGTGAGCACGGTGCGGCCGTCCACGCGCAATTCGTAAAGGCCCTCTTTGAGGTTGCGCACCTGCATGTAGGCCAGCGGTTCGTAGCCCTCGTAGCTCTCGTCGCGCGCGATTTCGACCGGGGCCGGCGGCGTGGGCAGGCGCTCCTCGGTGAAGACCACCTTCACGTAGTCCTCCCGGCGTTCGTGGGTGCGGATGCGCGCGCCGAAACCGCCGTCGCGCCACTTGCCGTCGGCCATCAGGCCCCAGCGCCAGAGGTTGCCCGGCCAGCGCAGGCCGCGGTCCAGGGCCAGGGTCAGGCGCCGCAGGCCGTGGGCGGTGGGCCGGAGGCCGTCCTCGGTGAGGCGGGGCCGGGGCGCGCCGCGCTCGGCAGCGCGCAGGCCGCCCAGGACCTCGGCGCGCGAGAAGGAAAACAGGTCCACGTAATCCGCGTTGAGGCTCATGGCCAGGTCGCGGGCCGCGTCGGCGAAAAGCTGGAAGGTGGCGTTGCGGTTGGTGATGTCCGCGAACGTGCCGCCTTCGGGCGGCGCGTAGCTCAGCGGGCCCAGCAGGATGAGGTGTGGGGGCAGGTTGGTGTTGTAGGTGCGCAGCGCGTGTAAGACGCGGCCACAGACGTTGGTGAAAGCCGCCAGGCGGTCCTCCCCCCGCCCGGCCGCGGCCGTGCCGTAGCTGACCACCACCACCGTGGGCTGCACGGCCCGCACTTCCTCGAGCAACGGCGCCAGCCAGGCCGGGTCCTCCGCGAGCCCGGCGGGGTCGGCCTCGCGCAGCCGGTTGTGCGGGCTGCGGGAGAGGTTGCGGAAGGTGAGTCGGAGGTGCGGGTAATGGGTGTCCATCCGCGTTTCCAGGTAGCCGTAGTCCGCCTCGGCCTCGAGCACGGCGTCGCCCAGGAAAAGCACCCGGTCTCCCGACTTCAGCGCCAGGGGCGGTCGGAAGACCAGCGCGCGCGCCCGGGTGGGCGGGACTTGCGGGCTGTCGGCCCGGGGTTCGAGCGGGCGCAACACCGCCGGGGTCTGCTCGGCCCCGGCCGGCGTGGGCGGGCGGGGGGTGAAGAGGTCCGCCACGGGGTCCGTGACGGGTTGGGCCCCCGCGGGGATGCCCGTCAGGATGCCAATCACGGCAAAGACGCTGCGTATGCGGTTCATAGCGGGCGGGCATTTAACGGGCAAATTCCCCCGCCGGGCAAGGGGGAAGCCGCCCGGCCATGCGGGGCCGGCATCGCCCCGCTCCGCGCTGCCGGGTCAGTTCTCGTTCTTGAGGATGATGAGGCGGTGGACGCCTTCCCGGACGACGTTGAGTTGCACGCCCGCGGACAAGTCTGCCTGGCCCAGGGCTTCGCGGAACTCGCTCAGTGTGGTGACGGCCGTCTGGTTGATCTCGGTGATCACGTCGCCGGGCTGGAGGCCCTGCGCTTCGGCCACGCTATCGGACTTGACGTCGGTCACCACGACGCCGGGCACAAAGGTCAGGTCCATCTCCTGCGCCAGTTCGCGGGTGAGCGGCTTGACGGTCAACCCCAGGCCCGTGGCCTCGGTCGGGCGTGCCGCGGGCGAGCGCCGGGTCGCGGCGCGCGTCACTTCCTCCGGCCAGGGCTCGGGCCGCACCTGGACCTGCAGGGGCTTGCCGGCGCGCACCACGTCGAGGGTCACGGTCGAGCCGGCGCGCTGGGTGCGGATGGCGTTGCGCAACTCTTGCGCCGTGGCCACCGGCCGGCCGTCCACGGCGGTGATGACGTCGCCCAGCTTCAGGGTGGATTTGGCGGCCGGGCCGTCCCGAACGATGCCCCGCACCACCACGCCGTCCCGCACACCGGGGGTCAGGCGGCGAACCTCCTCGTCTTCCCGCAGGGCGCGGATTTCGACGCCCAGCCAGGCACGGGTGAATTTGCCTTCCTCGATGAGCTTGGCGGCCACTTCGCGGGCCAGGTTGCTGGGGATGGCGAAACCGATGCCGGTGCGCAGGCCGCGAATGAGCGTGTTGATGCCGATGACCTCGCCCTCGATGTTCACCAGCGGCCCGCCGCTGTTGCCGGGATTGATGTTGGCATCGGTCTGGAGGAAGTCCTGGTCCATCGTCGGATCGGGCAGAATCTGCGAACGGCCCTTGGCGCTGATGTGGCCGAAGGTGACGCTGTAATCCAGCTCGAAGGGCGCGCCGATGGCGATGGCAAATTCGCCCACGCGCACCCGGTCGGAATCGGCAAACCGCACGGCCGGCAGCCCCGTGGCGTCCACCTTGAGCACGGCCAGGTCCGACTGCGGGTCCACCCCGCGCACCTGGGCCTCGAGGACGCGCCCGTCCCGGAGCCGGACCTTGATCTGACCCGCGTCCTCCACCACGTGGCCGTTGGTCAAGATGTAGCCGTCTTCGCGGACGATCACGCCCGAGCCCTGGCCGCTGAAGACCGGCGCCCGGCGGCGCGGCGCGGGGGTTTCCGATTCCGGCCGGCGGCGGAAGCGCTCTTCAAACTGGCGACGGAACTCCCGCGGCAGCCATTCCCAAAACGGGCTCGACTCCGGGTCGCCTTCCGCCCCCTCCTCCGCCCGGCCGGCCACGGT
>Ga0272446_1004801_pt1 | contig 15606 bp, 21 predicted proteins | sample YNPCB0061_FD_194587 | JGI IMG/M metagenome (GOLD analysis project Ga0272446, IMG submission 194587) | Hot spring microbial mat communities from Yellowstone National Park, WY, United States - YNP-CB-006-1 | ecosystem: Environmental > Aquatic > Thermal springs > Hot (42-90C) > Sediment | place... | reverse complement strand
CTCAAATGCAGCGGACGGTTGAGAGCTACTGGTGCCGAGTTCGAGGTTATTTGCTGCCGCACAACTTCACAGTTATGTTCACAAGCTCTGGTGGTGAGTGATTGGGACAATCCCTGGGGGCTGGTCACTGAGGATCCAGGTAGATCTCGGTAGAAAGAGTGACCCAGCATAACAAGTCACTGCACCCGACCTTGGGATAGATTACGGAAAGGTGTAATCTCAATCCACAGCCTGACCCTGAAGGTGCAGGAATATGCCATTGCTGAAAATTTTTTTGAGGTAGGAGGAGGAAACCCATGGAAATTGGTCGAAAGCTAGTTGTAACAGCCAAAACTCTGGGGATTATCGTATCTCTGTATACTATTTCTTATGTACTTTTATCTTGGCGAGGTAAGGCTAATAGCTATTCTTATGATGGCTTAGAATGGTCTTTTGATGGAACTAAGGGAAAAGGTGCTTACTATTTTTCTTGGAGTTCATCTTTTGATCCCAAAATTTTAGAAAATGAAAAAAGAATGTGCCTGTTTTATCGTCCATTAATTCAATTAGATGCCCGATTAACAAACGACAAGCACGTTTATCATGAAATTGCTCCAGAGTGTGGGAGGTAGAGATACCAACTGCTACATATAGAAGCATAATAAATCACTGCACTCGACCTTGGGATAGATTACGGTTGCGATCGGTTGAATTAAGCAGTGCTTCTGAATCTAATAACGTTGCCACATCAGGAACTGGAAAAGAGGCATGGGTACCGGAGTTTGGGTTTTGGGAGATCAACTTCATCCTCAGCAGGCAGCCCTTGCCGTTGTGCCCCCACCTGCTTCTGTCCTGCTAATTGAGTCCCACGACTGGGTAGAACAGCGCAACTACCACCAACAAAAACTGGTTTTGGTCTGGTCAGCCATGCGCCACTTTGCCCAAACCCTCCAGCAGCAGGGATACACCGTCACCTACAGCGAAGCAAACACGTTTCGGGATCCCTTGCTCACCTGGATTCAAACCCACAACCTCACGCGGGTGGTGATCATGACCCCAGCGGATCGTCCCATGCGGCAGCATATTCAGGACATCTGGGTGGGGATCCCTGCTGAACTTGTGTGGATAGAGAACAATCACTTTCTCTGGTCAGGGCGAGCGTTTATTGACTGGGCACAAAAACGCAAACGTCTGCTCATGGAAGATTTTTATCGTCTCAGCCGCAGGAAATTCACTATTCTCATGGATGGGGATCAGCCTCTAGGGGGTCGCTGGAACTTTGATCACGACAACCGTAAAACCCCGCCCCCCGGCACAGTTTTTCCCCCGCCTTTAACCTTTGCACCAGATGCTCTGACCCAGCAGGTGATTAAAAAAGTGAAAATCAGCTATGCACACCACTACGGCCGCCTTGACACCTTTGGCTGGGCTGTGACCCGTGAGGATGCCCTGATGGTTTTGGCTGATTTTGTTGAGCATCGCCTGCCCTACTTTGGTCCCTACGAAGATGCCATGGTCACCAGTGAATCCACCCTCTGGCACTCCCGCTTGTCTCCCTACCTCAATCTCGGTTTACTCAGTCCCCAAGAAGTCTTGGAGGCAGCCCTAGCCCAGCATCACCAGCAGCCCATACCCCTAGGCAGCCTGGAGGGTTTCTTACGCCAAATCCTAGGGTGGCGAGAATACATGCGCGGTCTCTATGAATTCCTCATGCCCACAGGCTATGCCGATAAAAACTATTTTCAGCACACCCATCCCCTACCCGACTTTTTTTGGACAGGGGAAACAGATATGGCCTGCCTGCGGGAAGTTTTATCTCAGGTGCATACCAGTGGTTATGCCCACCACATTCAACGGCTGATGGTTTTGAGTAACTTTGCTCTGATCAGCGGGATCACCCCCGCCGCAGTAGAAAACTGGTTTCACGCCGTGTTTATCGATGCCTACGACTGGGTGATGCAAACCAACGTCATTGGCATGGGCCTTTTTGCCGATGGCGGGATCCTAGCCAGCAAACCCTACGCTGCCTCCGCCAACTACATCCACAAAATGAGCGACTACTGCCAAAAGTGCCGCTACAATCACCAAGACAAAGTTGGTCAGCACGCCTGTCCCTTTAATTTTTTTTACTGGGACTTTCTGCTCCGTCATCGCCAAATTCTGGCAGCATCAGGCAGAATGGGATTAGTGCTGTCGCATCTGGATCGCCTAGATGCCTCCACCATTGAGCAAATCCAGGCTCAGTCCCGGACTTGGTGGCAGCAACAGACTTCTTCCTCACATTCTGACTGATCTGGAGTCTTTGCCATGAAATGCCCCCGCTGTGGAAAACAAGATATTCGGGTTCTGGAGTCTCGCTCGGCAGAGGGTGGGCAGAGTGTCCGCCGCCGTCGGGAATGTAGTGCCTGTAGCTACCGATTCACCACCTACGAACGCATTGAATTTATCCCAATCATGGTGCACAAACGGGACGGATCCCGCGAGAGCTTCGACCGCTCCAAGTTATTGCACGGGATTATGAAGGCCTGCGAAAAAACCCCTGTTTCTATGCGAGCCATTGAAGATTTGGTAGACAGCATTGAGGAACGTTTACAATTGGAAGATGCCCAGGAAGTGACGAGTTTGCAAATCGGTGAGATGGTTTTGCAGGGATTGCGCTCGCTCAATGAAGTGGCTTACGTGCGGTTTGCCTCGGTCTATTACAAATTTCAGGGCATTGATGACTTTGCCCACGAACTCAGACGACTGGATCAAGCCCCGGCATTCCCTCCGGCTGGGATCACAGACTACCTGAGCGTCACTTAGGGATCCCGAAAAAAATGATAAAGTTCTCTAGGTTTGCTAGAGGGCGGTTATGGTGCGGATAGCGGGAGTTGTGGGATTCACTCTTCTGACGCTCCAGGGCGGGGTGGTTTTGGGGCAAGCTTTGAGTCCTCTCCCCCGGTTGGACGTGACGCTGGAGCAACAAGAAGGTCTCTACCGCCTCGGTCCTGGAGATAACCTCCAGATTGATGTTTTTGGGGTGCCGGAGTTTAGTGGTGCCCAGCGGGTTTTGGTGGATGGCACAGTGACCTTGCCCACCATTGGCTCCGTTGTGGTGCAGGGATTGACCCTCAAGCAAGCCTCAGATGAATTGGCTTTGCGCCTTGCTGCGGTTGTGCAAAGTCCCCTCGTCACTGTGCGGGTGCTAGAAGCACGTCCCCTCAGGATTGCCGTGGTCGGGGAAGTCAACCGTCCCGGAGCTTATGTCACCACTGCGGTCGGTACAGCCTCCATAACAGGAGCAGGGGCACGGGTAGCCCAGGTGGCGATTCCCACGGTCAGCCAATTGATCCAGACCGCAGGTGGAATCACCCAAGCTGCGGATATCCGTCGTGTGCAGGTGACCCGGCGGCAAGTGCGCGGGACTGACCAACTTTTTACGCTCAATCTTTGGGATTTGGTCACCACAGGGGATCTCAGCCGGGATTTGATTCTTTTGGATGGGGATACGGTCTTTGTGCCTACGGCTGCCCCCCAAACTTTTACGGAATTAACTCAATTGGGGGTTGCTAATCTCTCTCCTGATACGATTCGGGTGAGTGTGGTTGGGCAAGTGGTTCGACCGGGCACGGTGGAACTGCCCAATAATTCTTCGTTGAACCAAGCCGTTCTGGCGGCAGGGGGACTCTTGCGCACTGGGGATCCCAATCGAGTGGAGTTGTTCCGATTAAATGTCAATGGTACAGTCACGGCTCAGCAGGTCGCTTTAGACTACACTCAGCCCCTGACTCCTGATACCAACCCACCACTGCGCAACGCTGATGTGATTGTGGTTAATCGTTCGGCGATTTCAGAAGCAACCGAAACCTTGAGTACGATTTTTGACCCTTTCCTGCGGTTGCGAGCGGTGATCAACCTATTTAACTAAGAGTCTGATCCCTCTGGGGGCTTGAGCATGGACTTTGACGGGGAGTGGCTAGGGGAATGGGTAGCTTACGCCATTCCATAGGGCAGAAAAAACACTAACATAAGCTTAGGCATAAGTTAGTGTGCAGGAGTTCTTATGACCAAGTTTTTGATTGTGGAAGACCACCCAGAAGTCGCGACCAACAATTGCGAGTGGTTACAGCGGGTGGATAGCGAAGCCACCTGTATGATTGTCCATAGTCCCCACGATGCCCGTACCAAGCTAGCTCAGGATCTGCCAGACCTAGTAGTGACTGATATTCTCTATGGGCAGACGAGTGGAGAGCAGTCAGCAGAACCAGGACTCGATTTACTCCGCTATATTTTTGAAACGTACCCCACTTTGAATGTTATGGCTTACTCTAGCGAGCCATTATTATTGCGTCCTCTCGTGGATTTAATCAGCAAACATCAGGGTGGATTTGCTGCGGTCAATAAAATGGAACGGCGAACAGTGTTTCTAGAAGGGGCAAAAAGCGCTCTCAACGGAGAGCTACGGATGCCGAGAGAACTGCGGGGTCTGGCAAAACTCACAGAAAGAGAAATTGAGGTTCTGAATTTATTATGCAAAGAAGCCCTGACTGACCAAGCCATTGCTGACCGAATTTATACCAGCAAAAAAACAGTGCAAAACTGTATCCAGCGGCTCAAAGAAAAGCTTGACATTTATGACGGTGCAGAAGAGGAAACAAACCCCCGTGTAGCCATGTGTATGGCGGCAGTACGCAACAAAATTATTCAGTGGTAAATCGTAAGCAGGCTCTAATACTGAGAGTTTCATTACCGCTAGCTACCAAATAGCCGTCCAGCCATACTGCGGAAAGCAGCTAGGATCAAACCAGCCATCAGTCCAAAATAAATTGTTGTTGCGATTGTCATTCCAAAACCAAGCAGCATAACAACACCATCTTCCTCCATCACCGCTAGTGCCATCGTCACAATTGCCACGGTCGGAATAATGTTGGTCAAAGGAATCACAGGCGGCACAGGAATCGCCAGCAGCAGCGCACACCAAGCAATACAAAAACCAATCCCCCGGCGAACCAGGGGATGACGGCTACAGCCTAACCAGCGGGGACGTAAAATCCGCTCCAACGGACGTAACAGTCGTGTCAAATTTTTGAGAACCCCATGGAGTACTTGGGGAGATAATTCCAAGCGAGCGTACCTGGGGGGTAACCAAGGTTCTGGCTGACCCATCCCCATTTGCCAACCCAGCATCGCCACTACCAGAGCCACCATGGTTGACAGCCCAGGGGGAATAAAAATCAGAAAGGGCAGACTCAGCACGGTGCTCAACAACCCAAACCCCTGATCCCCAGCTCGATGCAGCAGCACCCCCAAGGGTAAAGGACGATCCTGGTAGTCCTCAAGGAGACTGTGAATCTGGGTTGAAAATGGCATGAACCCGCCCCTAGGGCATCGCGCCGCTGACCACCTCAATAATCTCCTGCGTGATGGCAGCTTGGCGAGCCTTGTTGTAAACCAGGGTCAAGGTTTTAATCAGTTCACTGGCATTATCACTGGCATTATTCATGGCAGTCATCCGAGCTGCCAATTCACTGGCAACCGATTCTTGCAGGGCCCGTAACAACTGATTATTCAAATAAAGAGGCAGTAATGCATCCAAAATTTGCAGGGGATCCTGCTCAAAAAGCATGTCCTGGGGAGCGGCCAGCAACTCCGACTCCACCTTACTCCGCTCCACCGTAAACTCACCCCCTCGCACCAAGAGGCGAAAAACTTCATCCTCAGGAGTTGTCAAAGTTTTGGGATCTAAAGGTAAGAGAGTTTGCAGCACAGGACGAGAATTGATCAACGAGACAAAGCGCGTATAAATCAATTCAATGCGATCTACCTTCTCTGCCAAAAAAGCTGACAAGACCAAATCAGCAATCTGGGCTGCATCCGTTGCTGAAGGAATCTGCTTCATCATGTCATTAAAAACATGGGCAACCGGAACCTTGCGCCGCTGAAAATACTGGCTGGCCTTACGACCCACCAAATAAAATTCATAGACAATCCCCTGATCACTCAGTTCCTGGGCCCGTTCTTCTGCCTTCTTGATGATATTGCTGTTGTAGCTACCGCATAACCCCCGATCCCCAGACACCACCAGGATCCCGACTTTCTTGACCTGCCGTTCCCGCAACAGAGGTAAACTGGCATCTTCCAGGCGCAACCGACTTTGCAATCGGAAAAAGACCTGGGCCAAACGATCGGCGAAAGGACGAGTGGCATTCACCTGATCCTGAGCCCTGCGCACCCGCGCCGCCGCCACCAAACGCATGGCTTCCGTAATTTTGCGGGTATTACTGACAGACTTAATCCGATCGCGGATCCCCTTGAGATTGGCCATGTCCCCTCCAACGCCAATAGAATAACCATGCATGCAAAGGGATCCCCAATCAGGGATCCCGAATAGGTTTCGTGTTTAGACAGTCGTCTTGGCCTTATAGGCTTCGAGGGCTTCTGCCAGAGCTTTTTTCAGGAGCTCTTCAGCTTCATTCCCCAATTTTTTCTCTGTTTTAATCAGCTCGCCATACTTGGGATAATTGGTTGCCAGGTAACTCAGCAGGCTGGCCTTAAAGGGCAAGACATCCGCTGTCGGCAGGTCATCAAGATAGCCATTGGTGCCGGCATAAATACAAGCCACCTGCTCCGCCACCGATAGAGGGGAATACTGAGGTTGTTTTAAGATTTCTTGCAACCGCTCACCTCGGGCCAACTGTTTTTGGGTAGCAGCATCCAGATCAGAGGCAAACTGAGCAAATGCCTGTAACTCCCGGAACTGGGCCAACTCCAAACGCAGCTTGCCAGCCACCTGTTTCATGGCCTTGGTCTGGGCAGCGGATCCCACCCGGCTGACAGAAATCCCAGCATTGATGGCAGGGCGTACCCCAGCATTAAATAAATCCGACTCCAGGAAGATCTGACCGTCGGTGATGGAAATCACATTGGTGGGGATGTACGCAGATACATCCCCCGCTTGGGTCTCGATGATCGGCAGAGCCGTCATCGATCCCCCCCCCAACTCATCGTTCAACTTAGCCGCCCGTTCCAGCAGACGGGAGTGGAGATAAAACACATCCCCAGGATAGGCTTCCCGGCCGGGCGGACGCCGCAACAGCAACGACATCTGCCGGTAAGCCACCGCCTGCTTAGACAGGTCATCATAAATCACCAACGTGGCTTTACCCTTGTACATAAAGTATTCCGCAATCGTCGCCCCAGCATAGGGAGCCAAAAATTGCAGGGTAGCCGGTGAGTCTGCACTCGCTGACACCACCACCGTATAGGCCATTGCCCCTTTCTCTTCCAGAGTGCCGACAATTTGGGCAATATTAGACGCTTTCTGGCCAATCGCAACATAGACACAAATCACATCCTCATCCTTCTGATTGAGGATAGTGTCAACAGCCACCGTGGTCTTCCCCGTTTGTCGGTCACCAATGATCAGCTCCCGCTGCCCCCGCCCAATCGGAATCATCGAGTCAATAGCCGTAATCCCCGTTTGTAGAGGTTCATACACCGAACGCCGCTCAATGATTCCAGGAGCAGGAGACTCAATCAAGCGCGTTGTCTCCGTGACAATATCCCCCTTCCCATCCAAAGGCTTAGCCAAGGGATCCACCACCCGACCAATCAACGCTTCACCCACAGGAATACTGGCAATTCTCCCCGTGGACTTAACGGTGGATCCCTCTTGAATATGCCGCCCCGATCCCATCAACACCACACCAATGTTGTCCTGCTCCAGGTTGAGAGCAATGCCAATGGTGCCGTCTTCAAATTCCAGCAATTCCCCCGCCATCACTTGAGCCAGCCCGTAAACTCGGGCGATACCATCTCCCACCTGCAAGACAGTCCCCACATTGGCCACTTGCACTTCTTGGTTGTACTGGGCAATTTGCTGTTTGATAATGCTACTAATTTCATCGGGACGAATAGCCATAATCCACACTCCAAATCAAGGTCACACTGCAAAACCAACTCCCCACCCGAACCCGTCCACAGGGACTAGGCCAGTTGCAAAGCCAACCGGCGCAATTGCCCCCGCAGGCTCAGATCAATCACCTGGGATCCGACGCGCACCACCATCCCCCCCAAGAGGCGCTCATCCTGCTTTAATTCCAGCTCCACCTGGGAAGCCCCCACCATTACTTTGAGACGTTCCTTCAGGTGTTCCTGCTGCTCAGCAGACAGCGGTACAACACTGGTAACTTCCGCTAGGGCAATCCCCCGGATCTGACGCTGCCGCTCCAAAAACTGCTGACAGATCGTCCCCAAAAGCACCACTCGTCTGCGCTCCGCCAACAACTGCAGGAAATTCACCATCAGGGGTTGAATCCGCCCCAAAAAGACATCATGCAGCAGCTTTTTCTTGGTCTCAGCCGCCACAATCGGGCTGCCCAAAAAGGTCTGTAATTCCGGAAGCTGCTGCAAACACCCCAGCAAGAGCTTCGCATCCTCCGCAAAAGCATCCAAAAGGGATTGCTCCTGCCCCAAAGCAACCAGGGCTTCAGCATAGGGGATGCCAATTTGCTCAATCAAGGCCATCTCAGTTCCTCCCCAAAGCAACGAGGCCACGTTCAATCAGGTGCTGCTGCCGCTCCGGCGTTAGCTGGCTGGGTAAATCTGCCTCCACCTGCTGTAGAACCTGGGCAACCAAGCGCTGCCGTAATTCTTGTAAAACCCGATCGGACTGGGTCGCCACATCCCGCTCAGCCCCAGCCCGCAGCCGTGCAATTTCCTGATCCACCTCAGCCAAAATCTCCGCCTTGACCTTGGCAGCAGTAGCTTCCGCTTGAGCCACAATCTCAGCGGCCTGAGCTTCGGCTGCCGCGAGGTTCTGCTGTTGCTCTGCCAAAGCCAAGCGGGCTTGATCCCGTTTGGCCTCCGCTGCCTGAATTTCTTGGACAATGGCAGCACGGCGATCCGCCAAGACCTTAGCCACCACTGTCCGCCCCAAATAGACCAACAGAGCCACCAATAGGACGATATTAATCAAATTACTTTCCAGGACATTCAGCCCCTCGGCAGCTTCAGCCGCTTCCCCGAGAGCTTCCATCTCCGCTGTCGCCAGATTCAGCATCAGTGTTGTGATCATGCTTGTGATCATAGTGCTCATGGGCCCTACCCTAATAACTTGGCGGTAATGGCTTGGCTCAGGCTAGCAACTTGGGCTTCCAAAGCAGCCAAAGCAGTTTGCCGTTCAGCCTCAATGGTGGCCTGTGCCGCCGCCATTTTGGCAGCGATCTCCGCTTGAATTTCTGCCAAGCGCTGCTCGCGGATGGCTTGGGCCTCCTTCTCCGCCGCCGCAACCACCTGTTGGGCTTGCAGGCGAGCTTGGCTCGTTGCCATCAGATACTGCTGCGTGACCCGCTCTGTTTCCGCCAGCTTGTCCTTGGCTTCCGTCAAACTCAAACGCACATACTCACTCCGCTCATCCACCACCTGGGTGAGGGGCTGGAAATAAATCGCATTGAGAATCGCCGCCAAGAGTAAAAATTGAATGGCAATCACTGGCAGCGTGGCATCAAAATCAAAGAGCGCTGAACTCTCCTCACTCGCTTCTGCTGCCAACAGAATCAGGGAATGGCTCAACGGAAACACAGGGCTAAACATAAAAGATGACCCGGCAAAGAGCTGTGTTAATCAAGCGTTCCTCAAAATTTGTGCGAATCACCGGAAAAAGCAGGTAGGGGTAGATAACTCCACCCCTCACCCATCCGCTTAGGCAAAGGGATTCACAAACAAAAGCACCAAAGCCACCACTAAGCCGTAAATGGTCAGAGTTTCCATAAAGGCCAAGCTCAACAGCAAGGTACCGCGAATTTTGTCTTCAGCTTCCGGCTGGCGAGCCAAACCTTCCACCGCCGAAGCAGCAGCATTCCCCTGACCCAAACCAGGACCAAGTGTACCCAAACCCACAGCCAAACCAGCAGCAATCACCGATGCAGATGCAACTAGGGGATCCATCGTTAACTCCTTGATGAAATGAGATGAAATGAACTTCGAGCCTTGTTAGTAGCCAGGTGGAAACCAGACCCTAACAAACTTGGGGGGAAGTGGGCTAGTCGTGGTGTTCTTCACCACCGCCATGTCCTTCCAATGCCTCACCAACATAGGATGCCGTTAGAGTGGCAAAAATAACTGCCTGAATGGCCCCAGTGAACAGGAACAATACCATAAAAGGCAGAGGCAAAAACAGGGGAACCAGTAACACAAAAACCCCAATCACCAGTTCTTCTGCCAGGATATTCCCAAAAAGACGGAAACTGAGGGACAGGGGCTTGGCTAGGTCTTCCAAGATATTGAGAGGCAACATCAACGGCACAGGTTCAATGTACTTTCTGAAATAGCCCAGGCCCCGCTTGCTAAACCCAGCATAAAAGTAGGTCAAACTGGTCAACAGAGCTAACCCGGCGGTGGTGTTGATGTCGTTGGTGGGAGAGGCTAACTCACCACTGGGTAGGTGAATCAATTTCCAGGGGAAAATGTTCCCCATCCAGTTGGAGACCAAAATGAACAAAAACACGGTGCCAATATAAGGAACCCAGGTGCGGTACTCCTTGCCGTGAATGGAGCTTTTGGCAATCCCTTGCACAAACTCCAAGACATATTCTCCGAAATTTTGCCAACCACTCGGCACCCGCTGCAATTGGCGCGTAGAACTGCCCAGCAGAATCAGGAGAATAGCAATGGCGATCCAACTGCTAATCAAGACCTGACCGTGGACGGTGTAGCGACCCAGATGCCAGTAGAGGTGGTGGCCCACTTCTAGTTCGGCAAACAGAGGTAAAGCGGGGAGAAAAGGCACCATAACTCGCACCCAAACGACATCATTAAACCCGAGGGGAAGTATGCCATGACCGGGTTAACACTTGAAAGGTGTAGAGGATCAAGGCCACTTTGTAGGTGAGAAAACCAAGAAACACAGGAATCACATGCAGGGTCTTAATCTGGACGGTGACTACCATCAACGCCAGGAAGACCCCTAGCCGCCCCCCCCCTAAACGTCGTGTGGTTTTCCCCAGTCGGGCTACTGCTCTTCCTAACATCCGCAAATACACAACCCCAACAATCGCTCCTAAAAAGTAGTTGGCAGCGGTGTTCAGGTCGTAGCAGAGGGCAACAGTAACACCAATCACTGCGGTGGCCATGAGGGTGGTCACCACCAACCAATCCTGTAAGCGCTGATATTCCCCACCCCGGGAATCTGCTCCACTTAGAAAAGTTCCCAGTGAAGAAGGCAAGGCAGAGAAGGAGAAACGCTCAAACATGGATCAATCCCGCGTGGGAACCTGACAGTAACCGAGAGATAAACAAGGGTGATCACAGACTCAACCCAGGGTCAGCAGTGGCATCAAGACCTAAGCAAGGCTTAAGCAATCTTCACCGTTGCGACCACCTATGAGGTTACCAGACAACGGGATCGGGATCCCATCTTTTTTCCTGGGTTTTGCTCCTGTTTCGATTCAGGATTTTTGGGGCATGATGGCGGTGAAATCGGGAAGGGGAAAGAGCATGGCGCAGACGGTGCGGGTGGGGGTGGGCGGGCCGGTGGGATCGGGGAAAACAGCCTTAGTTGAGGCGCTCTGCCGGGCCCTGCGGGATCGTCTTTCGTTGGCTGTGGTCACTAATGATATTTACACGCGGGAGGATGCGGAATTTTTGGTCCGGGCGGAGGCCCTTACCCCGGATCGTATTGTCGGGGTGGAGACAGGGGGCTGCCCCCATACTGCGATTCGGGAGGATGCTTCTTTGAATTTGGATGCGATTCGGGAGCTGGAGGCCCGGTTTGAGTTGGATTTGTTGCTGGTGGAGTCTGGCGGGGATAATCTGGCGGCTACGTTTAGCCCGGAGTTGGTGGATAGCTGCATTTATGTGATTGATGTGGCAGAGGGAGATAAAATCCCCCGCAAGGGTGGACCTGGGATTACCCGCTCCGATCTTTTGGTGATTAACAAAATTGATCTGGCTCCCTATGTGGGGGCAGATCTGGGGGTGATGGAACGGGACGCGCGGCGGATGCGGGGAAACCGACCTTTTGTCTTTACCAACCTGCGCACGGGGGAAGGGCTGCCTGCGATTCTTGCCTGGCTGGGATCCCATGTTTTGTTCCGCCCCCTTGATTAGGTTGGGGACTCTGAGTTGGGGATTGAGCTCTGGGCAATAGCGCCGGTCTGTAGGGCTTGGTGCAGGCGATCCAGAAGAACCAGGTCAATGTGGTCGTAGGCACGTTGGGCAAGGAGATCGGAAATGGTGGCAGCCTGATGGGCATCGAGAACTCGTGCTGTCAAGGCTCGCTGGACAATATCGAGAATGGTCATCGAGGGATCCTCTGGCTGGATAGAGCTATTTCTCCCCAGCACCCCTGCATGGCTCTCCGCTAAAGGTTGGGATCCCGATACGCGCTTTGGCGGATTGTTAGGTTTGGCTGTCCTCCCCCCGTGATAGTTTGGTGCGGACTTTATCCAGGCGATTTTCGGCATCGGCCATCACGGTTTCCAAATCTGTGAGGATCTCGCCGGGTTGATTTTCCAGGAGGCGGGTGGAGAGGGAAATGCGTCCTTTGGTGAGATCGAGTTCGATGATGACTGCTTTCAGGGTTTGACCGACCTGAAAGTGCTGGGTGAGGTCTTTGATGTAGGTCTGGCTGATTTGTTTGATGTGGAGCAGTCCTGAGGTGTCGCCAAATTGCAAAATCAAGCCAAAGGGTTTGATGGCGGCAATAGTAGTGGTGACGAGGGTGCCGACACTGTAGGACTCAAATAGGGTAGCTTGGGCCACGAGGCGTTGGGAGAGCACAAGTTTGTTGCGGGCCCGATCTACTTCGAGGAAGGCGGCTGTAATTTTTTGCCCGACGAGGGATTCCAGGTTGTCCCGGTCGAGGAGTTGGGAGCGGGGAATAAACCCTCTCAGTCCTTTGACATTGACGGTGACCCCGCCGCGGTTGACCCCGGCGACTCGCACGGTGATGGGTTGATTGTGGGTTTTGCCTGCCGCCAAGTCCTCCCAGAGGAGGTTGAGTTCGAGCCGCCGCCGCGAGAGGAGAATTTGTCCATCGGCGTCTTGACCGCGGATGACCAAAAACTCGTGTTGGGATCCCTCAGGCAGGGCAACGGCAGCATCGGCGACGGGGCGCAGGGAGATTTCCCCTGGCGGGACAATGCCGAGATTCTTGCCGCCAACATCCACAAAGACTCCCTTGAGGGTGTCATGGCTGACGACTTTGCCCTGGACAACTTGCCCTGGTTCGAAGCTGTAGACTTGCTCATCGAGGAGCTTGGCAAAGTCTTCGCTGGAAAAGGCTTGACTAACACGACGGGGAGAACGACTGGACATAGGCTAGGTATGGGCAAATACGGATCAATCTTACCCTCTGGTTCTGGAGGGCAATGGCAGAGATACCAGGAATCCTTATTGTGCTTGCGCCCGTCATGGCACGGACATGCTCCAGCATCACCCATAACGCCCATAATGAGAGGGGGATCCCTGTACCGATATGGCTGTGCCAGTGGTTTTGTTTGATTTTGATGGCACCATTGCCGATACCCTCCCCTGTCTGTGGCAAATCGGGGCAGGCTTGGCAGCAGAGGCGGGCTATCCATCTTTACCGGCTCTGGAAAAGCTCCGGCAAATGAGCAGTCAAGAGGTGCTCGCTGAGTTGGGGATCCCCTTGATCCACTTGCCCTGGGTGGTGCGCCGCTTACGGAGGGAACTCTACCGCCGTATTCCTGAAGTGCCAGTGTGTTTGGGGATGAAGGCTGCTCTGCAGAGTTTGCACGCACGGGGCTGGGTTTTGGGGATTGTTACCTCAAATTCCACTCGCAATGTCCGCGCTTTTTTGCGTCACCACGAGATGGAACCCTGGTTCTCGGTTATCCACTCTGAGTCTTCTTTGTTGGGGAAAAGTCGGATTCTCGGCCGCTTGATCCATCAGCATCAGTGGCAGAATGTGGTGTACGTGGGGGATGAAACCCGGGATGTCCTGGCCGCCAAAACAATCGGGATCCCTGGTGTTGCTGTGGCATGGGGATTCAACACTGTTTTAGCTCTGGAAAATGCTGAACCTCAGGCCCTTGCTCTCACTCCAGCGGAGTTGGTGGGGATCCTCGCGGGGTGGTTCCCTGATCCAGATCCCACTGACATCGCCTAGGATTGAGAAGATTGAGAAAAATCTAGGGAGTGCCTATGAGCTTGTTTGGCATGGGGGCGCCGGAATTGGCGGTCATTGGTGTGATTGCGTTGGTGATCTTTGGCCCCAAGAAGCTACCGGAGTTGGGCAGTTCCATTGGTAAGGCGCTGCGCAGCTTCAAACAAGAAATGAATACCCACGACACTCCTGCTATGGAAGAGTCTGCTAAGGACGAATAGCTATTACTAGTGTATTTTGGGATGCAGCTATCCTAATATGCGCTAGATATGGCTGAGCCGACTGATTTTGAGATTATGTTGCATGTGCAGGGGCGAATGCCTCAGGCTTTTGCCATGCTGCAACAGCGCTATCAGTCCCGGCTTTTTACCCTGGCTCGCTCTTTGGGGTGCTCGGTTCAGGATAGTGGTCAGGTGGTGCAGCGGGTCTGGACGTTTGTGTGGAAAAACGCCGAACACTTTGATCTGGAGCGGGAGCGTTCTGTTGCCCTGTGGCTGTATGAACTTACGGCGTACTATGCCCAAACCCAGTTGGCAAACCGCCGCCTGCGGTGGCAGGAATGGCTGGTGGGAACTCTGGCGCTGGTCATGGTATTCAGTCTGGGTCTTCTGGGAGTTTCTTTTTACCCAAGGCTGCGTCAGTGGGGGGTAACCTTGGCCCGAGCCTGGGTGGGATCCCCAGATTTAGGGGTTTTGGAGCGGACGTGGCGGCAAGCTCAGGACACTCGCGTGTTTGTCTTGCGGGGCGTGGCGGGGGATCCCCCTTGGGAGGGGTTGTGGTCCCCGCGGCATCGCCAACTGTTGCTGGTGGGGGAAGGGATCCCGACTCCCCCTGCGGGGCAGGTTTATCAACTTTGGGCGGTGTTTTGGCAGGGGGATGACCTGCCTACTCAAGAGCTGGAAAGTGGCGGAACGTTTGTGGGGGACAGTGAGTACTGGTTGAGTAGTCCTTTTCTACATGGGCAACCAGAACGCATCTTGATTACCCGGGAAAAGCAACCAGGGGGGATCCGTCCAGGAGCTACCATTCTCTGGGATAGTGCCCTTTCTGGGGATCCGGAGTAGCGGATGTTGGAATACACTGAAGTTTTGTCCTTGACTCGGCTTCCTCATGTCTCTGGAGCAGGCGATTTCTCAGTTCAACCAAGGGGAGTTTTACCAGTGTCACGATACCCTGGAAGCCCTGTGGATGGAGGCTGGGGATCCCCAACGGCGTTTTTATCAGGGACTTTTGCAGATTGCGGTCGCCTACTATCACTGGGGCAATGGCAATCGCCGTGGCTGTGCCATGCTATTGGGGGAAGGGCTGCGGAAATTGCAAAGTTTTACTGATGCAGACTCTCTGGGATTGGATGTGGATGTTCAGTCTTTGTTGACCACGGTGGCTGAGCATTTGACCGCCCTTCACGCCGGGCAAGCCTTATCCGGGATCCCGAAAATTCAGGTACTCTCCAGCAAGCCTCCCAGGCACTCAACCTGATGCAGCACTGGATACTGACTGACTGATGGATACTGAAA
>Ga0272446_1004800_pt1 | contig 15611 bp, 15 predicted proteins | sample YNPCB0061_FD_194587 | JGI IMG/M metagenome (GOLD analysis project Ga0272446, IMG submission 194587) | Hot spring microbial mat communities from Yellowstone National Park, WY, United States - YNP-CB-006-1 | ecosystem: Environmental > Aquatic > Thermal springs > Hot (42-90C) > Sediment | place... | reverse complement strand
CTACTTTTGATGGCTTATTTTTGAGATTGGTAATAAAAATTAGTAGTATCTTTTTCCAAAAAGCGATTGATTTCTACAAATAAGTTTTCTACTGTTTTGTCTGAGAGAATAGTATATATTACTCTATTTTTTTGGCTATACGAAAGCATATTGACCACTCCATACGCTTTGGCAATAAAGACAGCATCATCTTTATTCTCCTCCAATTCTGTTCGCTTAAATTTACTAATAGTAACTTGTTTTTTACCCATATAGAATACCTTACTCCCTACCAGCCTGCGCTGTACATCAGGCTTATAATCACCTACTTTCATCAGCAAAATGCTGTCTTTCACCTCTATATCCATCATTAGTTTCAATGGATTACCTGCCGAGTCTGCTAAGTAATACTGGTATTTTTGCAGGCTATCGCTTCGGTTTTCTACAACAAGTTTAAAATCAAATTTATCTACCTCAATCGCATTGCCCCAAAAATATCGGAAGGCTTTACCTTGATAAGTTGTTGAATCAGAGGAGCTTTCTGGTTGGCAGGATAAAAATGATAAAGGTAAAAGTAATAATCTGAAAAGATAAATTTTTTTCATAATCTTAAACTCTGCTTACAACCTCAATCTTTCAACTTCCCAAAAGTTTATACTTAAGCGAAATTGGTTTTGATTGAAAACTAATGTTTATAAGGTTTCAAACCTCATCAACGTTTGCAAACCATTTTGTTTTAAATATAAAATTTTTGAAAAGTTATGTCAAGACTAAAACTAATTTTTGTTGAGTATAAAAACTTTCATAAAGAGCATTTATTCTATTACCACACCCATACTTGCAAACTTTTCTATTCGCTTATCTATGCGTTCTGCCACGCTCATTTGAGCAAGTTCGGAATAATAAGTTAAAATGGCTTGTTTTACAGCATTTGCAGTAGCCTCTTTATTGGTGTGCGCTCCGCCAAGTGGTTCTTCTATAATGCCATCAATCAATTTAAAAGCGAGCATATCTTTGGCAGTAAGTTTCATGGCGGCAGCAGCTTGTTCTTTGAAATCCCAACTTCTCCAAAGAATGGTAGAGCAGTTTTCTGGGGAAATTACTGAATACCAAGTATTTTCTAACATCAAAACTCTGTCCCCTATCGCAATGCCCAAGGCGCCCCCTGATGCTCCTTCTCCGATGACTATGCAAATCACAGGCACTTTGAGCATAAACATTTCTTTCAGGGTGCGGGCTATTGCTTCTGCTTGTCCTCTTTCTTCTGCTTCTATGCCAGGGTAAGCCCCGGGTGTATCTATGAAAGTAACAATAGGCTTGTCAAATTTTTCTGCTAACTTCATCAATCTCAGCGCTTTGCGATAACCTTCGGGATTTGCCATACCAAAATTGCGAAACTGCCGTTCTTTGGTATTGCGACCTTTCTGCTGTCCGATGAGCATAAAAGTTTGCCCTTCTATCGTTCCAAAACCGCCTACCATTGCTTTGTCGTCTTTTACGGTGCGGTCGCCAAACAGTTCTATGAAATCTTTGGTAATACTGTATATATAATCTAAGGTATAAGGACGCTCAGGATGGCGAGAAAGTTGGACACGCTGCCAAGGGGTTAGGTTCTGATAAGTTTCTATTTTGAGTTGTAAAATTTTATTCTCAACCACTTTCAAGGCAGATTCCGAATCAGCATCATGCTTATCGCCCAACTGTTGCTTCATTTCTGCTAAGCGTGCTTCTAATTCTGCAATTGGTTTTTCAAAGTCCAATAAAGTCATATATTTAATGGTGAATTAATCCTTTTCAGTTTACAAGAGGCAAATTTATAGAAAAGAAAATGAGAAATCGGTATTTGATTTTGAAATTAAAACTTTGCCCTCTAATATTGCCAAAAAACAAACAAAGAACACATCAAAATCATGTCATTGGAGGAGTTTTTTAAGCAGGCACAGCAGGCAAGTCGCCAACTTAATTTGATAGAAGATAATATTATAAATTTGATAATCAATGAAGTAGCTGATTTAACTATACAGCAGTGCGAGTTTATTTTAGCTGAGAACGCCAAGGACTTAGCCCGCACGGATAAGGCTGACCCTAAATATGACCGACTCCAACTAACGCACTCACGCATAGAAGGAATTGCCCAAGATATGCGTAAAGTTAGTCAGTTGGCTTCTCCCTTAGGAAAACTTTTAGAGGAGAAAAAGTTACCTAATGGACTTCATTTGCAAAAGGTAAGCGTTCCTCTGGGCGTAGTAGGCATTATCTACGAAGCTCGTCCCAATGTAACTTTTGATGTTTTTGCCCTTTGTTTGAAAGCAGGAAATGTATGTTTGCTCAAAGGAGGGAGCGATGCGCATTTTTCTAACACAGCTATTATTAATATTATTTATCAAGTGCTTGATAAACAAGGTATTAGTAAAAATATTGTGCAACTTCTACCACCAGAAAGAGAAGCTACCGCCGCCTTGCTCAATGCAGTAGGGTACGTAGATGTAATTATTCCCAGAGGAAGCCAGCAACTCATTGATTTTGTGAGGGAAAACTCCAAAGTGCCTGTCATAGAAACAGGAGCGGGTATTGTGCATACTTATTTCGATGAAAGTGGTAACTTAGAAAAAGGGAAAGCCATTATTCACAATGCCAAAACACGCCGAGTAAGCGTATGCAATGCCTTAGACTGCTTAGTGATTCACCAAAATCGCTTACAAGATTTGCCTGCTTTGGTGGAGCCGCTTGCTTTGCACCAAGTAGAAATTTTTGCCGATGAGAAAGCCTTTGAAGCATTAAAAAACACGTCTTATCCTGCTTACCTGCTTCACCAAGCAAGACATGAGCATTTTGGAACAGAATTTTTGGCGTATAAAATGTCTATCAAGACAGTAGGAAATCTCTCAGAAGCCTTAGACCACATTGCCCAATATAGTTCCAAACACAGTGAAGCGATTATTAGTGAGAATGAGCAAGTGATTAATCAGTTTTTAAAAGTTGTAGATGCTGCCGTAGTCTATGCCAATACTTCTACCGCATTTACCGATGGGGCGCAGTTTGGCTTGGGTGCAGAAATAGGCATTAGTACCCAAAAACTCCACGCCAGAGGTCCTATGGGCTTAGCCGAAATCACCTCTTACAAATGGATAGTCAAAAGCAATGGGCAAGTCAGAAATCCGTAGGACTTACTCTTTTTGTCCTTCTACCTCCTCTAAGAGGAGTTGGAAAGCTTCCAATACTTGTTTGTAATCTTCGTTTGCTAAGTTTCTATTTTCCTGTGCGCACTTTTGCTTAAATACTTCCAAAGGAGTAAGTTCGCTCAAAGATGGTAGATTAGTTGGCTCGCTCTGAGGCAGGCATGTTACGTCGTAGTCTATGTTTACTTTCAAAATATTGATGCCTTTTTCTTTGCCTAAGGTTTGGATTTTTTCGCTCAAATTGCTTACATATTCTTGTAAAACGACCTTGACTTCTGCCCAAGGAGTCAGAGAACTCTTTTTCTCGTAGCTTAAAATTTTCTTTTCTACCTCTGCTAGTGAACCTTTGAAACTCAGCAGAGGACGAGTCAAAGGAATTTCTACTTCTTGTATAGAGGTAAGTCCATGGGCTTCTATTTCTACAATAGTTATTTGCTTTCTGTCGCTGTACTCGCTGAAACTCAAAGGAATAGGCGAGCCAGAGTAGCGAATGTGCTGATTGCCTCCGACTTTTTGAGGGCGGTGAATATGCCCTAAGGCAACGTAATCAAAAATCGTAGGCAATTTTTCTACTTCTATCTGCCCTTGATTGCCGATGTGGATTTCTTTCTCGCTGTCAGAGGTTTGACTTTTGGCAGCATACAAATGCCCCGTAGCAAGGATAGGAATATGGGCTTTTTTATAATCAGTAACCAAATCTGCTACTTGGTGATAGTGCTGAATAATTCCCTCTTTGATACGCCTTTCTGTTTCAGTGATGTTTTCAGCACTGATTGCCTTGCGAATATCGCTATCTCTTAGAAAAGGAACTGCACAGATTACTAAGGCGACCTTGTCTTTCTCTTCAATCAACACAATTTCATCTTGCAGGTTATCACTTGCTTTGCCTACAATATGCACATTTAAGAATTTAAGAATTTCTTTGGGTGCATTCAGATTAGTAGGTGAATCGTGATTCCCTCCAATAATCAACACATTTTTGCACACTGTACGGCGTACGTCAGCTAAAAAGCGATAATACTGCTCCTCCGCCCAATGTGGAGGATTGGCAGAGTCAAATATATCTCCCGCAACCAATAATAAGTCAATTTGCTCATTTTCAATGGTATCTAATAACCAGCTTAAAAATAGCTTATGCTCCTCGAGGCGGGTATTCTCCTGCCCTTTGAGGTAATGTCCTAAATGCCAGTCAGCGGTATGTAAAATTTTCATGAGAATTTTTTACTTCTGTTTTAATATCCTTGTGTAAAAATAGGAAAAAATTGATACTATGATTTGAAAATATGCAATTTATTCCTACCTTTGCAATCCGTTTAAGGGAAAGTACATTTTGTAAGGGAAAAAGGTATCATTATCATAATAGCTTAAATCATGAAAGTTTGTGAATTAACAGGAAAAAAAGCACGAGTAGGGAATAACGTTTCACACGCAAACAATAAAACAAAACGCATCTTTGCTCCTAATTTGCACAAAAAGCGTTTTTACATTCCTGAAGAAGACAAATGGATTACTTTGAAAGTAAGTACTTCTGCGCTGAAGACCATCAATAAGAAAGGTATTACAGCTGTTTTGAAAGAAGCAAAAGAAAATGGATTAATCAAAAAATGGTAATCTTAAATCATTTATTTTAACGATTTAATTTTGGGAAAACATGGCAAAGAAAGGCAATAGAATTCAGGTAATTTTGGAATGTACTGAACACAAAAACTCAGGCTTACCGGGAATGTCAAGGTACATCACTACTAAAAATAGGAAAAATACCACAGAAAGATTGGAGTTAAGGAAATATAATCCTATCTTGAAAAAATATACTATTCACAAGGAAATAAAGTAAAACTTTTATAGACTATGGCAAAGAAAGTAGTTGCGACATTAAAAAAAGAAGGCGGCGCAAAATACGCCAAAGTGATTAAGGCGGTGAAATCACCTAAAACAGGTGCTTACACTTTCAAAGAAGAGATTGTGCTTGAGGAAGATGCTAAGAAAATACTTAGCGGAAACTAATTTTTAGTATAAAGATTGTAAGTATTTTTTACAGTAAAGTCCCTATTTTTGAAGGGACTTTTTTTATTTTTGTCTGATAACTACTTTACTATGGGTATTTTTGATTTTTTCACTAAGGAAAAAAAAGAGTCCTTAGACAAGGGCTTAGAAAAAACTAATCAAAATTTATTTGGTAAGCTTAGTAGGGCTATTATAGGGAAATCTAAGGTAGATGAGGAGGTACTGGACGAGTTGGAAGAAATCTTGATTTCCTCTGATGTCGGCGTGGATACCACATTAAAAATTATTAAGAGGATAGAAGAACGCGTAGCAAGAGATAAATACTTAAATACCTCTGAATTAGAGCGTATTCTAAGGGAGGAGGTAATTGCTTTGCTCATGGAAAATAAGACTCAGGATTTAGAGGACTTTGTAGTGCCAGACGTAAAAAAGCCTTATGTCATCATGGTAGTAGGGGTCAATGGTGTGGGAAAAACTACCACTATTGGCAAGTTAGCGGCACAGTTTCTAAAAAGAGGCAACAAAGTCGTCTTAGGTGCAGGAGATACTTTTAGAGCGGCTGCCGTAGAGCAACTTAAACTTTGGGGACAGCGCGTAGGAGTGCCTGTCATAGAGCACGGCATGAATACCGACCCTGCTTCTGTGGCGTATGATGCCGTAAAAAAAGGGGTAGAGATGAACGCAGATGTGGTCATAGTAGATACCGCAGGAAGATTGCACACCAAAGTAGGGCTGATGAACGAACTTGCTAAAATTAAAAGGGTGATGCAAAAAGTAGCCGACAACGTGCCACATGAAGTTTTATTGGTCTTAGATGGAAGCACAGGGCAGAACGCCTTTATCCAAGCCAAAGAGTTTACGCAGGCTACAGAAGTTACGGCTTTGGCAATTACTAAGTTAGATGGCACAGCCAAAGGAGGTGTAGTCATTGGGATTTCTGACCAATTTAAAATTCCGGTTAAGTATATAGGTGTTGGAGAGAAAATAGACGATTTACAGATATTTAATCGCAAAGAATTTGTTGATTCTTTATTCAAAACTCAAAAATAGGACATGAAACTTTCTCGCAGTTTTGGCATAGCTTTTTTAGGGGCATTGGCTTTATGGATAGTCAAACTGTATGAGTATTATGCTGGTATATCTTTGATTTACAACTTAGGTTTGTATCCGCGTTCGCTTTTTGGCATCATTGGCATTTTTACTTCTCCATTGGTACATGGTGATTTTTTTCACCTCTTTTCTAATACTGTTCCTCTTATTGTTTTAGGCGGTGGGATTTTGTTTTTTTATCCTTTATTAGCCAAAAAGGTCTTTTTATATATCTATCTCTTGACGGGTATGAGTGTTTGGCTTTTTGCACGCCCATCTTATCACATTGGTTCAAGTGGCTTAATATATGGCTTTGCCGCTTTTCTCTTTTTCAGTGGTATTTTTCGGCGCGACCTTAAGTCTATTGCTGTTGCCATAGCAGTTGCATTTTTGTATGGAGGTATGGTAACAGGCTTATTTCCCACAGGTGCGGGAGTTTCCTTTGAATCGCACCTTTTAGGGGCAGTGGTAGGAGGTCTTTGCGCTTTTTCTTATAAAAATATTAAGGCAGATAAAGAGATAGAAGAAAAAGAACAAGTCCCTAATCCTATTTTTGAAGGATACAGAAATATAGAGGGAAAAAATTTTAAGTATGAGTACAAGGAAGGTAAGGGGTAGGAGGTTGCTTACACCAATCTATGCAGGTAAAAATACTCTAAATGTACTTCCTTGATTAATGGTACTTTCTACTTCTACTCGTCCTCTCATTGCCTCCTTTGAGAAAGTCTTTGGCTTCTGCCTGTTTGCTGTATTGGACTGCTTGAAGATAAAAACTAAAAGCCTTCTCATTATTTGCTTGTTGGAAATAAATGTCTCCAAGGAAAGTATTAAAGTAAGCGATAATGGCTTTATCATTTATGTTTTCTAAATTTTGATTGGCTTTTTGAAAGTAAAAAATAGCTGAGTCCAGTTGATTTTCTGTTTTGTAAATTAATCCCTTTGTACCCCAATAATAAGCTAAAAATTTTTTTTCTCGGGTGCTTTGAGCAATACCAATGGCTTTATCAATATAATCATGGGCGAGAGATAGGTGTTGATTCGTTATGCCATATACCCAAGCAATAATATTGCAGGTATTCGCTTTACCATCTTGATGATTTAGTTTTTCATAAATTCGAAGCGCCTCTAATCCATAAAATATTGCCATGTCATACTGTTTTAATCCATCAGTGTAAGTAATTGATAGAGTAAAATAAGCATCGGCAATACTTGCAAAGTCTTGTAGTTTTTCCGCTCCAGATATAGTGTATTGTTCTAATAATTGGTGATAGAGTAAAATTTTATTGGTATCCTCTTGGGCATTATTCAAGGCGACTTCAAGTCTATCTATAATATATGATTTCTGCCCCCATGCTAATTTGAGGGACGGATATATTATCACAAATAAGCATAAGAATATACATTTACGTTCCCTACACATACAGTACTTTCAGATTTTCTTCTTCTACTTTCGATGTTTCAAACAAAATATAACAACTAAGATAAAAAACTTAAACAAAAAACTTATAAATGTTGATTGAAAAGCCAAGGAAGCAGGTTGGGTTCTTGATAGACTCTGTCCCAGCTATCATGCCTTGTTTGAGGATATTCGGTATAAAGAACTTTGCCACCTACTTTTTTCAGGGCTTCGTACATTCGGCGAGAGTATTCTACTTTGACAACCTCGTCTTCTGCCCCATGAAATAGCCAAATAGGAGTATTTTTCATGCGCTCTGCCATTTGCTCTATACCTCCTCCACAAATAGCCACCACAGCTGCAAAAAGGTCAGGTCTGCGCATAGCTACATCTAACACTCCAAATCCACCCATAGACAAGCCCATGATATACAATCTCTTTGTATCAATCGGATAGTTTTTTAATAGAAAATCGATGGTATCTAATACCAACTGCATGGTGGGAGAAACAGATTGGTTATAAACCGCATTGTCCCAACCAGAAGTTCCCCAACGCAGTTGCGGAGGGCATTGAGGAAACATAACAAAAGCAGGGAAATTTTTTCTATTAGCAGGTGTTAAGAACAAAGCTCCGCCATTTCTAAGTTGTGTTTCATTGTCTTGCCCACGTTCGTGCACACCGTGTAAGTGTATGACCAAAGGATAAGTATGATTATCAATAATCTGAGGCTTTAATAAACGATAAAGTAGTTTTTCTCCTTTTTGATTGGTAAAGATACATTTTTCATATTCACTAAAATCTGCCATACTATTGTAATGAATTATCTCCTTGACTTACCTGTTGGCGTTTGATAGGTTTTGTATTTATTTTTTTTATCCGTGCTTTTCCATCTGGGGCAAGCATTACACTAACGCTTATCTGCACGCTGTCATTAAGCGTTAGCTTTTCTACTTTAAGCGCGTTCTCGGCACTTGTGAAATAGGACTCTATGCCTGCCTTGACAGAAATAGACTGGAGCGTATCATAGCCGTAGGTATCCTCTGCAATTACCTGTAAGAACTTTTTACTCTCAGGGGGATGCTGCCATAAACCTACTGGCTCATAAAAGCCATTTTTTAACGCCAATTCTACATACAATTTATCTCCGAATCTATATTTGCCAAATCTATCTAAGTCATTAGCTAACTCATTAAGATTGATATTGTTAAAGGTATATTGCAAGTCCACATAGTTTCCTCTAAAAATATCTCTGGGGTCTCGCGGAAGCACCCTAAAAATTACCTCTTCGCCTATCCATAGGGGATAAAAAGCCTTTCCAAGCATGCCCACTAAAATCAATATCTGGAAAGTAATTATTCCTATCAGTAATATCTTTTTCTGCATAAAAATCTGATTTACCAATGTAGTAACTAAGATAATGTAATTTTTAGGAATTTTTATAAAAATTTGAAAGGAGTTTTTTTTAAAAAAAGTTGGCATCAGCAAGCCAAATGCTTTACTGATGCCAACTTCGTACATTTTTCTTTCCAAAGAAGATTTAAAAAAAGAAAAATATTTATCTCGTTAGTAGCCTGGGTTTTGCTTCAAAGTAGGCTGACCACCTGCTGTAGAAAGCACGATTTGTTGCTGAGGGATAGGATAGTACTCGTTCTTACCTCTGGTAAACCTTGCACCTTGCAGATAGCTTCTTAATGTTCCCTCTTTAGCATAGTAAGCATTAAGTTCTTGCTCTGCAATGCCCCATCGAACCAAATCAAAGAAACGATGCCCTTCCATGCCTAACTCTATCCTTCTCTCGAAACGTACTGCCTTGGTTGCAAACTCCTTGCTTGTCCAAGGAGTATTGTAAGGCTCTACTCGATAATTAGCTGCGGGTGTATTGTCTGGATTCCTAACTATACAACCACTTTTAGCTCTGTTTCTCACTTGGTTTACCAAAGCTCTGGCTCTTTCCAAATTACCTAACTCTACTTCTGCCTCAGCCAACATCAACAATACGTCTGCATAGCGAATGATATTGTAGTTATTGGCATTTGCTCCTTGCGCCCAACCTGAAGCTCCAGAAAGGGTGCCTTGTTGTGAGCGGTAGAAAACGTTTTTCTTAGGAGCATAAGGACCTCCGAAAGCTTGGTCGCGAATCCATGCTTGTCCGGGATGTGGTCCCCAGTCTAAGTAAGGAATACCTCTGCGTCCTACTGTCCAGTCCAAACGAGGGTCAAGAGGACCTGTATGAGGAGTAAAGGGGCTATTAGTAGCAACACCTTGGTCATTTTTTACATCTGTATTATTATACGTATCTAACAAAGGTAAGCCATTAGCATCTACTTGGAAAGCATTGACCAAGTTTTGAGAGGGCTGGTGAAAGCCACAGCAACCGCCAGGACCGCCTGTATAAGGATAGTTCAAAATTTCTCCATAGTTACCGTTCAGGTTGTCCGCACTACCATCATTTACAGAAGACTGTACAGCAAAAACAGATTCAGGACCGTTTTTAGTAGCAGGATTAAAATTATCATGGTAGCAAGCAGCAAGGCTATATACGCCACTGGCTACTACCGCATCAAACTGTTGTTTAGCCTCATTAAACTTCTTTTGGAAAAGAAAAACCTTACCAAGCAGTGCTTGTGCGGCTCCTTTAGTAGCTCTGCCTACGTCTGATTGGCGTAGTGGCAGATTATCAACTGCAAACTTCAAATCAGCCTCTATCTGTGGATAGATGTCTTTATCATTCGGAATTTTGAAATCAGTAGCATTCTCATCTACATAAGGAACCATATTCCACATTTTTTTCAACTCGAAGTGATAATGTGCTCTTAAAAAGCGTCCCTCTGCGGTTCTTATTTTCTTATTTGTTTCATTGAGGTCTGGTGCTGCTTTTATTGCTCTCAATGCAAAGTTGGAACGTGAAATACCGTCATACAGTACCCTCCAACGAGTTTCAAAATACTCATTATTAGGTAGCCCCGCCATTCTCTCGATAGGCGTAATTGCGGGTTGGTCGCCAGGGTCGCTACCTTTATAAGCATCGCCACCTGCTATACTGCCAAATACCCAATTCGTTGCTGACCCTTGCCAAGGTCCCCCGTTACCCCAGCCAGAATATCCATCTAAAGATGAATAAGCCGCTATCAAGAGTGCGTCTGCTCCTTTAGCACTTTGTAGAGCAGGCTCACTTACTACGCCTAAGGGCTCTTTTGTAAGGAACTTTTCCCCACAAGCATACACTAAGGCAACAATTAAAATGAAGGTAAGAATTACAATTTTTTTCATATTTATCAGAAAATTAAACCTTTATTTAAAATATAATGAATAACTTTTTTGTTTTGAAAAGCTTAAAAAAGTTTACCAACAGAAAAGGATAAAATTATTTAAAATCCGATACTTAACCCAAGCAAGAAAGTTTTAGGTGCAGGATATGCTCCATAGTCCACCCCAATAGTACGGTCGCCCCCTGTGCCAAAGTTAGCCAAGGTAATCTCAGGGTCTAAGCCGCTATACTTTGTAATAGTAAAAAGGTTTTGTGCTTGTAAATATACACGCAAACGCTCTATGCCGACTTTCCCCAAAGCTGTAGAAGGGAGATTATATCCTATTTGTATGTTCCTTGCTCTTAAATAAGAACCTTTTTCTACATAGTAAGAGGAAGGTACAGCATCGGCACTACCATTGTCGCTATCCCATCTTGGCATGGAGGCATTAGGATTTTGCTCAGTCCAAGTATCTAACAATCGGGTGCTTCTATTGCCTTGGAATACGTTGAAGTCAGTTTGATATTTAAAGAAGTTAAAAATATCATTTCCTTGCACTCCTTGTAAGAACACGGTCAAGTCAAAGCCTTTATAAGATGCATTAAGGTTAAAACCATACGTAAATTTAGGGTGTGGATTGCCTATGACCGTATTATCGTCTGCATTGACTACACCATCTCCGTTGATGTCGCGGAAGCGGAAGCGACCGGGACGGATAGCATCTTGGTAGGGTGTATTGGGATTACCGTCTAAGGCGTTCGCTGCTTCTACTTCGGCTTGACTACGGAAGATACCATCTTGGAAATAGCCCCAGAACATACTCAAAGGTTGCCCCACAATACTGCGTGTTAGGTTTCCAATCCTGCTTCCTCCATCAGCTATAAAGTCATTGTCGATGCCAGAGATATTTAAGAGTTTATTTCTGTACAAAGAAATGTTTGCATTGACGCTATATTTGAGGTCGCCATTCATGGCATCTCCGTTGTAAGTAAGGGCAAAATCTAAGCCTCTGGTCTGCATAGAACCAATGTTAGTAACAATAGAAACAGGCGCTCCTATGTTATTACCCGCTGTGGCAGGTTGCTGGATATTGTAAAGCAGGTCAGTGGTTTTTCTATTATAAGCATCTATGTTTAATTCTAAGTTCTTCAGCAAAGTTACGTCTAAACCTACATTGGTGGTAGCTGTTGCCTCCCACTTGATGTTAGGGTTACCTGTACTTTGTGGCGCAAAACCTAATACTGCTGAATTGCTTGTTCCTCTAATATCATAGAAAGTTTCATTAATACTGCTCCCAAGAGTAGAATAAGAAGGATAATCTCCAAAGCCGTCATGGTTTCCTGACTGTCCCCAACCCGCTCTGATTTTAGCAAAATTGATAATATCATTGTTTTTTAAGAAATCTTCGTCAGAGAGTACCCAGCCTGCACTGAAGGCAGGGAAAACGCCATATCTATTGGCTTGACCAAAACGAGAAGAACCATCTCTACGAACAGTAGCAGAGAACAAATATTTTTCTTTGAAACCATATTCTGCTCTACCAAAAATAGAGAATAATGCCCATTCACCGCCACCACCAAAGGAGTTAGGTAAGCCAGCCCCTGCATTGATAAAGCGGAAGTTGAGGTCATCAGTAAAGAAGTTGTTACGTCCAGTGCCAAAATCCCTAAATGTATTTCGGATAGCTTCTGTCCCTACATAAGCATTTAACTTGTGCACCTCATTAAAGGTACGATTGTAAGTTAAAGTATTTGTCCATGTCCAGTTGGAGTTCCAGTAAGTGTTTACGTCCAAACGGTTAGAAGCACTTGGTTCTGCTGCCTCAATGTTACGAATGCTGTAAAAACTTCCATGACCTATGTTGTAGTCTAAACCAAAACTTGTTTTTGCCACTAAGTTTTTAGCAATATCTACTTCTGCAAACACATTACCAAAAATTCTCATATTGCGATACTTGTTGTCTTTATTGCGCACTAATTGGGCGACGGGATTTTGCGCATTACCTAAGTTGGTACCTTTATGCCCTGCAAAGTTGCCAGCAATGTCATATACAGGAACAATGGGCTGCGCTCTATATACACCCGATACGGGATTTCCTTCACTTTGATTTCCCGCAGGCATTTCCACTCGCTCTGTATAGCCTATTTGTAAGTTCTGACCTATACGCGCCCTATTAGCAACGCTAAATTCTGTATTTGCTCTGACGGTATATCTCCTAAAACCAGTATGAATAATGATACCATTCTGCTCCAAATAGTTTCCAGAGAACATATACCTTGCTTTATCAGTACCGCCAGAGGCTGTCAAGTTATAGTTCTGCCAAATAGCAGGCTTAGCAATCTCTCTCCACCAGTCAGTACCTTGCTTATTAGCGCGAGTAATCAAAAATTTAGTTCTACCAAACTCTGGGTCATCAATGTCAGCAGAATAGTTGGCAGGATTCACTCTTGGGTCGCCTTCTTTGGCTCCTGCGGGGAAGATATAATCGGGAATAACAGGATTCGGACCGCTACCATACTGCGCGGAAGATGGGTTGGTCTGCCCTGCGGGAAGTCCTGTATTTCGCTGACGCAACCACTCTAATTCTGCTAATTGTTGAACGTTCATTAAATCAATATACTTGCGTGGAGTTTGTACTCCCGTGTAAGCATCAAAACTCACCTTAGGTGCCCCAGATTTCCCCTTTTTCGTAGTGATGATGATAACCCCATTACCAGCTCTTGCTCCGTAGATAGAAGCTACGGAAGCATCTTTCAAAATGGAAATGGATTCTATATCATTTTGGTTAATGCTATTTAATCCTTGTCCATTATCCGATTTAAAAGGCACGCCATCGATTACATAAAGAGGAGAGTTGTCATTGATAGTACCAAAACCGCGAATACGCACCATCGTACTTCCACCGGGCGAGTTGTCGTTGCCTATGGTAACCCCTGCGGCTCTGCCTTGTAGTTGTTGCGCAAAATTAGGCGCAGGAACTGCAAGCAATTCCTTAGTAGAAACAGTAGCAATTGCTCCGGTGATTTCTTTCTTTTGCTGTGTAGAATACCCCGTAACAATTACTTCCTGCAAAGCCGTTACGTCTGCAACCAAGCTCACATTGATAGTACTTTGATTACCTACGGCTATTTCTTGCGTAACATAGCCTACAAAAGAAAATACTAAGATATCAGAACTACCCGCTGGAATGGCAATAGAGTAATTTCCTTGGGCATCGGTAGCAGTTCCTGAGGAAGTACCTTTTACCAATACGGTTACTCCCGGCAGTGCCGAACCACCTTCAGAATCGGTTACTTTTCCGCTAACTCTTTTCTGAGCATACGTGAATGAACTGATGAATAATACGAATAGAAAGGAAAGGATAGGAATGTACCCTACCCAAAGTCGGTCTTTGTTTTTCATTTTCATACTAATTTTTGTTTGTTAAAAAAACTACGATTTAGATTTGTTTGCGAACCTTAGTGTAAAATTAAAAATAATCTTAAAAAAAGTAAAAAATAATTAGAATTTTTTAATGTTTTATCACTTGTTAATACACTACTAAATTTTATCCTATAAAATAAAAAAATTTCCAAAGTGAGTACAAAATTGATAAAATAGGCTCTATGTCTATAAAGAATACTCAAAAACATGAATTGCATAAATATTGGAATAAAATGAACGCAAACAACTATCAAGATTACTTATTGGAGGATTTTTTGGGAAATAAGCATTTCAGAGATTGGGTAAAATATCCTAACGAGCAGGCTGATGAGTTTTGGAAAAGTGTGCAAAAGCAGTTCCCAGAAAAAGAAGAGATGATTGCACAGGCAAGATTGATTTTACTTGGTTTTTCTATAAAGGAGGATAGTGTGAGTAAGGAGTATATAGACTTATCTTGGCAAAAAATGCAACAAAAGCAAAAACTTTCAGTTCACCAGAAAAATCCGCAAAGACAGTTTTTCTCAGCACCTTCTGTACGCATATACATGAGAATAGCGGCAAGTCTTTCACTGCTTGCAGTAGTTAGTGTAGTATTCTGGTATAGCTATCTAAGAGTTGAGCCTATTGTTTATCAAACAAGATATGGTCAGATGCAAACGATTGTATTGCCTGATGGTTCAAAAGTAGTACTTAATGCCAACAGCCGTTTAGAAGTGTATAAAGAATGGAAAGACTCGGAAAGCAGGGAAGTAAACCTAACAGGAGAAGCATTTTTTGAGGTAGCAAAAAAACCTGCTACCCAGCAGAAATTCATCGTACATACAGCAGATTTAGACATAGTGGTATTGGGGACGAGTTTTAATGTGAGTGATAGGAATGCTAAGACCAAAGTAGTACTGAAAGAGGGTGCTGTAACGCTTCAACTGAATACCCTGCGTGAAGCAAAGCAAGAAATAGTCATGCAAGTAGGGGAGATGGTAGAATTTTCTAAGAAAGAAAATAAACTTATTAAACGCAAAGTCAATACAGAAAGATACGATTCTTGGAAGGAAAACAAACTAATTTTTGAAGACACGCCTATGTATGAGATTGCTCTTTTAATCCAAGAAAACTATGGGTTAAAGGTCAATTTTGAGGATGAGGCTTTAGCAAAGCGTAAAATTACAGGTACGATTCCAAGTCAGAACTGGCTTTGTTGCAACGTATATTTATGACTTCGTTTTCACCACATCTAATTTTTGAAAATTTTGGTAGTTTTAGGCATACCCATATTGGTAAAAACGTTTAAAATCT
>Ga0272446_1004799_pt1 | contig 15611 bp, 14 predicted proteins | sample YNPCB0061_FD_194587 | JGI IMG/M metagenome (GOLD analysis project Ga0272446, IMG submission 194587) | Hot spring microbial mat communities from Yellowstone National Park, WY, United States - YNP-CB-006-1 | ecosystem: Environmental > Aquatic > Thermal springs > Hot (42-90C) > Sediment | place... | reverse complement strand
ATCAATAGACTGATGCACAGCAGTAGCAGGGCGATCGCCCGAATCAACCAGCTCTTCAATTTGGCTCACCTCCAGTGATTGCCAGTGAGAAAACCCTATCGCCAGAATAGCGTTCCTGGCCATGTCGTTATCTACTCCAGCAATAGCTGAGGCAGATCCCTAAGAAACAAAGATACCTGATAGACCACAGCAGCCCTAAGTCAGAACCCTGATGCAAAACAACGATCCCAGTCGCACCCGCCTTTATCAGGATTGTTTTTGCTGTTACTAGCCTGGAATTCAATCAACTGATGGCCAATTCTCTCACATCCGTCTTTTGCGGGCAGTTTATACTTTTGCAAGATTTCGGAGGGGAGATCGCATGCGGTCTTATCGGAGGACAGCGATTGTCGGTGGGCTTTTGCTCCTGGCCCTTTGGTTAAGCCAATTGCCACGGGTGCAGTTAATTCGTCTGCGCCTTACCCGCCAATGCCCTGGCTGCAACCTCGAAAAAGTCAATCTGGCAACGATGGATCTGCATCAGGTTGACCTACGCCAAGCTCGTCTGCGGGCAGCGAACTTAAGGGAAGCTGACTTAAGTGGGGCTAACCTGGCGGCGGCAGATCTGCAAGAAAGCAATCTCAGTCTAGCTAATTTAAGTCAGACAAATCTCACCAATGCCGATTTACAAGCAGCAGATTTGAGTGGGGTCAATCTTGTCAGGGCTAATCTTCAATTCGCTAATCTCACCCGGGCGACACTGCTCTTTGCGGATTTGAGCAACTCTAACCTGACCGGAGCCAAGCTGCATCAAGCGGAATTGCATGACGCGATTTTACCACCCGGCTTTCGACCCGTCTGGTAAAGAATAGGACTAACGCTGCTAGTGGATCAGGGAGGGGCTAGTTGGGCCATTCGGCTGGTCAGGGCAGAATGATGACAGCAGCCCAACCTGTGCCAGCTACTTGCGGAGTGGGGAAGACCCTTGACGCGTGGAATTGCGCCGAATTCTCCTAGCAAAATCCAGAGAGAACCGCGATCGCCCGTCAGGATTCGGTAAGATCGGCTTGATTAATTACTTACCAATCGGTACCAAGTTATCCATGCTAAGAGCCGGGATTGTAGGACTTCCCAACGTGGGAAAATCCACCCTATTTAATGCAGTTGTTGCCAATGCAAAAGCTCAGGCTGCCAACTTCCCCTTTTGCACCATTGAACCAAATGTGGGAGTGGTGGCCGTCCCCGATGAGCGCTTACAAGTGCTAGCCAATATTTCCGGTTCGGCGGAAGTCATTCCAGCACGGGTTGAATTTGTTGATATTGCTGGGTTAGTTAAGGGTGCTAGCCAGGGTGAAGGGTTGGGTAACCAGTTTTTAGCCAATATTCGGGAAGTCGATGCAATCATCCACGTTGTTCGTTGTTTCGAAAACGATGACATCATCCATGTCGCGGGTTCTGTTGACCCGGTACGAGATATCGAAATTATTAATCTGGAACTAGCCCTAGCCGATTTGGGCCAGGTGGAGAAACGCCTGGAGCGAGCCCGCAAACAAGCGCGGGGCAACAAGGAGTTGCAGGTAGAAGTCGATGCCCTGGAGAAACTGCTGCCTATCTTAAATCAGGGTAAACCCGCTCGGCTGGTGCAGCTAACCGAAGAAGAAAGTCTGGCTATCAAGCCCCTGGGTTTGTTAACCAACAAACCTGTCATTTACACAGCTAATGTTTCAGAAGAAGATCTGGCAACTGGAAATACCTGGGTGGAACAGGTACAGCAACTGGCTGCCCCCGAAAATGCCCAGGTGGTGGTGGTGTCAGCACAGGTAGAGTCTGAGCTGATTGAGTTATCGGCGGCAGAGCGAGCTGACTTTCTCGAATCTCTAGGTGTACAGGAGGGCGGACTCAAATCTTTGATCCGGGCAACTTATGCTCTGCTAGGGTTGCGTACCTATTTCACTACAGGGCCGAAGGAAACCCGCGCCTGGACAATCAAAGCCGGGATGCTGGCGCCCCAGGCAGCAGGGGTGATCCATACCGATTTTGAGCGCGGCTTTATCCGAGCGGAAACAGTCTCCTATGCCGATCTGGTGGCAGCAGGTTCAATGAGCAGTGCCAAGGAGAAAGGATTGGTGCGCAGTGAAGGCAAGGACTATCTGGTTCAGGAAGGAGACGTGATGCTGTTTCGCTTTAATGTTTAGCTGATAGGGAGCTTTGGTCAGCCAGCTTAGGACAAAACCAAATGCTCAACCACCTATGCTGGGTCGGCTTTCTGACTTGTGGTTGCTATGTTTCTCACGCGATCGCGATAAGACTTACCCGTATGCAAGTAGAACGATTAGATAGACGAGGGTTAGTTGGGATATACACCCTCTCTAGCGGGCTTGTCCCGACTCGTCACCAGAGGCTAGAACTGACCGCTCTGGTAAAGGATGATTGATAGCAGGAGCAGGGGTATAGGCCCGATCGCGATCGCTTGAATGCACAAACTCTTCTGCTGCCACCAAATCATACTGAGGTTTTGGGTAAGCTTCTTCGAGGGGAAGAGGATCAGACGTTTCGACCCGGTAGGAGCGTTCTTCTAAATCAGCGCGAGCAGGGCGTTCCTTCAAGTTCAATTCGGGCCGGGCTGGAGGCAAGCGGTCAGGAGTACGCCGAGCGGTGGGTGGCTTCTGCGCTTTAGAGAAGGCTCTCCAAGCGGCCCTTAACCCCACAGCTAGGCTGCGAGTTCCTTGCTGCACCTTACGGGCCTGCTGTCGCACACTGGTAAGACTTTCATCAACTTGTTTGACAACTTGCCCGGCACTTTGGACCCCCTGACTCACATCTTCAGTCAGGTCACTGATTTCCATTCCCGTCAGGCGAATCGACTCCAGGGTGGGGGGAAACTCGCGAGCCAAGGTATCAAATAACTTTTCGGCACTCCGAGCCGCGCGAGCAATTTCTCGCAAAGCTGGAATTGCCACTGCCAGAACCAGCGTGAGGCTAACGGTGACAAACAGAAAGGATAAAACCAGCCAGAACAGAGGATCAGTCACAACAATTATTAAGGTGCTTGGGTAAAAACTCAGTCCACATTCTTTTCACGGGAAACAACAGATTCCATCGCCTCTAGATTTTGGCGCTCTCGCTGGGTGGCTTCGATGCCCACAGAAATTGCATCCTTGAGCCGTGAGAGGGTACTGTCCCAATTGCGCACGGCAGTCTCAGAGAGTCGATCAGCCTGAATTTGCATCGAACTCGAGAGATCTTCCGCTAACTCTGGCAGAGCGTCAGCCGATTTCTTGAGAATCTGGCGAGTTTCGCGCCCTGCGCGGGGTGCCATTAAGATCCCAGCGATTGCTCCAACAGCAGTTCCCAGTAATACTCCACCCCAAAAAGCCCCCGAGCGGTTGTCTGACATAGTGATCTCCTTCGATCGCCGATCGCCATTTCAGATGTTTGATACGGCGGTTTTAATCCAACTCTAACTTACCCTGCGTGTATGCCTGTGCGAACGCAGCAAGTTCGCTTAATTTTGCAGTAGACATGCTGCAATCGCTCAATTCAGTGCATTCAGTGGGTTACTCAGCGCGTCGCGATCGCGCCAGAGTAGCCTTTGGGTTACGTCGATTTTGGCGCAGCCAGAGCATGCGACCCAATCCTAACAGACCCATTACCTGCTGCACCTGGGCCAGTTGACAACTCAACCGTTGATACTGCTCTCGCAAGTTCTGGGTTCCTGCTTGCCCCCGCAGAATATAAGCGGGAGCCGGATGCAAAACACGCTGGATACGGTACTCAACGCTATCCATCACTAGACTGGCTCGCGCAGCCCTGCGGCGTAGCTTGACCAACTGCCAGGCCGATAACAGGCATATCAACCCGATCACCAAGTTGGAGATGATGACAAATAAAACCACGCTCCTACCCTCAGCAGCAAACTGAACAAATTGTCAGAATTGCAGGTGTCCCATTCATTCTATCGGGCTTTTTTCCTGGTGCAGCGATCGCGGCAATGAAACAGCCCTCTCATGCGTTTACCCAGCTATTCCGATCGGGTTCACACATTGTTACAGCTTTAATTGCCAGCCAGCAGAGGCTTTCAGGGATAGAGGGCAGACACTCCATCCCAAACTCAGGAAATCGGTAAAAATTGCTGTGTGCTAAACCAAGTCCGGCGCGAAACCTGTCACTTCCCCACAGGCAAAGCTCCGTTCAGGACTTGGATTCAGATTTAGAAGGTTTTGCCCATGCTTTATTACGTCAACCCTACGAATGGCAATGACAATGCCGCTGGCACTCAAGCCGCCCCGTTTAAAACAATTACCCGAGCGCTGCAACAGGCAAAAGCAAACGACACCATTCAGCTTTTACCAGGAACCTACAGCGCAGCCAGCGGCGAGGTATTTCCCCTCTCGGTGCCTAGTGGAATCACCGTGATTGGGAATGAAGCCACCAAGGGCAGCGGCATTTTGGTAACCGGCAGCGGCAAATTTCCCAGCCCTACGTTTGCTAATCAGGAGGTAACCTTTCAACTGCGAACAAATGCCCAACTTCGGGGTGTGACCGTAACTAACCCAGCGGTGCGAGGCACAGGAGTCTGGGTGGAGTCAGCTAACCCGATTATTGCCAACAATACCTTTATCAATAACAAGCGGGAGGGTGTATTTGCCACTGGAAATGCCAGCCCGGTGGTAGTTAACAATGTGGCCAAACAAAATAGCGCCAGTGGTTTTACCATCGTGCGCAATAGCAAGGGCGAGTGGCGAGGGAATGTCTGTGATCAAACAGGCTTTGGGATTGCGATTAGTGACGATGCTGCTCCCCTCATTTCAGAAAATCGAGTTACACAAAATCGTATTGGTTTGGTACTCAATCGCTCTTGCCGTCCCGTTTTGCGCAATAACGTGGTGGAGGTGAATAAGGAAGAAGGTATCTCTGTCACGCAGCAAGCGCTCCCCGATCTGGGGCAAACTCAAGATCCAGGGGGCAACATTCTGCGTAGCAATGGAGAAATTGATCTGGCGAATGACACACCCGTCACCCTCATTTCCGTTGGCAATCAAATCAATCCCCGGCGAGTCCGTGGGCCGGTTGAGTTTCTGGCAAACGAGATGCCGCCGCCGCCCCCCAACCCTACGCCAGAACCAACCCCCCAGCCACCACCGACGCCAGAACCACCCCCACCTACCCCAAACCCAGAGGCCGGATTCAGCGATACAAGGGGCCATTGGGCCGAAGGCTTTATCAAGGGGCTAGTGGATAAAAAAGTGATTAGTGGCTTCCCAGACAACACTTTTAAACCCCAGGATGCTTTGACTCGCGCCCAATTTGCCGCCATGATTGCCAATGCTTTTGAGCTACCGAATCGACAACCGATCGCCAATTTTCCAGATGTCCCAGATAATTTTTGGGCGGCTACGGCGATTCGCAAAGCTAACCAGATGGGCTTTATTTCAGGCTTTCCAGATGGCACCTTTCGCCCCAACCAGTTTCTTACCCGTGTCCAGGCATTAGTAGCGCTCGTGAGTGGCTTAGGGTTAACGGGGGGCACATCGGAGCATTTGCTGATCTATAGCGATCGCGCCCAAATTCCCCCCTATGCCTCAGAGCGGGTTGCCACCGCCACCCAAAAACGGATGGTGGTCAATTACCCGGATGTGCGTAAGCTGGATCCGATGCGCGAAATCACGCGGGCAGAAGTGTCTGCCCTGGTTTACCAGGCATTGGTCGAACTCAACAAGGCCGCAGCAATCACCTCTCCCTACATCGTTGCGCCTGAGTTGCCCATTTATCTGTTTACAGACATTGCCGGGCATTGGGCGGCGGGTTTCATTCAAGCCCTGGCGACTATGAACCTGGTCAGCGGATTTGAGGATGGCACGTTTCGTCCAGAACTGACGATGAATCGCGCTCAGTATGCCACAATTATCGCCAATGCCTACAACCCGCCTCCAAAGCGAGATCCGATTCGGTTTCCCGATGTGCCCGATAGTTTTTGGGCGAAGCCCTATATTGAGAAAGCCTACCGGGGTGGTTATATTTCGGGCTTCCCGGATGGGACCTTCCAGCCCAACCAGAATGTCCTCCGCCTGCAAATTCTGCTTTCCCTAGCGAGCGGACTTGGTCTTCCGGCGGCTGATGTCAGCGTGCTCAGAGTCTATGATGACCGGGCCAGCATTGTCGCCGCAGCCCAGCCAGCGGTGGCTGCCACAACCCAACAGCAAATTGTGGTGAGTTACCCTAACGTAAAACTGTTGAACCCCAATCGGGATGCAAGCCGAGCCGAAGTGGCGGCAATGGTTTATCAAGGTCTGGTACAGGCGGGTAAGGCCGGTGCGATCGCCTCTCCCTACATTGTGAAACCTGGATGACCGAGTAGAGCTGAACCTAAGCAATATTCGCTCTGGCAGTGGGCGCTCAGCTTTTCTGAGCGTTCCTGCACCCTGTGATTTCCAGTATCGCTATTGACGCTAGTGTCTTGACCACAACCCATTAAATTTTATTTCGATGGGTATAAAACCTCATACGAAAACCAATGGGCAGTGATTAGGATAGAAATCCAGACTTTCTGAGAATCGCCTAGACAAAAGTTCACAATTATTACTTTGTACAGCTTGCTATGACTCACTCTGAAATCACCCAATCCCTTCACTTGGCAAAAGCGTTGAATTTAATTGTTTCTAGCCGCCATATCAATGGGGTTTTGCATGTCTATAGTGCATCTGGATATGCCCGACCTTGGGACAGTTTTGCGGCAGAGTATCCCCTGGAACGTCTGCAGGCCATGGTAGAACGAGCACGTCGAGCGGCTTAGTAGTGCTCAGCAAAACTCAAAATGCTCAGTGCAAAGTGAAAATGCTCAGTGCGAGAGTGTTTCAAGCTTCCTGAGCAGCAGGCTGATAGCTGCCTTGGTAGGTAGCGATCGCCATGTTTCTCGCGGCGACGGCGAGTCAGAAAGCCTAGCCAGCATCGGCGTTTAAGTGCTTGGTTTTGTCCTCAGCTTTCTGACCAATGCTATAGAAGTCAAGACCTGGCAACCCCAGGCTCAAATGAAAATGCATCAATCTGGAGAGAAGGGGATCGGATTATCACGATCCCCCTTTTTCTTATTTGGCCTGAGAGAGCGTTTGAAAAGGGTTCGGCGGTTAAAACCGCAACTCCGCAAACCAAGGCCGCCGCCGCGAACTCAAGCAAATGAGGGATTGCTATCACCTGCATCGGCAGGTTTTGTCCGTATAGCCGCGACTTTAGTCGCCAAGGCGACAGGGGGGCTTTTAAAGCATACTCTGAAGAGGTTTGCAGAAAAGATTCAACCCTTTAACCATGCCCCTCGACTCTGTTTAGGGCACAAGCTGACTGCTCGGAGTCAAAGCCAAGGGGGAGTCGATTGGCTAGAAATCCGCTTTCGGCGGCTGTGGGTTAATCATTTCCTGGCAAAATACCAGGGGTTGCGTGAAGTTGAAACCCTCGACAGCCCCTATCAGTCCCTTGTGAGCCTCTAGAACTGTCTGAGAAAACGTAAATCGCTAGTGTAAAGACGGCGGATATCATCCAACTGGTGCAGCACTTGCGCTAGCCGCTCTACCCCCATGCCACCAGCAAACCCGGTGTAGACCTCTGGGTCATAGCCGACAGCCTTGAGCACGTTTGGATCAACCATCCCACAGCCCATAATTTCGAGCCAGCGGCCTTTCCATTGCAAATCGACCTCCGCTGATGGTTCTGTAAATGGGAAGAAACTAGGGCGCAGTCGGATCGGCACTTCACCAAAGAGCTGCTCCAGCAAAATCTTGAGCGTACCTTTTAGATCGGTAAAGGTCAGCCCCTCATCAACCGCCAAAAATTCAATCTGGTGAAACACAGCGGTGTGGGTTGCATCCACAGTATCCCGACGATAGCACCGACCTGGAATAATGATCCGCACTGGCGGTTCGTTGTTCTCCATGTAGCGAATCTGAACCGAGGATGTGTGGGTGCGCAGCAGGTTGCCATCGGGCAAAAACAGGGTGTCTTGCATATCGCGGGCCGGATGGTCGGGCGGAAAGTTGAGGGCCTCAAAGTTATAGTAGTCGCTCTCCATCTCTGGCCCATCAGCCACGGTGTAACCCATGCCTACAAAGATATCGATCACCCGATCCATCATGGCATTGAGGGGATGCACCCGGCCCTGGGGAACAAACACCCCTGGCATTGTTACGTCTAGAGTTTCAGACTCTAGCTGAGCCTGAATTTCGGCAGTCTCTAATTCGCTTTTACGCCGCTCTAAATCGGCTTGAATCGCTTCCTTGATCTGATTGGCCAGAGCGCCAATTTTGGGGCGATCGCTGGGGTCTAGCTTACCCATGCCCCCTAACACCTGGGGAATTGGGCCTTTTTTGCCCAGGTACTTAACCCGCAATTGTTCCAGTTGGTCCAGGGTCTCTGCCTGGGCTAAGGCCACCTGGGCTTCCTGGTGAATGGTCTGGAGTTGGGCTTCTAATGCTTCAGACTGGGCGACACTCATGGGCTTTGAATCACAGATTTCTTGAATGGGGAGAACGCCTCGATGCAGGCGTTAGGGCAGAAACCCACGATTATCAGTTTAGAGGCTGGGCTGACTGGTTGAGCAAGATCCTCAAGAAGTTCTTTCTAAAAGGCCCAACTCCAGCCATAGAAATGAAAGATTGGGACGTGGTGATGGGTGTCGCCTGGGCATCGGTCTGGCCAGGATGCCCAGATTCAACAATCCTTCAGATTGCTCGGTGATTAGACTGACTTTAACATGCACCCGATGGTTTCCCCCCAGGCAAAACTCTAAGCCTGCACTTGAACGAGGTTTAAATTGGCGAGTCTCAGCCAGATCAGAGGTCTAGTCCTAGACTCGACCGTACAATCGGAAAGCGGGAAGAATAAATGGGCCTGGTTGCAGTTTTAACCAGCAAGCTACAAACACATGAGGAATACTTGGGGATAGTCATGAAGTTGTTAGTGAGTAATGATGACGGGGTCTATGCTCTCGGTTTGCGCACGTTAGCCAATCAACTGGCGGCAGCGGGGCATGAGGTGACCGTGGTCTGTCCTGATCGCGAGCGATCGGCCACCGGGCATGGCTTAACGTTACATCGTCCGATTCGGGCAGATCGGGTTGAAGCGGTTTTTCACCCCACCATCAAGGCTTGGGCCTGCTCAGGTACCCCAGCCGATTGTGTTAAGCTGGCGCTTTGGGCTTTGCTCGATAGCCCTCCTGATTTGGTTTTGTCGGGCATTAACCATGGGGCTAATCTGGGTACGGATGTGTTGTACTCTGGCACGGTATCAGCCGCGATGGAAGGGGTTCTAGAAGGGATTCCCAGTATTGCTTTGAGTTTGTGTAGTTTTACGCTGCAGGAGTTTGACCCAGCAGCGCAATTTGCCCAGTCGCTGGTGACGCAACTGGTGCAACATCCGTTGCCGGAGTTACTCCTACTCAATGTCAATATTCCACCCCTGCCGGCGGAGAAAATCGCCGGAGTGAGGGTAACCCGCCAAGGGATCCGTCGCTACATTGACTTATTTGACCGACGGGTTGATCCCCGAGGCAAAACGTACTACTGGCTAGCGGGCGAGGTTTTAGAAGAGGTGGCTGATACTTCTAGTTTTGCCGATCAGGCTCCAACGGATGTGGATGCGGTGCGAGCGGGGTATATCGCCATTACTCCGCTGCAATTTAACCTGACCTCAGCTACAGGCTTAACGATGTTGCAAAACTGGCGATCGCAACAAGGGGTTGAGTCCTTTGGTTCTTATACTTTCTAATCAAAGGGTCGCCCTGCTGCTGGTAGGGGAGTCTGGCGAATTGCAGCATCTAGTAGCTGCATTGGGTGCAGCACAGGCACTTGTTGGCCCTGAAGCGCCAGATGTTTGCTGATCTGGATATAGCAGCCAATATTGGCCGAAGCGATTACCCTGGCTCCGGTATTCAGCAAATTTTGCACTTTTTGTTGCCCCAGTTCATAGGAAACCGCGGGCTGAAGGATATTGTAAACGCCTGCACTGCCACAGCAAAGGGCAGCATCTATCGGTTCCCGCAACTGCACACCAGGAATTTGCTTGAGCAGTTGTCGGGGTTGAACACTGATTTTTTGCCCATGGAGCATGTGGCAAGCATCTTGATAGACCAGGGTGATGGGTTCGGCTTGTAGGGGATGTAGAGGAGCCGTGAGGCCCACCTCCGCCAGAAACTCCTGGACATCACGCACCTGATTCGCAAAGGCGGTAGCGGCGACCTGATAGTCGGGGTCGTTTGCCAGAATGGCGCTGTATTCCTTTAAGGTATGGCCACAGCCAGAGGCATTGATGAGCACATAATCGACACCTGTATCGGCAAAGCTATCGATGAGTTGACGAGCGAGAGCCTGGGTCTGCTCCGTTCTGCCCTGGTGATGGGCGATCGCGGCACAGCAGCCCTGCCCCTTGGGTATCACCACTTCGCAGCCATTGGCCGTCAAAACTCGTACTGTTGCCTCATTCACCTCTGGGTTAAACAGACGCTGCACGCAGCCTAACAGCAATCCCACCCGATAGCGCCGAGTGCCTTGGGCAGGGATGACCTCTGGCCAGTCATCCTGCCAGGCTTTAGGTGAAATCCGAGGCAACAACGATTCCATGGCGGCAAGCTGGGGAGAAATCTGGGTTAACCAGCCCAGCGATCGCACCCATTTCTGTAACCCTGACCGTTGATACACCCCCAAGGGTCGCAACAACCATCGCATCCGCTGTGGGTAGGGGAAAGTAGAGAAAATCAGAGTTCTCAGTAGCTTCTCGGCCAGTGATCGAGGATGGTTGCGCTCCACCTGTTGGCGGGTCGCCTCAATCAATTTGTCATAGCGCACCCCAGAGGGACAGGTCGTGACACAGGCCAGGCAGCCGAGACAGGTGTCAAAGTGCGCAACCGTTGTTGGCGAGAGGGGAATCTCTCCCTCATTTACCCCATCCATCAAATAAATCCGCCCCCTGGGCGAGTCTGTTTCTTGTCCAATCACCCGATAGCTGGGGCAGGTTGCTAGACAAAATCCGCAATGGACACAGGCATCAATCAGCTTGGGGTCGGGCGGATGCTGCGAGTCAAAGGTAGGCTGAGCCGGAGTCGTTACCATAGGAAATCATTGCGTGGGTGAGTCAACTAAGGAGAATGGATGGCTCAATCAAGGGAGATTTTGCCCTATGCCAGCAAATCTAACGCCCGCTGCCAGATTTTGTCTGCAGAAATACCATTAAGCCCCATCAGTTCAGTTGGGGTTGCAGTCGTTTCGCCTCGCTGCCAGGCGATCGTATCTCGGTTAGCCCGGCTACGAAGCATCAGCGGCTCCACCATACCACTGGCACCACCCGTAATCCCCAGTAGCGCATCGCCACCAAACAAACGCTCAAACCCGCTATCGTCGAGAAACTGACCGTCTGGCTCTGAGCACAACTCCCAGGCAACATCACTGGGGCGGTAGAGCCGCCTGGGGTTGACAACTGACACCACCCGCACGCCATACCCCTGGGCCTCTAGTTGGCTCGCCGCTGCCAGAACCGGCTGGAGTACCAGATCGCCCACCACGGCCAGTACTATCTGCGCGCTACCCGTGGACTCCTGCAAAACAATGGCCCCTTCTGCCAAGGCTTGCCGGGTTTGCTCAAGCGTTGTGCGAATTGGCAAGGGTGACTTGCTGGCCGTGATCACAACTCCTTTATTCTTTTGGCTCAAGGCCCATTCGTAACAGACCTGGATGCTGTTGGCATCGGGAGGAAATAGGGGGAAGACATTGCCATTGCGCATCATTGCAGCAAAATAGGCTTCAATCTCAGGGCGCTGGTGGGTCCAGCCGTTGCGACCCTGCTCTAAGGCCCCTGCTGTAAATAGCGTCACCGTGGCTGGGGTGGAGCGACGCAGCTCAGCCATGGCCTGGGTCACTGTTTGCCAGATGGGTAAACCATTAATCGCAAAAGATTCGTAGGAGCACCATAGCGATCGCGACCCGAATAAGGCCAAACTGGCTGCCAATCCAGCACAGGCATCTTCACTCAGGGGTTCATAAACCTGCCCCTGGGGCTGCTGGTTATAGAGCGGATCAACCGTAGGGTGAATGATTTTAAGTGCCTGGTTAATGTTGGCAATTCCGGAAGCTTCATTGCCATCAGCATTGGTCACCAAGTAGCGGTGGTCTTGCTGCCCTACATAGGCGACCAACCGGCCCATTGCAGTAGTGGCGACCTTGGCATCGCCACCGACGGGGTATTCTTCCAGCGGTAATGGCCCCACATCTGGCAAGGGCAGCACCGATTCGGTCACGGCCACCTGACTAGCTGGCCCGCCCCCAGCCCGTTCACAGTTGGTGCGCACTAATTGCCAGGCAGCCACAGGCAACGCCCGGGCCTGAAGCGCGCTGACAATATCTGGATGATCGAGCGTATGGTGCCCATAGAGATTGTGGGATTTAGAACCCCGGGCATGCACCCCTGCCCCCTTCAGTTGTTTCAAGATTAGAACCGTCAACTTGCCACCCATAGCCAGCCGAGCTGCCTTGTCAGCAGCAACCAGCACCGCCTGGGTAAACTCCAGCCGCTTGGCAAAGCTAAAGGCGGTGCCATCCACGTAATCACCCGCCTGGTTTTGGTCGTCGAAGTCTTTAGCATCGACCAAGATCACCTCATCAAAGCCGTTGCCGCGCCAAAAGTCTACCATTTCGGTATTGCTGCGGGTTGAGACCATGCTGTGGTGTTCCTGGGAATAGCCGTTCCACACAAGCACGGGCAAAAAGTTGGTGACTTCTGGATAGGCGGTGTGGAAGTGACTGATGGAGCTGATCACGTAGGGTTCGCCTAAGCCCCCATCGCCAATTGTGCAGGGAAACAGGCGATCGCGATGGAGCAACGCCCCCGCCATCGCAAAGTGTTGGCCCTGGCCCAGTGGCCCAGCGGGAGCCAGTAGCCCCGGAATTTGTCCAGACAGGTGCCCCAAAAGGCCATGTTGCTCGCGGAAGCGATCGCGCAACTGTTGCACGGTCTCAATCCCCATCGCTTCTAGAGAGCGGTCTAGAAACATAGCACTGTAGAAGCCAGGGGCATGGTGCCCAACCTCTGTGACAAAGTTCTTGTGACCCAACAGCACTAGAGCGGCATAGGCTTCGGCTTGGCTGGCAAATCCACCAGGATGCCCCGATGCCTTGCTAGCTGTAACTTGTAGGGTGAGATACCGGAGCGCATCGGCATAGAGTAAGGTCTGGTAAGCAGCAGCAGGATGCTGGGGGTCAGCGATCGCGGTTTCTCCAGGCGCGATGACAGGAGTCTTTCCGTAGCTTTCCCACTCGGGAACGTTCTCACTCAGGTATTGAACCCCCTCTAGGAAGCGTGGGGCATTAGCCGTGGGGGTGCTAACAGTCGCAGTCATGGGCGAGAACCTCTCAAGTCACTGAATTTCATTGAACCCTGTTTAGGGCCGTTGGGGAAGGGAAAGCCCTAGGAAAGTACAGGGGGATCGTAATAGAGAGAAGTCTATGAGCAGGGGTTTAAGTTAAGGCTCCAACGGGTAGTGACGATCCAGCTTAAGAAAAGTTTGCAGTAACACATTCGCTCCTTGGGCGCAGTGCTCATCACTGGTGAATTCTTCTTCTGAATGGCTAATTCCCCCCTGGCTGGGCACAAAAATCATCCCCATGTCGGTAAAGCGACCAATTTCCTGGGCATCATGCCCTGCCCGACTAGGCAGGTCAAGCGTACGGTAGCCCTGCTGTTCTGCCAGATATCGAATCGTATCGAGGAGGAAGGGGGTGGCTAGGGTTGGCAAGACATGGAACGTTTCCTGCATGTCAATCTCAGTATGAGTTGCATGGGCGATCGCAGCAAATTCTCGCTGCATCATGGTGACCAGCTCATCCAGATGGTCTTGTGACAGATCCCGCAGGTCAATCCGCAGATCCACCTGGGCTGGGACAGTGTTCGTAGCACAGGGCAAAACTTTGAGATACCCAACGGTACCTACTTGCTCACCGGGAGTCTCAGTGGCAATACGATTGACGGCCAGCACTACCTGAGAGGCTGCTACCAGGGCATCCTTCCGCATATGCATCGGGGTCGTCCCGGCATGGTTAGGGCGACCCATCACACTCACTTTGAAGCGGTATTGCCCCACAATTCCTTTCACGACCCCAATCTCGGCTCCGGCAGCCTCCATGACACCCCCCTGCTCGACATGCAATTCCACAAAGGCGGCAATCTGGCTGCGATCGCGACGAGCAGTCTTAATTTTGGCCCAATCGCCCCCAATTTTCTCCAGGCAGGTTTGAATTGAGGTGCCGTCCTTACGAGCGTAGTATGCTGGGTCTTCCTTGACCTGACCTGCCATCGCCTTACTGCCTAACACCGTCGATTCTTCATCCGTAAAGACAATCACTTCTAGGGGGTGATCCAGTCGCATCTGGTTTTCATTCAGCGTATGCACTACCTCAATGCCTGCTAAAACACCCAGGCAGCCATCGTAGCGCCCAGCCATTGGCACCGTGTCAATGTGGGAACCAGTGGCCAAGGCTGGAGCCTGGTCATACCGCCCTGGATAGCGCCCAATAATGTTGCCAGCGGCATCAATGCGAACAGTCATGCCCGCTTCAACCATCCAGGATTGCACCAGTTGGCGGGCCAGCAGGTCTTCCGTCGAAAATGCCACGCGGCTCACCCCACCGTTTGGCTGTTTGCCAATTTCGGCAAGTTGGTAAATGCTGCGATGCAAACGATCGCGCTTAATCGTCAAAATTGAAGCAACAGTCATGGGGTTTCCTCTTCAGGTAAAGGCTCAATAACAAAAGATGCGATGAAGCTGGCTGGGATTCTATTAAGAAAGCATCAGCAAGCTTCCATCAGACAATGGGCAAACAATTGGCAAAATTCATGTCAAATCGGCCTTCAAGCCGTTCATGATGTGTCAACGCTGGGGATTGTGGGTTGAAGTCACCCGCTGTACAGGCAGGTTGCACAAACATATCGTGGTGCTCAACTGAGTTCATATCCTTATCATGGGTATGCCTGACCAGCGGCGCTTAACTCTGGGTAGTTTTCATCCGGCAGCTTGTGAGATTAAACACGGTCAACATAATTTTTCGAGCGTATTCTAACTTCTAACCTGACACAATCAGCCACAAAGTCTGCGATCGCGGAACCACACCGACCCAGACAGTGCAGGCAACCACCGAAACAAGACCGCTAATTGTATACAATAAGTCGGGCAATTAATGTATACAATCTAGCCAATCCTACTGGTTGAAATGGATTGAGCCAGCCAAATCTCGTCCAAGTCCAGACCCGTCGTTTTATCTGGGGGTGGCATCACCAGTTTCAAGCTGAATTGGCTCTACCTCCATCTATGATAGGCCCAACCTTTTGCAAGGAGTTCTCTATGAGTCAGTCTGAAGCGTCTACCCGTCGCATTTTTATTTGTGGTTCGGCCTTACGTGGGCAACCCGATCATGGCAATCTGGGCAACGCCCGATTTATTCGCGAAGCCAGAACTCAGCCGCTCTACCGCCTCCACGCGGCGGGCAATGGCTGGCACCCAGCTATTTATCAGGTCGAGACAGGGGGCATTGCGATCCCTGGAGAAGTGTATGAGTTAACTACAGAAGAGTTTGACTATCTGGCCGCCAATGAACCCCCCAATA
>Ga0272446_1004798_pt1 | contig 15618 bp, 11 predicted proteins | sample YNPCB0061_FD_194587 | JGI IMG/M metagenome (GOLD analysis project Ga0272446, IMG submission 194587) | Hot spring microbial mat communities from Yellowstone National Park, WY, United States - YNP-CB-006-1 | ecosystem: Environmental > Aquatic > Thermal springs > Hot (42-90C) > Sediment | place... | reverse complement strand
AGCTTCACCGCGAGCCGCCGCCGAACCTCCAGCTCCTGCTTCGTGCCTGTAGGTCTCATCCCATCGATAGATCAAACTCCGCCTCACCGCGCAAGTTCCTGATCCTTTGCCCGGTCGGAAGGTCGCCGCCCTGCTCTCCGCGTCGCTGTTCGCCGGTCTCGGCGCCGTCGCGGGGAGCTTCGAGAAGGACCTCAAGACCGTCGCGTCGTCGCTGTAGACCGGCGACGGGCGGTTCAAGCCGTCGTACGAGGGGTCGCCGCTTTGAAATTGCGCCACGTCCACACGAGCAGGCCAATCCCGGCCAGCGTCGTCGCCGCGGCGCCATATTGGGCGGGCGTATATCCGAAGTAACGCGCGTCGGGCTCGCGGATATCGACGGCGCGCAGCCCATCGAGGAAGAAACGGAATGGGCCGTAGAGCGTCGTGAGGAGCGCGACATAGAGGCCGAGCGGGCGCTTCTTTCGCGCGAGGATGTAGAAGACGAGCGCGACCGACGCGGCCCAGAGCGCCTCGTCGAAGCCGAGATCGAAGCGGCGGCCCGACGGGAAACGCGGGTGGTTGTCGGGGAAGGTGACGGCGAGCCAGCTGTCGGTCAGGCGGCCGATGTGATCGTGGGCGCTGAAACAGCCGAGCCGACCGAACATCCAGCCAATCGACAGCCCATACCCGAGCGAATCGGCATACGGCATGACCGGGCGCCTATGCCAGCGGCACCAGCCAAACAGGCCGATGAGCGCGCCCATGAAGCCGCCGTATGACGAGATCCCTTCGAAGGGATTGATGAACGTCGTGAATGTCCACCGTTCGCGCGGCATATAGGCGATGACGTCGAACAGGTGGGCGACGATGAACCCGACGACCAGCGTCGAGGTGATCATCGACGAGACGTCGTCTTTCCCGAGGCCGAGCTGGGCGCCGCGAATTTGTGTCCAGCGCGCGCCGACCAGGATCCCGGTGGCCACGAAGATCCCGAAGAGGTGAATCGTGAGCGGGCCGATCGGGAACGAGACGGGTTCGAAAAAGGGGATCATCGATGATTTTCTTTTTCTGGGCTTTGCTCTCGGCGACCGGTTTGCTTATTCTCCGGACATGCCAAGGCCGGCCAATCCATTGACACAGGTCAATCCGATCGTCGAGCAGTTCGCCCGTCGCCTCGGCGCGCAGCTCGAGCGGTTTATCACGGGTCGCATCGAGAAGGAACTGAAGGGGCAGCGTGCGCCGGGCGCTCGTCGGGGCGCAGGGCGTGCACGCCGTCGGCGCGCGAAGGTGCTCTGCTATTACCCGGGCTGCAAGAACCTCGCGGCGCCGCGCTTCGGGATGTTCTGCGCCGCGCTTCACAAGAATCTGTCGAAGGCCGACAAGGAGAAATATCGGCAGGAGCGGCTCGCGGCCGAGGCAAAGGCCGACGGCGGCGCCGAAAAGGCCGAGCAGCGCGAGCAGCGCGAGAAAAAGAACGGCAAGGCCAAGGGCGGCAAGCGCGGCGGCGCGAAGGCCAAGGGCAAGGCCGCCGAGCAGAAGGCCGCCGCCGCCGCCGAATAGCGGCTCGACAGCTATTCGAGCGGCTCGTCGAGGTAGCCGGCCTGCATGAGGAGCTGCCGCGCCTCCGTCGAGAGCGTGGCAGCGGCGCGCGGATCGCGGGCGGCGGTGGCGGCCGCCCGCAGCGCTCCGACGACGAGCGGGCGCTCGGCCGTCAGGTCGCGCGTGAACCCCGGATCAGCGACGCGGTCGAAGAGCGCCACGCGCGGGAGCGCGACGGTGCGCGCGAGCTCGCCCGGCCAGGCGAGCGGCTCGCCGGTCGGGTTCCAGAGCAGCGCGTAGCGCTCGTTCTCGACGAGGACGTAGGTCGCCGGCTGGAAGCCGGTCACTGTCGTGCGGTCGACCACGCGCGCGCCGTCGCGGGCCGCGGGGACGAGGCTCACGCCGTCGAGCGGGGCGGTCGGCGCGACGCCCGCGAGGTCGAGGAGCGTCGGCATCACGTCGACGAGGAGGGCGCGCCCGCTGGCGGCGGCGATGACGCGCTCGGCGGGGAGGCGGCCGGGCGCGACGAAGAAGAGCGGTACGCGCAGCGACTGCGGCCAGGGCGTCGCGTGCAGGACCCAGACGTCGTGCTCGCCGAAGTGCGCGCCGTGATCGGCGGTGACGGCGAGGATGGCGTCGTGGAGGAGGCCGCGCTCCTCGGCGGTGGCGAGCGCGCGGCCCAGGCGCTGATCCATCTGCAGGATCGACGCGTCGTAGAGCGCCTCGAGGTGGCGGCGCTCGGCCTCGGGCGGGCCGTCCGGCGCGTCGAGGAGCGCGCGCAGCGTCTCGCGATCGAGGCCGTCGCGGTGCGGGCCGGTGTAGGTCGGGTCGAAGCGGTTGGCCTCGGGCGCGACGCGGTAGGGGTAGTGCGCGTTGGCGAGGTGGAGCCAGACGAAGAGCGGGCGCGCGTGCGCGTCGTCGGCGAGCGCGGTGAAGCGCTCGAGGAGCTCGGTGTCGAAGTCGCCGCGCTCGATGCGATCGAAGCCGGCGATCTGCGCGCGCGGGAGATCGGGGCTGCCGATGCGCACCGTCAGGTAGCCGGCGCGCTGGAAGGCGGCGACGGCGGAGGGGAGGCCACGCTGCGGGCGGGCGCCCCGCGCGACGACGCCGGAGGTCGACGGCAGGAGGCCGGTGAGCAGCGACGTCGTCGACGCCCAGGTGTGGCCGCGCTGGGCGACGACGTCCTCGAAGCGGACGCCGCGGCGGGCGAGCCCGTCGAGGAAGGGGGACGTCGCGCGGCGCGCGCCGTACATGCCGAGGTGATCGGGGCGCACGGCGTCAAGCGTGATGAGGAGGACGTGGGGGAGCGCGGGGCGCGCGGCCGGGGCGAGCGTCGGGGCGCCCCAGGCGACGACGGCGGGGGCGGCGGCGGAGGTGGGCGTGGCGCGGCGCTCGACGACGAGGCGGAGCGCGCGCGCGTCGGCGGGGAGGTCGACCTGCCACGGGCGCCAGCCGCTGGCGGCGCCGTCCGCGGGCTCGGCGCCGCGCGTCTGCGTGAGGAGCGCCTCCCAGCGGCCGCTGGGGCGCTCGACCTCGACGCGCAGCTCGACGGGCGCGCCCGGTCGGGCGACGGCGGTCTCGACGGTGAAGCGGCGCGGGGCGGTCGGCGCGAGCGCCCACTCGACGAGGCTGCCGTCGGTGGCGAGGAGCGCGTCGACGAGGCGGCGCGGCGGGCGCGGGCCGACGGCGCGGGCGCCGGCGATGGGGGCGTCGTGCTGCACGCGGAGGGTGGCGGCGGGCGCGGGCGTGACGAGCTGCGGATCGCGGCCGATGGCCTCGCGGACCGAGAGCGCCTCGACGGTGAGGCTCTGCGCGCGGTCGGCGACGAGGCGGGCCTCGACGGTGGCGGCGCCGGTGTCGGCGGGGATCTCGACGCGCCAGTCGAAGCGGGCGACGCCGCCGGGGGCGCGCTCGACGGTGGCGCGCTGGAAGCCGCGCTGCGGGAGCTCGGGCGTCGGGAGGTGCTCGACGAGGAGGCGGGCGGCCTCGGCGGGGTCGCGGACGCGCGCGGCGACGAGGTGATCGCGGCCGGGCGTGATCGGGAGCGGCAGCGCGAGCGCGAAGGGGCGGGGCGCGCCGTCGCCGTCGGCGTCGAAGCGGGCGGCGCCGTCGGCGGTGAGGGTGCGCCGCCAGCCGGGCGGGGCGACGAGCGCGCGGGGGTCGAGGTCGTGGCGCGGGGCGTGGACGCGGGCCTTCGGTGCGACGAGGCGGCGCGCGTCGGCGAGGCGCTCGAGGAGGCGGATGGCCGGGGCGCCGGACTCGACGTCGACGACGGCGCGGCGCGCGCCCGCGGGTGGGCCCTCGCGGCGCGGCGTGCAGGCGCACGAGAGGACGATCGCGGCGACGGTGATGACGCGGGCGGCTTCTTTTACACGGAGGAGGGGAGCCGGTGAGATCGGACGGAGATTGTTGTTTAACAGAAACTCCGTCCGTCCTCGCCCCTCCCGTGACTCCGTGTGAAGGGAAGCGCCGCGAGGACCACCGTCGCTGCGAAACGAGGTCACTCGGTCCTCCGGACGAGGTGGCCGCGGGCGTCGAGCTCGCGCTCGGGATCGGCGGCGAGGAAGTCGAGGAGCGCGCCGCGCAGGTCGGCGCGCGGCGCCTCGGCCTCGAGATCGTGCGCCTGCTGCGGATCGCGCGCGAGGTCGTAGCGGAGGAAGCGGTGCCCCTCCTTCGTCGGCAGGTAGAGGAGCTTGTCGTCGCCGCGGCGGAGCATGCGGTGCTTGGCCTCGACGACGAGATCCTCGTAGCGGGTCTTGAGGACGAGCTGGAGGCCGTCGCTGGGGTCGACCTCGAGGAGCTCGGGCAAGGACGGGGTGGGGACGCCGTCGGCGTAGGGCGGCCCCGCCAGCCACACCGCGGTCTCGGCGAAGAGGTCGCGCTTGGGCGGCGCGCCTCCGTCGCTGAAGGCGGGGACCAGCGAGGCGCCGTCGCTCTTCGAGGGCGCGAGGCCGAGGAGCGCGGCGACGGTCGGGGCGACGTCGACGAGGCTCACCGGGGCGCTCACGCGACGGCCGGCCGGGACGCCCGCGCCGACGAAGGCGAGCGGGACGCGGTTGGCCTCGTCGCCGCCCGCGAACCACTTGCCGTGGTGGGTGGTCTGGCCCGGCTCGAAGAGGTTCTCGCCGTGATCGGCGAGGAGGACGATGACCGTGTGCTCGTCGGCGAGGCGGAGCAGGCGCACCGCCGCCGCGTCGACGGCGGCCACCGACCCGTCGTAGAGCGCGCGGATCTGGCGCACGTCCGCCTCGGGGAGCGCGCGATCGGAGGCGGTCACGTCGGCGAGCCGGCCGACGTCGAAGGCGTAGCGGTGGCGGCCGCCGTAGCGCGGATCGCCGCGCAGGTAGTGCGGCCACGGCGCGGCGAAGGGGACGTGCGGCGTCGAGAAGAAGACGAACAGGGCCGCCTCGCGCTTGCCGTCGTCGCCGTCGCGGAGGAGGCGCTGCGCGTCGTCGACGAGGCGCTCGGGATCGGCGTTGGTCATGAGGAAGCGCAGGACCGGGAAGAGCGTGCGGCCGAGGCGGTGATCGAGGAGCGCGAGGGCGAGCGGCGAGCGCTGGACGAGCTCGCGCTCGAGGATGAGCGGCAGCGTGAGCGGCGGCGGGAGCGCGGCGTCCTCGAAGCCGAAGTCGAACAGCGGGAAGAAGTCGCCGGCGTAGTCGCTGGCGACGACGGGGCGGAGGCCGGCGGCGGCCAGGCGGCGCGGCAGCGCGTCGAGCGCGGCGGGGCGGAGCGCGCGGCGCGGGAACATGTGGCGCACGCCGTGGTGGTGGGGGTAGAGGCCGGTGAGGATCGAGACCCAGGCCGGCGTCGTCGAGGCGATGGGCGAGAGCGCGGCGTCGAAGGAGGCGCCGCGGGCGGCGAGCGCGGTCAGCGTGGGGGCGACGGCGGCCATGCGATCGGGGCGCAGCGAGTCGACGCCGATGACGAGGAGGCGCGGCGCGCGCGGGCGGCGGAGGCGTGGGCCCCAGGAGATGACGCTGACGGCGACGGTGAAGGCGGCGAGGCCGGCCAGCCCCTCGATGGCGCGGCGCGGGTTCTTGCGGGTCCCGCCGACAATTGCTGTCAAGCGAGAACGGTGGGCCCAGGCGGCCAGCGCGAGCAACGTCGCGGCGGCGACGGCGAGGGTGGCGTCGACGTGCCAGGGGGCGAGCGTGGTGGCGAGGCGGGCGAGCGGGGCGGCGAGCGGGCCGGTGGTGCCGCCGAGCGCGGGCTCGAGGAGCGCCGGCTGGCGGAGGAAGGCGCGCAGGACGAGGAGCGCCAGCGCAGCGACGGTGAGCGCGGCGGCGACGCGGCGGCGGCGCGGCGCGCCGAGGCGGGGAGCGGCGGCTCGGACGCCGAGGGTGGCGAGGGCACCGACGACGGCGCCGGCGGCGGCGACGGCGAGCGCGAGGGCGACGGCGAAGCCGGCGTGGCGGAGGCCGAGGCGCGACAGCTCGGCGCCGACCTTGCGCGAGGCCTCGTCGCGCGCGGGCGCCTCGACGAGCGACACCAGCGAGGCGAGGTGGACGGCGAGCGTGAGGAGCGCGCCGGTCAGCGCGCCGCGGCCGACCTCGCGCGACACCGACGGGGTGGGCGGCGTCACGGCGCGCCTCCGCCGGCGGTCGCCTCGACGGGAGGGCGCGGATCGGCGAGCGCCGCGCGCAGAGCGGCGTGCTCGGGCGCCTCGGCGAGCGGGCCGGCCGCCTTCGCCTGGACGCGCGCCTCGTCGAGGAAGCCGCGCTCGCGGCAGGCGTACGCGGCGGCGATGGCCGCGAGCGGCGGCGGCGCGCGCAGCACCTCGCCGAGGTCGACCATCGCGTAGCGCCCGAGGAGCGCGAGGTTGTCGGCGTAGGCGCGCGGCAGGAGGTTCCCGCGCGGCGTCGAGTACTCGAGGAGCGGCCGGTCGTCCGTCGACAGGAGCGCCTCGGCCGCGACGCCCTCGTCGGAGGCGACGTCGGCGATGAGCCGCGCCGCGTCGCGCTCGCCGAGGTAGAGGTGGCCGAGCGCGGCGAAGGGGTGGATGAGGCCGCTGGCGGCGAGGAGCGCGCCGCGCTCGGGGCTCGCCGTCGACCAGCCGGCGACGGTCGGGCCGTCGATGGTGAGGGGGCGCTCGCTGGCGACGATGACGCCCTGGTGGCCGCTCACCCACAGCGTGACGTGCGGCAGCTCGGCGCGCACCGTCTCGAGGACGGTGGCGAGATCGCGGCGCGTGATGTGGTGGAGCTGCAGCCACTGCTGGAGGACGCCGCCCGGCGCGAGGCGCTCGCGCACCAGGCGATAGAACTCGCGGTTGTAGAGCTCGCCCGTCCCCGAGAGCCAGATCGACGAGAGCTCGATTGACACCAAATCGTAGCGGCGCGTGGTCGCGAGGAGGTGGTGGCGCCCGTCCTCGACGCGCACGCGAGCCCGCGCGTCGTCGAGCGCGCCGCCGTTCACCGTCGGGAAGAAGCGCCGCGCCGCCTCGACGACGCGCGCCGAGAGGTCGACCGCCTCGACGTGGCGGAAGGGGAACGCGAGGATCGCGCGCAGCGTCGCGCCGGTGCCGATGCCGATGTTGAGCGCGGCCTCGTGGCGCTCGACGAAGAGCAGCGGGAGGAGCGAGAAGAGGTACTGGTCGCGCACCTCGAAGGAGTCGTTGCCCTCGAACTTGCCGTTCTGGAGGAGGGTCTTGGTGCCCGCCTTCTCGACGACGGTGACGAGGCCGGTGGCGGGATCCTCGGCGGCGTAGAGGGTGCGCTCGATGTCGGTGAAGCCGGGGGCGAAGTAGGCGTTGGCGCCGGAGTTGAGGCGGGTCGTGTCCCACCACGGGAGGAGGGCGGCGGCGACGGTGAGCGCGCCGACGGCGGCGCCGGTGAGCGCGAGGCCACGCGGGCGGCGCGCGTAGAGGAGGGCGGCGGCTGCGGTGGCGAGGGCGAGGCCGACGAGCGCGGCGCGGGACTGGAGGCGCGGCAAGAGGACGTAGGTGGCGACGAGGGCGCCGGCCACCGCGCCGACGGTGTCGAGGGCGTAGAGGCGGCCGACCGCGCTGGCGACGGCGCCGCGGGTTCGTGCGAGACGGAACAGCAGCGGGAGGGCGGCGCCGAGGAGGAGCGTCGGCGGGACGAGGAGGACGAGCGCGGCGCAGAGGCGCGTCGACTCCGCGAGGACGAAGCCGGGGGCCAGGCGCCCGACGGCGATGAAGAGGAGCGGGGCGCGGTCCCAGAGCGGGACGCCGGCGAGGATCGTCGCCGCCGCGGCGAGGTGCAGGAGGACGAGCGCGCGCGGGCCGGCGCGGCCGAGGCGTCCGCGCGCGGCGAGCGAGGCGCCGGCGCCGCTGCCGACGAGGAAGGCGAACAGCATGAGGCCGAAGGCGAAGACGCTGGCGCCGATGACGACGGCGAGGAGGCGGAACCAGACGACCTCGAGCGCGAGGCCGATGAAGCCGGAGGCGAGCGCGCCGAGGGCGGCGCGGCGGGCGGAGAGCGCGGCGTCGGGGGCGTCGGGGGCGTCGGTCGCGACGGGCGCCTCGGCGACGGGGACGGCGACCCCGGCGTGCGCCCCCGAGAGGCGCTCGGTGAGGAGCGCGGTGAGCGCGAGCGCGACGTTCACCGCCGCGGCCGCGTGCAGCGTCCCGCTCACGCCGAGGCCGGGGACCAGCGCGTAGGTCGAGGTGAGGACGCCGAGCGCGGCGCCGAGCGTGTTCGCACCATAGAGGAGCGCCGCGCGCCGGGCGACGATCGCCGCCGCCGCGCCGTCGGCGCCGACCATGCGCGCGCCGAGCGGGAGCGTGAGCCCGCCGAGGAAGGCCGGCGGCGCGGCGACGAGCGTCGCGAGCAGGAAGCGGATCGCCGCCGGCGTGCCCGCCTCCGACGAGCCCTCGACGAGCGCGCGCGTCAGCGCCGCCAGCGCCGGCGGCACGAGGAGCGCCCCGAGCGCGCCCCCGAGCTCGACGAGGGCGTAGGCGCGGAAGGGCTGCCGCGTGCGCGCCGCCCAGCGCGAGGCGGCGAGGCTGCCGAGGCCGAGCCCGCCCATGTAGGCCACCAGCACCGCCGCCGTCCCCGCCGACGACGCGCCGAGCGCGCGCCCGAGGAGCTTCTGATAGAGGTGCTCGTACGCGAGCGCCGCCGCGCCCGAGGCGAAGAAGAGCGCCGCACAGAGCGGCGTGATGAGCGAGCGCGTGCGAGACAAAGGCCCAGAAAGCTGGTACCGAAACCGTACCATGACCCGCCTCTCCGCGTCTCTCGCCGCCGTCGCGACGCTCGTCGCCGGCCTGTGCGCGAGCGGCGCGATCGCCGAGGGCGCGCCGCCCACGACGCCTGCCGCCAAGGCGCCGCCACCCGCGCCTCCTCCGCCCCCTGCGCCTCCCCCGAAGCCGAGCCCGTCGGCGCGCGCCCGCATCGTCGTCGAGCCGATCCCCGACACGAAGCCGCCGCGCGCCATCGTGCGCTGCGAGACGCAGGGGCTGTCGGTCGGGCGCGGCGGCCCGCGCGTCGCCTGGCGCATGGGTCCCGCCGTGCACGGCGCGCAGCCGCCGGCGGCCCCGCGCGACGAGCAGACGCTGGTCGTCGACGTGAACGATGCGCCGCGCCCCGGCGAGGCCTGGCTGGCCTGCGACGCCACCGACGACGTCGGCGCGACGCTGAGCGCCGCGACCGTCCTCGCGCCCATTCTTGTCAATCGCGCCGCGGTGGCCGAGCCGCTGGTCCGGGTCGAGGGCGCCAACCTCGGCGCGGCGCGCGGCCCCGACGACGCCATCGTCTTCGTCCCGGCGCGCGGCCGCGGCGTGCGCGCCGACCACGCCTGCCCCCAGGCCACCTGGAGCGACGCCCTCGCGGTCGCCTGCCTCCCGTCGACGCTCGAGCCGGGCCGCATCTACGAGCTGCGCGTCCAGGCGGGCGGGCGCCTCGGCCGCGCCGCCGGCGAGCCGCGCCTCTACACCGCGAGGGCACGATGAGCCGCGTCGCGCTCTTCTTCGGCGTGTTCGCGCTGCTCCTCGCGCTCACCCCGCGCGAGCCGCCCGCCGGCCGCGTCGCGCTCGAGGCCGCCACCGCCCGCGCCATCGCCGCGCGCGGCACCTTCGACCTCAGCGACACGCTCGACCCGCGCGAGCTCGGCGCGCCCGACGTCGCGCGCCTCGTCACCGTCGAGGACGGCCGCCGCTATGCCACGCTGCCGCCGGGCGCCGCGCTGGCCCGCGCCCCGTTCGAGGCGCTCTCCCGCGCGCTCGAGGCGCTGGGCGCCCCGCGCGCCTCGCGCTTCGTCGTCGGCGCCGCGCAGGCCGCCCTCGGCGCGCTCCTCGCGCTCCTCGTGGCGCTCGGGCTGCGCCGCTCGCTCGTCGAGACCGCCCGCGCGCGCGCCTCGCGCCTCCGCCCCGCAACGGCGGCCGCGGACCCGACGCACAAGCTCCGCGCGTCGATCCACGCGGTCAACCCCGTCGTGTTCGCCGCCGTGCTCTCGACGCCGCTCCTCGTCGGGGCGCGCGCCTTCGACGCCACGCTCGTGGCCGCCGTGGGGCTCGCCGTCGCGCTCGACGCCGCGCGCGGCGCCGCCTCCAACTGGGCCGCGCTCCGCCTCGGCCTCGGCGCCGCGCTCGCCATCCTCGCCGATCCCGACCTCCTCCCCGCCGCCGCCATCGTCGTCGCCGTCGGCGCCCTCAGCGGCCCGCACACCGCCGACGTGCGCGGCTGGTCGCGCGGCGTCGCCCGCACGCTGGTCGAGGTCCTCCCGCCGCTCGCCGCCTTCGCCGTTGTCCTCGCGCACCGTCGGATGGTCGGCGGCTGGCCCGAGCCGCCGGGCGGCCTCGTCGAGGGGCTCTTCGGCCTCACCACCTCGACGGGGAAGGGGCTCCTCTGGTTCGCGCCGCCGCTCCTCCTCCTGCCGTGGGCGCTGCGCGCCGCCTTCCGCGAGCAGCGCCGCGACGCCGCGCTCGTCTCCGCCGTCCTCGTCGCCGCGCTCTTCGGCGTCGCCGCCAGCCCGCGCTGGCACGGCGATCCCGCCTACGGCCCGTCGCGGCTCCTGCCGATCGTCCCGCTCGCGATCGAGCTCGTGGCGTGGTGGCTGCTCTCGCGCCCCGTCGCGCTCGGGCGCGCGCGCGCCGTCGGCGTCACCGCGCTGGTGCTCGCCGGCGTCGTCGTGCAGCTCGCCGGCGCCGCCCTCCCTCCGACGGCGTGGACCCGCGTCGTGCGCCAGCTCCGCGCCCACAGCGGCGCCGCCACCTGGCCCGCCGAGCCCGAGAGCACCGTGCACTTCATCCCGCAGCTCTCGCCGATCCGCGGGCACCTCTTCCTCCTCGGCGCGATGGCCCGCCGCGCGCCCGAGCTGGCCACCGGCGCGCCCTGGTCCTTCCTCCTCCAGCAGCCGCCCAAGCTCGAGGGCGAGGTGGCGCGCCTGCACCTCGACTTCCTGCTCCTCGGCAAGCTACGCTGACGGGATCGCATGAGTGACTGGGTCATCCTCGGCTGTGGCTACACCGGCACGCGGCTCGCGCGGGCGCTCCTCGCCGACGGGCACCGCGTCCGCGCCTGCGCGCGCAACCAGCAGCGCCTCGAGCCGCTCGCCGCGCTCGGCGCCGAGCTGCACCCGATCGACGCCACCAAGCTGCGCGCGTTCGGGCCGGCGCTCTACGGGATGCGCTCGCCGATTGTTGTCTACTCGATTCCCCCGGTGCCGCAGATGCCGGCGGGCGAGCCGCTGCGGCGCGCCTGCGACGCGGCGATGGCCGTCGGCGCCGACAAGCTGATCTACCTGTCGTCGACCGCGGTGTACGGCGAGACCGAGTACGGCGTGACCGTCGACGAGGAGAGCCCCATCGCCACCGGCGACCCCGAGGCGCAGGGGCGCATCGCCGAGGAGGGCGCGGTCGAGACCGGCCGCCTGGCCGGGCTCTCGACGGTGATTTTGCGTCTCGCGGCAATCTACGGCCCGGGGCGCGGCGTGCGCGAGCGGCTGCGCGCCGGGAACTACAAGCTGACCGACGACGGCATCCACTACTTCTCGCGCGTGCACGTCGACGATCTCGTCGGGATCATCCGCGCCGCGGGGGATCGCGCGCCGAGCGGCTCGGTCTACTGCGTCGCCGACGATCGCCCCTCGACGCAGCGGGAGTACGCCGAGTGGCTGGCGGCGCGCATGGGCGTGCCGGTGCCCCCGTCGGTGCCGTCGGTCGAGGTGGGCAAGCCGCGGCGCGCGGTCCGCAACCGCAAGGTGTCGAACGCCAAGCTGAAGCGCGAGCTCGACTACACCTTCCGCTACCCGTCGTACGTCGAGGGCGAGCTGGCGATCGAAGCCGAGACCGGCATCGCGCCCACCACCACCGCTCCAACGCCCACCCCCGCTCCCGCTCCCGCTCCCGCTCCCGCTCCGATCTCCTCCGCCCCAACGACTCCCCAACCCCAAGAGGAGCCGCCCACGCCCATGAACGACGCCGTCGCCCGCGTCGAGCACGCCGCCAGCGTCGTCGCCCGCGCCGCCGCCACCGCCGCGCCCGCCCTCGACGCCGCCCAGCGCGAGCTCGTCTCCATCGCCCGCACCGCCCTCGCCGCCGACCGAGCCGCCGCCGCCGTCGCCGCGCTGGTCTCGTGGCAGCGCATCGAAGACGCCCGCGCCCGCCTCGAAGGCACCACCCCGTCGCGCCCCGCGCTCGACGGTGCGCTCGCCGAGGCCCGCGCGCGCGGACGCCTCACGCCCGAAGAGCTCGCGCTCCTCGCCTCGCTCGCTTCCTGATTCCCTCGCGGATTGGACTGCGGACGGACGATCGCAGACGGTCGTCCAGGGTGGGGCCGCGCCCCCCAGGAGGACGCGGCGCGGACAGCGCGATTACAGCCCGAGCAGCTTGTCGAGCGCGTCGCGCTGCTTGGCCTTCGCCTTCGAGTCGTGGCGCGCGAGGATCGCCTTCGCCTTCGTGTCGGACAGGCCCGACGGGCGCTTGGCGACACGCTGCTTCGACGACGACGAGCGGTGCTTCTTCGACGCCTTCGCCGGCGCCGGCGCCGCATCGCTCGCCGCTGCTTCCGGCGCGGCCGCGGTCGCAGTCTCGGCCTGCGCCGCCGGAGCCGCCGCCACCGCCGTCGGGGCCGCCGCCGGACCAAGGACCGGCGCCGCAGCGACGGCGACCGGCGCGGTCGCGCGCGTGAGCTGCAGGATGATCACCGCCGTCCCAGCGAAGATCACCGCGAACATCCCACCCAGAGCAATCCCGAGCCACTTCGGGAAACGACTTTGCGCGACGTACACCGTTGACCTCCTCGACTCGACAGGGAGCGCAGTCTGTACCGTGCGCTCGTTGCAAAAGGACACTGCAGGTCCTTTGCCAGCGATCGAGCGCGCGCCATGCGGGGGTGCGCGCCCCGACCTGGGGAGTGCACCCCCACCTCTCGGGTCAGCTGACCTGTGCTCGGGAAGCTACAGCGACGCGGCGGTGCTACATCGAGGAGGGATCGCGATCGAACCCGGCGACCGGAGGAGGCGCCGCCTCACCGACGGCGTCGGTCTCCTCGCGCTCGCGCGCCGCGGGCGGCGGCGGCGGCTGGCGATCGAGGACGGCCTTCACCTGCTCGCGGATGGCGCTCGCCTGGTCGACGAGGAGCATGCGCAGCCGCGCCGCCAGCGTGCGGCTCGGCAAGAGCGGCTCGAGCGGGATCTTCGCGACCGCCTCCCAGAGCTGCTGATCGGTCGTCTGCGCGCTCGCGGCCATCTCGCATAGCTGCTGGAGCTGCTGCGGGCGCAGGAAGACCGCCGTCGGAGGCCTCCCGTCGGGGAAGAGCGTCAGCGTGAAGCCGCCTTTTTGCGGCTCGGCGGCCTCGAGGTGCACCGCGATGGCGCTCCAGCCACCGTTCGGTCCATGGGCAAAGGTCCTGCGTGCGGTGGGCATCTGTGGGTTTCCTCGGGTACTTCCTAGCGCGTCACTTCGCGATCCTCAAGATCTGCGCGCCGTCGGTGAAATAGATGTAGGTGGCGTCGATGGCCATCGCGCGGGCCGTATCCGACGAGAGCGGCTCGACCTTCGACCCGTCGAGCTTCATGCGCACGAGCTGGTTGTCCTGCTTCGCGTAGACGCCGCTCGAGTCGATCGCCAGCGTCGCCGCCGTCTTGTCGGAGAGCTTGGTGCGGCCGCTCCCGTCGATCTTGTAGAGGACCACCGCGCCCTGCCCGAGGCCCGTCGTCTCGACGAGCGCGAGGCGCGTCCCGTCGGTGGCGAAGACGCTCGGGCGGAACAGGCTCATCCCGAAGTCGGTGCGCGCGCGCGTGCCGCCGCGCTGGAGCGCGAATACGCCCGACTCGTCGCTGATGTAGAAGGTGCTGCTGGTGACGACGAGGCCGCTCGCGTCGCCCGTCACGTTGTCCACCTCCACCGACGGTGCGCCGCCGCCGCCCGTGACGGGCGCCTTCACGACCGCGTTCTTGCCGTTGTAGGCGTCGACCGCGCCATACACGTCGGTCACCCAGTAGATCGAGCCGTCCGGCGGCGACGGGATCGCCAGCACCTCGCCGAGCACGTTTTGCCCGGCCGCGACCGTCTCGACGGCGCCGCCGCCCTTGGCGACCCGCTGGATGGTGGTCGCCTTGTCGCGCGTGAAGTAGACGTGCGTGGCGTCGGTGACGACGCAGCTGCGGCGATCGACGGCGCCCATCCCCATGACGAGCGTGGTCACCGCGCCGCCCGTCTTGGCCACCGACTTCACGCTGCCGCCGTCGCCGTCGTCGGTCCAGTAGACCCGCGTGTCGTCGAGCGAGAGGCAGCTCGTCAGCGTCGACGCGGGCGCGAGCACCTCGGCCCCCGGCGGCTTCAGATCGTACGGCGACGCGAAGTCCGGGATGAAGTTGTTGGAGGAGTTGTCGCACGCGGGCGTGGCGAGGGTGGCGACGGCGGCCGAGAGCGCCAGCGCGGCGAGGAGGAGCGCAGGAGATCGCGTCATCGAAGAGAGAATACCGTATGCTCCGCCGGACGACTTCTGCGGAGGCGCGTATGGCGACGTTCGGTGTGATCGGGCTCGGGGTGATGGGGCAGAACCTCGCGCTGAACATCGAGGAGCACGGGTTCTCGGTCGCGGTGTGGAACCACGACCCGAAGAAGGCGGAGCAGTTCGTCGCCGAGAACGCCGGCAAACAGTTCGAGCTGGCACCGACGCTGGCGGACCTCGCGCAGAAGCTCGAGCGCCCGCGCCGCATCCTCATGATGATCAAGGCGGGCGCGCCCGTCGACGAGACGCTGGCCAAGCTGCGCGACGTGCTCGCGCCCGGCGACATCGTCGTCGACGGCGGCAACTCCTGGTTCCGCGACACCGAGCGACGCGCGCACGAGATGGCCAAGGCGGGCATCCACTTCTTCGGCGCCGGCGTCTCCGGCGGCGAGGAGGGCGCGCGGCGCGGGCCGAGCATCATGCCGGGCGGCGACAAGGCGGCCTACGAGCGCGTGCGGCCGGTGTTCGAGGCGATCGCCGCCAAGACCGACTCGGGCGCCTGCGTGACCTACGTCGGTCCCGACGGGGCGGGCCACTTCGTGAAGATGGTCCACAACGGGATCGAGTACGGCGACATGCAGCTCATCGCCGAGGCGTACGATCTCCTGCGGCGCGTGGGCGGCTTCACCGCGCCCGAGCTGGCGGCGCAGTTCGCGGCGTGGAACAAGGGGCGGCTCGAGTCGTTCCTCATCGAGATCACGGCGCAGATCTTCACCGTCGTCGATCCCGAGACGCAGCGGCCGCTCGTCGACCTGGTGCTCGACGCCGCCCAGCAGAAGGGCACCGGCAAGTGGACGGCGCAGGTGGCGCTCGATCTGGCGGTGCCGATCCCGACGATCGCCGCGGCGATCGACGCGCGCGTGTTGTCGTCTATCAAGAATGAGCGCGTGGCGGCGAGCGCGCTCCTCGCCGGACCGACCCCGCGCCCCGTCGCTGCGGGCGACCGGGCGGCGCTCGTCGAGGCGGTGCACGACGCGCTCTATGCGGCGAAGATCTGCAGCTACGCGCAGGGGATGAGCCTCATCCGCGCGGCGTCGGAGGCGTACCACTGGGACATCCAGCTCGGCGAGATGGCGCGCATCTGGAAGGGCGGCTGCATCATCCGCGCGCGCTTCCTCGACGACATCATGCGGGCCTACGAGCGCAACCCGGGGCTCGGCAACCTGCTGCTCGATCCGCA